>Ga0307482_1000001_pt1 | contig 25618 bp, 16 predicted proteins | sample atmos_gasesECM1C_3_FD_200506 | JGI IMG/M metagenome (GOLD analysis project Ga0307482, IMG submission 200506) | Metatranscriptome of hardwood forest soil microbial communities from Morgan-Monroe State Forest, Indiana, United States -... | ecosystem: Environmental > Terrestrial > Soil > Temperate...
ATCACCTGTACTGCTCGCCCCTCGACCTCCTTAAATACCGTCCGCAGTACCTCGTGTCGCCGCACAATCTCGCTCAGCGTCCTCTCCAGCGCCTCTACGTTCAGCTTCCCTCTCAGCCTGATCGCTGCGGGCATGTTGTACGCTGGATTCTCAGGCTCTAACTGCGCAATGAACCACAACCGCTGCTGCGCATACGAAAGGGGCAGGGTTTGTGGACGGTTTGCTATCGGGCTGATATCGGGTTTCGCTATACGCGGACCCATTGCCTTCAGCCGTAATTCAAGAGCAGTGCGCTCTTTGAGTGACATGCCAGAAATACGGCTATGCAGATTTACCATAACAGTAGTCCTAAAATGGATAGGTTCTCGTATCTAGAGGTTGTATGACTCTGTTAACGTTCTCGCTAGAACCTTGAGAATTCCCAATCCCAGATTTCGGAGAAACGTTTGCTACAGACGCAGGAGGCGCGATGGCCGAAGTTGGACTCATGCCCCTTCGCCCGGATCGCTCTCGACGTCTCCAAGACCGGTGCCCCCGCGCTACCGAAGCCGTTTCACCAAATACCAATTCACGCAGCCGCAGTTGCTGGCTCTGTCTGATGCGCTAGGAAAGACTGGACCTTCCGCAAAGCAAAGGTGCATTTTGCCGAGCATCGGGAGTTGCGCCAAGCGCCGGGGCCAGCGTGCGCGATCTCACTACCTTGTATCGTTTCCTGCAATGGCGTGACGCTCGTTGGAAAGGCCGACGACGAGCCCCTGTCGGTGTGGACGTCACCGGTTTGGCGCAACAACCGTCAGTACCTGTGCGGCGCCTGCACCGGCAAAAGCCGCTGCCGTGGCGGCATTGGTTGAAGTGAGTGATCGCAGCGGATCTGGATCATCAGTTATGTCCTATAGTCCCCTGGAGAGCCTCGTTGGATACCTCACTGATAATTTGGCCAAGGGCGTCTTCCCCTGCTTGTTCCACCTGCATTTGAGTAATGAGCAAAGCCATTTCCTTAATGGTTGGATTATCGAAGAACTTATCGACGGGCATTGATACGTCGAAGATTCGACGTATCCTCGATATCACTTGAATAACTTGTAATGAGCTGCCACCGAGTCCAAAAAAGTTATCATCTATTCTTATATATTCGGCAACCAGTATCTCTCTCCAGATTTTTGCCAACTCCGTTTCATTTGGCGTCTGCGGTGCTGCGAATGGTTCCGCTGGAGGTTGCGCGTTTATTCGTAAAGAACGCAGTGCCTTGCGATCCACCTTCCCGTTCGCCGTCAGCGGTATCGACTCCAAAACTACAAACACACTAGGCACCATGTACTCTGGCAATTTCGCCTTCAGGTGCCCGCGTAACTCTTCCACATTCGGCCCTTTCTCATCCACCCCAGTGACGTACGCCACCAGCCGCTTGTCCCCCGGCGTATCCTCCCGCGCCATCACTACCGCTTCCTTGATCTCTCTGTGCTCCCTCAGCTGCGCCTCGATCTCTCCCAACTCGATGCGATACCCTCGCACCTTCACCTGATCGTCCCCACGCCCAAGATACTCGATGTTCCCGTCCTCCAAATACCTCCCGAGGTCTCCCGTCTTGTACAACCGTCCACCCTCTCTGCTTCCATACCCATCAGGAATGAATCGCTCCGCAGTCAGATCCGGCCGGTTCAGATATCCTCGCGCCACCTGCACGCCCCCTATGTACAGTTCCCCAGCTACCCCAACCGGCACCGCTCGCAGATTCTCGTCCAATATGTAGATTTGCGTGTTCGCCACCGGCCGGCCAATCGGTACCGATCCCGACATCTGCAGGCTTCCTATTTCGTAAGCACTGCAGCCCACCACAGTTTCCGTGGGTCCATATTCATTTACGATCTTTGTATTAGGCGCATGTGTTCGCCACATCGACAAACTTTCTGCTTGTAGCGCCTCTCCACCCACGATCAGGGTTCTGGCTTGCGCAAGTTGGTCACCGGCAATGGATGAGGCCAACAAGTCCAGGTGAGCAGGCGTGACTTTGATCAGGTTGAACTCCTCAGTGTTAAAAGCAGTGCTGAGTGCCACATCGGCTCTATCCTCAGCCACAAGTAAAACAGTTCCACCACTCAGCAAAGGCGCAAATAGGCTCGTAACCGTCAGGTCAAATCCCGTGGACGAATGCACAGGAGCCCGCATTACTTCTTCTCCTCTATAAGCCGTCACCGCCCAGCGCAGATAATTACTCATCCCCGAATGGGTGACCATCACTCCTTTCGGCTGTCCCGTCGATCCCGACGTGTAAATCACGTACGCCGTGTTCTGCGAACTCACCCCCAAGTGCGGCAGTGGGCTTCCACTCTCACATCCAATTCCCTCTTCATCCCGATCCATGCACACGACCTGCACCCAACTGCTGGGAAGCTTCTGCTCTAGTTCTTCGGTCGTCAGCAGCACCGCTACCTGCGAGTCCTCCAGCATGAACGCCAACCGTTGCTGCGGATATTCCGGATCCAGCGGTACGTATGCCCCTCCTGCTTTCAGCACCCCCAGTATCCCCACCACCAACTCCACCGACCGCTCCACACAGATCCCCACCCGCACTTCCGGCCCCACCCCCATCTTCCGCAAATAACCGCCCAGCTGGTTCGCCCGCCGGTTCAGTTCCGCGTAGCTCACCTGCTCCTCTTCGTAGCTCACCGCGATCGCTTCCGGAGTCTTCTCCACCTGCTCTTCAAACAACTCGTGCAGGCTTCCCTCCGCTTCATACTCCACCCCTGTCGCGTTCCACTCCGCCACTATTCGCCGCTCTTCCTCCTCGCTCATCAGCGGCAACTCCGATACCTTCTGCTCTGCTCCCTCAACCACGCCTTCCAGCAACCTTACGAAATGTTGTAAAAAGCGCTCAATAGTTCCTTTCTCAAATAACTCTGTATCGTAGGTACAAACACCCACCAGCTCCTCATTCAACTTCCCCATACGAAGGAGAATATCTGTTTTGGTGGTTAGCTCACCGATACCGGCGGGCCGCAACTGGGTGTCGCCAATCCTCATCGAATACATACGGATGTTTTGAAAGGCAAATATTACCTGTGATATAGGAGAATGACTTAGGCTTCGCGCTGGCTGTAGCATCTCGACAATTTTTTCAAATGGGATATCTTGGTTTGCATATGCCCGCAAAGCAGTACTTTGCACCTGCTTGAGTAGATCCCGAAATGTCATATTCGGGAGAATGTGTGCTCTCAGCACAATATTGTTGATGAATAGTCCGATCAATTCCTCGAGTTCGCGCTGCCTCCGCCCAGCCACTGGCGAATTAACCAAGATATCGTCCTCGCCGCTATAACGGCCGAGCACAGCCACGAAGACTGAGAGCAGCGTCATAAATAAGCTCGCTCCTTGCTCTCGGCTAAACTGCTCAAGTTTGGCGCATAAGTCCTTCGGTATTGTGATTGACTCCAATGCTCCGCTGAATTTTTGGACTGCCGGTCGAGCGTGGTCAGTCGGCAACTTGATAAGCGAGGGTGCTCCAGCAAGTTCCTGCTTCCAGTACGATAGTTGTGATTTTACGTCCGCTTCAACACACTCTCGCTGCCACACAGCGAAGTCGCCGTACTGAACCCTCAAATCATTGAGTGGAGATGGCTTTCCTGCAGCAAAGGCTTCATACAACATGGTCAATTCTCTAAAAAATACTGAAATGCTCCATTGATCGGCAACTAGGTGATGAGCCGCTATCAACAGGAAATGTCTCCCCTCAGATACACGAAGCAGATACACGCGCACTAACGACCCTGCGTTATCTACCTGAAACGGTTGTCGAACGCTTTCCCTGGACAACTCGAGTACGGTCCGGTCTACATGGCTATCCGCGATTTCGGATAGATCAATAACGCACATCTGAAATGAACCCTCGGAGCACACGACCTGGCGGGGTGCGCCGTTTATGATCTTGATACCAGTTCGTAACGCTTCGTGGCGTCGAACGATTTCTTTCAGGGCGCTTCCAAGTATCTCAGCATTTAATGGCCCAACCACTTCAACCATTAAGTGTTCATTGTACGCGGTGCTCTCCGGAGCTAGTTGATGGAGAAACCACAAGGCCTCTTGGGCAAAGGACAAGGGATACGACGCCGCATTCGAATGTCGCGTTAAAGCACTCTGCTTACCATCCATACTTCGGTTTTTCGCCAACTGTGCGGAAATAAGCGCGCGTTTTTTCGGAGGTAACCGATCATACATTTCTGCAACGCTGTCGATCATTTAAACCTCATCCTCTACTCGCATGTGTGTACGGCATGAAGCATCCCCGGCGACCCTAATGCCACCGGATCTACCGATACTGTTTTGACGTTTAGTTATGGCTGCTGGCCACCGACACTGATCATGGCCAGGATTGCGAGCTACCCCACGCGGGTGTCGAGGAGTTCGAGACCAATATTGTATTGGTTGCGACATACCTCGTAGTAGCGCCCGCGCATAGCAAGAAGGCTTTCGTGAGTTCCACGCTCTACGATCGCGCCGCGCTCCACAAACAAGATCTGGTCCGCCCGCCGGACGGTGGACAATCGGTGGGCTATGATAAAGGTAGTTCTTCCGTCGCTTAGTGATCTTAAGCCGTCTTGAATGAGAGCTTCCGACTGCGAGTCCAGGCTCGATGTGGCCTCGTCGAACAGAAGAATTGTCGGGTCGGCGAGGATTGCACGTGCAATTGAGATCCTTTGCTTTTGCCCGCCGGACAACTTAATTCCCTTCTCGCCCACGATGCTTTCGTACCCGTCTCTAAATCGTTCAGCAAACTCGTCGACATGAGCAATACGGCACGCGGCCATGATCTCTGCCTCTGAAGCATCTGGTCGCGAAAATGCCACGTTGTCTCGAATGGTTCCATTAAAAAGAAAAGTATCCTGGAATACCAAACCAAGCTGCCGGCGGTAAGAATCCAGCGTCAGTGTAGATAGGTCCAAGCCATCAATACGAATTATGCCCTTCTCGGGAACATGGAAACCGGCAATTAGAGACACAATGGTAGACTTACCGGCACCGGAGGGCCCAACCAGCGCTGTGGTCGTACCAGGCTCTGCACTGAACGACACCCCTCTAATAACATTTGCCCGTTTCTCAAACGAAAAGCTTACGTCTTCAAATGTCACTTCCCCGCGCGCGCGCGAAACGGCGACTCGCCGCCGCCCATCGTTATCTTCGGTTCGTTCCTTTAAAACGTCCCTAGTGCGCTCAATTCCCGTGAGCGCTTCAGTCATGTTATTGACAATAGCCCCCATTTGGTTGATCGGCGCAACTATCAATGCAAGAAGGAAAGTAAACGTCATTAATTCACCCACGGTCAAAGTACCAGCGAGGACTTGTCTTGCACCGACAAACAGTACAAGAATGGCACTAGCTCCAGTGAGCAGCTGTTGGGCAGCATTCGCGACAGCTAAAGTGCCGATACTCCGGAACTCAGTTTGCACCACCCGTTCAATTCCATCACGAAATACCGCCTCTTCCCGTTCCTCGGCACGGTAGCCTTTGACCACCCGAATCCCAGAAAGTGATTCAGTTAAGCGACCGATCACCTCGCCCGTGGCTTCCGCACGATTGAACTCTATGGGTCTAAGAATGCTCATCAGTTTACTGCCCCACAAAGCCTGCATTACGATGAGCGCGATCGCTGCTAATGCCAGTCCGGCACTAAACTCGATTAATATGACCACCGCCAAAAGGGTCGTAAGTAGCGACCCTATAAAATCGAATAACGCAACCGCAAGCAGATTTCGGATACCCTCGACATCGTTCATAATACGTGCAACTAGTCCGCCGGTCTGAGTATTGTCGTAAAAGGTGAGGGGAAGGCGGCCTATATGAGCTCTCACCTTGCACCTAAGATCTGCTATGACGCGATGCCCGCCTCTGCCTAGTAACCGCGTGAACAAAAACTCGCTTGCACCCTGCACCCCGAGCGCAAGTGAGATTGCGGCCGCGATAGGCAGAAGCATCGCCAAATTATGTCGGGTGATAACGTCATCTACAATATATTTCATCGAGGCGGGTAATACGAGCGCACAGGTGCGGTTAATCATCATTAGCCCAACTCCGGTTGCTATCAAACGGCGTCGTGGCTTCAGAATGTTGATAATGTCCGGCATCAGCAAGCGGATGCGTGTGGCGGAACGTTTTGTGTCATTCAGGCTCATCGGTGGCTGAACCTGGCTTAGTGTCTTTGCAGTTTCACTTAGTTGGCTTTGAGTGCGCATCCTAGTTGAATTACTGAACTAATAAGGGAGGCGCATACTCGGATTTGTACTGTAAGACGGTTGCGACGGCCTATACTACCTAGTAGCCAATCGCCGGCCTTAATGCGTTTGCAATGACTTAAAGGAGCGGTGCCTCAGCCGCATGTAGGTAAAAGTGATCCCCAGGAAATCTTTTTACGGTGCGGTCTGACGATGTCTGTGCGCTCCATTGCTCGAGGTAATTCGTGGCCGCTTCGCAGTCGTCACACACCGCAAAATCCGCACGCAGAATGGGAAGTCTTCGTGGACACCAGATGCGTGGCCCAGCTTTTCTGACCCACATACTTCCCGTCACTTGCAACAGGGGGTCGATCTCATGTCAGCGCAATAGCAGGGATTTTACCGACGCCCTGGTGTGTAGATCTGAGGTAAGGTACAGCTCCTTATGCCCAAATAGGCGCTCCGCTTTTATGCCTCGGCTTTGGCATTCGCTTACGAGACGGCTGGACTCTGTAATCGGGCGCGATTGCTCAGTGTACTTTAGTGAGGTTAGATACGATAACCATGGCTCCTGGCCCATAGCGTAGACATACACTTCCTTGGGTGCTAGTTTTTCCACCATGTCTATACCGGCCCGAAAATCCGATCCGTTTAGCCGGCGTGACTGATCGTTTTTTCTGCTCATGGGCTTCGTAAGATATGGACCATATAGCCAACTCAGCGGGGCTCCGTCACATTCCATGCCAAGACACAGCAAGTCTAGCTCTCCCACAATCTCGCGAAGATGTTCGTAAAGCCGCGGCTCGATATTGTTAGAATCCGCAACGCATAATATTGACGTATCGCCCATCAATACCAGATAAGCCGATTTGCATCTGATGTTCAAGTCGGAGTGTTCACCAAAAAAAGGAAGAGCTATGATTCTACCTCCCGGAATGCCGATCTCTTCCATTTCGTCCACTTCACTTACGTTCTTGAAGCCGATTTGTTGCAGTGCCAGCTTAAGCGATGGGTCAGCCAGGCTGCCACCGTTGCTTTTGGGGACGATCACATTGTTAACCTTGTGGCGCAATTGTAGTAACGTTTCCAGCATCACGTGGTCTTGATGATTATGTGTGATTATTACGTAGTCGATAACGTCCGGTAGCTCGACATAGGGATACCTGAATATGCCGTTCTCATATCGATAGCTGATGACCGGATCAAAGAGGAGACTAACATTCGCTGTTTCGACGAGAACACACGCATGACCGAAATAGCGAAACCGGATAGACGACCCCTCGGGTGGTGGCGACTTGCGTGGTACCTCATCAGTAAAAAAAGACGAAAAGAGAGCATCATCTGCATCATTTATGTTAAGCATCTCCTTAATGCGTTCGTAGGGTTGCGCTACATACACCATCTTAAATAACTCGTCGAGGCCGTCGAACTTGAATGGGAGCGTTAAATGGAGCTTGTCCTCCTCATCTAATCGTGGCGTGCTAAACACAAATGGACGTTGATCGCTATTTATAAGCGATAGTGTCAGAGACTGCGAAGATTCGCAGTAATACGGGCTCCTATACAGCAAACCTTCGATAAATCGGACCGAGGGATGATCGTCTAGATCATATACTAGCTCGACATAGCCCTTGAGGATATCTGGAACCGAGGAGTACATGCCTTCGAGTGAGTAACCGTCTGCCTCCAAGCTAAGATGTGAAACCAATTCTTTGTACGCGGCAGCAAATTCGAGCATATGCTTTTGTTCCCGCAGTGTCTTGTCGAGAAGAAGCTTAATTTCGTTGACCCGCGCACTGTCATGGTCAATAAAAGGGCCTCCGCGCATGGCTGGGTTTTTGACCGCCGAGATATGTGTCTGAGGCGCAGATACGAAGGACTGCATAATTCTTATGTGCGAATTAGCGACATTCATGGCTGCTGTAGCCGGCGAAATGAGATGGGACCACGCATACCATTGATTGCAGAGCGGTTCCACCATGACATTCTGTCGAAGAAATACACCATTGGATTGCATACAACTCTCCTTAATTCGAACTCTTGAACTTCCGCGTGCGATTCACGCTGGACAGCACGATGGACCTATAGCAGAGCGCAGCCGTTCTCACAGATGATTCCCGGATTTCGCAACTCGCAATGGCTATTGGTCGCTCATATTCTGAGGTCGAAAATGTGTGCACGACGTTCGGGCTAGCGGTTTCCATAGACCACTCCTAGTGGCTTGGAGTGCCGGTCATCCCAGTATCTAAGCCGTTCAGCAATTCGTCGGCTTCCGCGTCTGATAAAGACGCAACCTTTTCCAACAACTGCGCAACTTCCTGGCTTGGTGCTTGGCTGATCTGCTGGTGTTCGACTTCCCGTGCTAAGGCTGCCACGGTGAGTTCCCCGTTGAAAACTATGTCTATGGGAACTTTGACACCGAAAGCCTCGTGGAGCCTGGAGATAATCTGAACGGCCATGAGAGAGTGTCCGCCGAGGTCAAAAAAATTATCGTTCAACCCGACCTGTTCAATGCCAAGCACCTCGGCCCAAATATTCGCTATTTTCCTCTCCGTAATAGTACCGGCCACTGACTGGGTCTCGCTCTGCGCACGACCTTCTCTTGCAGTCTCCGCCTTCATCGCGGATTGAATCTGTTCGGCGCTACACAAGTTATTCGAAATGTCGGCAAGCAGCGAAGCTTCTGAATTTGGCAGTTCTCCCTGGGGCATATGAATCACTTCCTTTGGCACAAATTTGATGAGTCTACATTCCCAGTCTTTCGAGTTTTGGTCATCGGCTTCGCCTTGGTGCAGTGTTCTCCCATTGGACGAGGTCCTCGAACGGGTTCCTGATTTCTGAAGGGTCTATGGAGTGGAACAGTGACTTTCCTTCCGACAAACCGCACTAGGAGAAATCTGTCGCACGCATTCTTCGTACTTCATCATCCTAGGCGTTCACCGCCCAGGTCGGGCGAAGGAATCGCCGATGGCGAATAGTATCTTATGGATGTTGGAGCGCATGTTCATCAGCAGCGTATAGCTTGATAGGTTGCCTGAAATCGGCACCACCCACGCAGGCACGACGATTGACTTCATCTCCGGCCTATTTATTACTGTCCCGAGAGCCTAGCACTGCGGTCGATTCAATAGCAAAGGATGTATCGAGAGCAACTGCTACAGTGGAGGGAATTCTAAACAACCAGCCCCCCGGTTTCTCTTGCCTATGCCCGCCTGCGATCGCATTTAGAAAGTCAAATGCTGGCTGGTTTCTACGCGAGGTGATAAAAGGAACATCGATATGTTCGAGTCCACTCATCGCTGCGATTTCGCCAACTCTCGCAAGCATCTTATGTTCCACACGCCGTCCCAGCGCCCTGCAGCTCAGTAGCAGTGTTTCGACAAGAATCAAATTTCTGCCAGGCGAAAGAATCATTACACCAACCAGACCGTAATCGCCAAATCTGTCTTGTGCCCCAACCACAAGACACTGTTGGTCGTCGGACATGGCTATTTTTTGAATATCGGTCTCACCCAGACGGATCCCCGTCGTGTTGAACTGCGTCGTCCGGTGTGTAAGTTGTGCTGCGCGCCCAAACTGTTCCGGCGTCACTTCTACAATCGTAACCTCAAGGTCCAAGCTTTGCACGAAATCGCGGAGACTGAGGTGTTGCTCACAGCTTTGCCGTCGTTCACGTTCCTGCCCGTAAAACGCCGACCGATGTTGGTCCTCCCCGGTCAACTTGAGATGATCGAAAGCCCATACATGATCAAGGAATCTCTGGATCTCATTTGTGTTACTTGGGAGTTTTAGCACCAACACTTCCGGACAATGCATCTCTACTTCACTGCATTCAGCCGGGTCGTCGTCAACAAAGATAACACTCTCTAGTGCTATGTTGAGCTCTGAGGCCAAGGACCTTATGTTCTCCGACTTGGGCCGCCAGTTAACCCGTTGCGCGACGATATGCTCGCGACGAAGCGGCATCGCGGGATAACGTTGAAAGACACGAATCACATCCCGCTCATCGTTTTTGCTGCACAAACATAGAAGCATTCCAGCGTCATGTTGTTTGACCATGAATTCCTGGAGCGCCCACCGCGGCCCGTCAATGGCTACGTCTTCTTCATCGTTACTGCATACACCCTTCCACAGAGTCTCATCGCAGTCCAATACGATCATCTTGTAGCGCTGCCCCTGCAACGCGTAAATCTTGCGCGCCAGGAATGTCGACAAGGCGGTGAAATACAAGGGCGTAAACGGGACGTGGCCCAGGTCATCTCCGATTGCGTCATAATACCTCGGCACCGGATAACTTTTTGTAATGTCACGCGTAGAGATAACATGGACACCGCTTATGCTTGCCAGTTCCTCAGCTATCCAGGATTCTACGTCTGGGGTCAGAGCGCTAGGCTTGAAACTCTGGGCGGCGGGGGACGAGGGGCAGATGCAGATCAGAAGAGGCGCTACACAGTGAGCCGCTGAAGCCTTCACTGCAGCCACAAAATCCTGAAGCGGGCGCTCGGTGTCATTGCTTCTCCTAGAAGATACCGGAGTCTCCTCATATCGTTTCCAATCCTCAAGGCGTACAAGAATCACATTTATGCCATTTCGATTTGTTCGTAGTAAGCTCGAGCTATCCAGCAACTGCCACCAAACCTGATTGTACGGAGCCAATTCAACCGACGCCGGAATATTGAGCTTCTTAAGCCAAAAGGACAAAGGTTCGGTGATGGGATCTGCCGTGAACGTCGCAGAGACCACGATTCTCGGCTGCCCCTTAGGGGTGGGCAAAGCCGGTACATCGACGATCTCAGAACGCAATTCATGCAATCTGATATCGACCTTAGATCCATAAAATCGTAGAACTTCTAAGTAGCATTCCCTCAGCAAATCGACAAACGTCTCGCTGAGTACATCGCTTCTGTAGGTTATCAATCCGCGCAGCCGACCGCCATCCTCGCAAATCGTCACCGTAAGATTACAATCAGTGTAGTCGCCTTGCACCTCCCGTACCCTGCCACTGAGATCTGCCACAGCACATTGCACAACCGGTAGTCTGATCACCCTGAACATAACAGCCAGCAAAGGAGTATTACCCTTAGATCTCCGCGGATTAGCGACTCCGATCACCTGCGCAAAGGGAACCGCTTGGTGCTGATGCGCAGCGATGACGGTGTCATTGACTGACCTAAGCAAATCGCGAAGAGTCGCAGTGTCTGACAATACAGTCCGCAGCAGTACCGGATATGCGAATAGGCCAACCAATTCGTCAGTGCCCGGCCGAGCCCGGCCCTGGAATGGCACCCCTACCGTGATATCCTCCTGTCGCAAACAAAGGCACAAGCCTACTTTCAGTGCAGCTAGCAGTGTTACGAACAGCGTCACACCTTCCGCGCGACTTAGCTGTCGAAGCGACCCACCCACGGCTTCAGGGATTTCGATTTCGCGGTGAGCGGCATGAAAGCTTACATCGGCTTCGCTCGGCTCATCGGCACGCACCGGGAGTTGCAAGGCACTGGCGCCCGCCAGTGTCCTTTTCCAATACTGAAGGTGATGCTCAGAATCTTCGTTCTTTGCGGTCCTGACTTGCCAGTCAATCATGTCCTTGTATTGGATCCGAAGAGGAGGAACGCGTGCACTGAACTGTCCAGTGAGCAGGCATTCATAAATCGCAAGAAGCTCTTTCGCAAGGATCGTGATAGATGCGAAGTCAACGATGATGTGATGGGCCACAACTACCAACATGTGCCTATTAGGTCCTAGAAGTATCAGCGAAAAACGCACCAGCGGTGGCTTGTTCAAACGGAATGGTACTGATCCAAGTTGTCGAGCAAGATCGCGTGCGATGCGAGGCCGATCCGTCTCACCGTACTGACGAATATCGATGATTGACAAGACCGACGTTTGTGCAGGCGAGACTTGTTGAACCGGCCCGTCCCGATCTGTCTCAAAGCTCGCACGTAGGCACTCCTGTCGCGTTATCAACTGCTGGATGCTCTCTTGCAATTTGCGCCAGTGAAGTTCACCGCTTAGCTCGATAACCGCCGCTATGTTATATACGGGGTTCTGCGAGTAGATCTGGTCGAGCAACCAAAATCTTTCCTGTTCCGGCGATAAGGGCAGCGGTTCCGTTTCACGGCCGAGACAGGGTACGCGCATATCGACTTGGTCAGCCGGATCTGCACACTGAATAGCAACGGAAGAATCCATCGACCCCCGTTCAATTCTGCCAATGAGCTGGCCAATAGTCATTCCTTTCAGGAAGTCAGTAAAGTCGATGTCTACGTTGAAATCGCGGATGATTCTGCTGCGGAGCTCCTCGATCATTAGTGAATCCAGGCCTAGACTAAGAAGCGTCAGATCAGAGTTCCACTCGCAGAGGCCGCCTCCGAGTATCCGAGCTATCTCGCTCTTCAGATATTCGCTGTGAACGTGGCCTACCCTAAGCTCCGGCTGGCTCAATAGCTCCTTAGCTTCCTTTGTGTTGAATGCGCTACCTTCGCCGTCGGCGGTGCTCGTGAACAGCGAGCGCATGGTCCCTTTTATGAAAGCTTCCTTGCATGCCTTCCTGCGTATCTTTCCGCTAGACGTCTTCGGAATGGAGCCGCTTCTCAATAGCATGACGGTATGGGTATGAAGGCCGTGACGCTCCGCTATTGCAGAGCGGATTGCGCGACATACTACCGCACTATCTATAGCCCTGCTGCACCTATCAACCTCGTGAACAACAACCACTCTCTCTTCGCCCTGACTCATTATTGTGAAAGCCGCCCCCGCCCCGGGCCGCAGCGTCGGATGAGAGCTTTCCGCGGTAAGCTCTACGTCTGCAGGGTCATAGTTACGCCCCCGAATAACGATTACATCTTTTAATCTTCCGGTGACGAACAGTTCGCGATTACGTAGAAATCCCAGGTCACCGGTCCGCAATATTGGGCCACTCTGCGCGTCCGAAAGCTCCGCTGGGAAAATCTTGCCTGTCGTGTCAGATCGACCCCAGTACCCAGCGGCTACGCCGGGACCCGATATGCATATTTCGCCAATCTCGCAATCCGGTACTGGAGTGATAGACTGAGGCTTCAGAATCATGACTTTCGTACCTAATGAGGCCGAGCCACATCCGACCAACGTCCGAGTTCTCGGTCCGCTCTTAACCGCTTCAATCGCTCGGTTGTGCTCGAGTGATTGTGCATCGCAGTCCATGAACACCGGACCCGCATTGTTCACGCCTCCTGTGACCTTCAAAGTTGCTTCGGCCAATCCATATGCAGGGTAAAATGCGTTCAACCGAAACCCGCAGCTTGCGAAGGTCGTCGCAAAGTTGCGTAACGTGTGGTCCCTAACTGGTTCTGCCCCATTAAAGGCAATGCGCCAGGTCGACAAATCCAGTTTTGCTCGCTCTTCAGGCGTTACTCGGCGAACACACAGATCATAGCTAAAATTCGGTCCTCCGCTGTGTGTCGCACGGTACCGCGAAATCGCATCCAACCATCGCAGCGGTTCCCGAACAAACGTACTCGGCGACATCAACACCGAGCGGAAACCGTTATAAATTGGCTGCACTATGCCATACACCAGACCCATGTCATGAAAGTGTGGAAGCCAAGAGACAGCCAGGGCATCGTTCTTATGCTGAAAGCCATAATCGATATACTCGAGATTATTCAACACCTGACCGTGGGTGATAATCACGCCTTTAGGCATTCCTGTTGAACCCGAAGTGTACTGCAAGTACGCAATATCACCCGCGGTGATCGACGGGGCGAGGTATCGGCTGCTCGAATCATCTTGATTAGTAATATTGTCGGTTGCCATGACTTGCAACTCAGATACGGTCTGGGAAGAGAAAGATTTCTTAAACCGGGCCAACCAAATTGAGGTCGTTAAGATCAGTCTGGCATTTGCATCTACAGCAATGTTATGCAGTGCCGCATTGTCTTGAGTACCTTCTCGGTGTCGCCTTGGCGGACACACGGGCACGGCAATGACGCGTGCATAAAGACACGCGAAGAAAGCAGCAATGAAGTCTGCACTGGCGGTGGGATAAACGAGGAGAACACGTTCGCCTTCCATATCCAACGACTGCAAGATTCCGGCGATCGCCTGAACCTGCCGCTCGAGGTCACAGTACGTAATGCTTTCTTCATCAGAAGATTTCTCACCAATGAATGTGTAGGCGATCTCGGTAGGTTCGCTGTGCGCTCTCCAGCGTAGCATTTCGACGAGCGAACAGAATTTGGTGGCTGATGACATGTTTTCGAAATGCATGGCGGAGGTCTCACGCGCGGAGCCAACCCTCCTCCGGTTTGATTGTCACTACCGGCTGTTGAAGTATTCAGATCAGCTACTCCGCGCTTGGTATTGCGAACTTCAGTTTATCGCGACAGAACTCTATCCATTCGGTGGTTGGGTTAGCCAGCACGACTCGCTCCTCCGGAAAGATGCCTTCCGTGACCTTGTAATCTTCATGCACATAAAGGAAGTCAGTTGCTGCTTCGGGTACTAGCTCTCCTTCGCCTACGTTGGCGCCATACTCCTTACCGATACTTGCATTCCATCCTTTGAATTCACACAGTGCCGCAACAGGATAAGCCTTGCAGAATCTTCCTATTTTCTTCATCTGATCTCGCTCCTTTTATTGATTCAGACCAATGGGTATCTACTCTGGATGATCTGCGTACTCTCGCCAGACGGACCTTTTCCTATTTGTCTCTGAGCGAAGACTAGTCGGCGGTGGATACGCCGCGACCAAACTCGTCAGGGTTTGCGAGATGGCCGTGGCCGGTCAAAGTGCTGAGATCAATCTCGGCGATGCAAAGGACCCTGGTATAGTCGAGCGTCAATTTGCCAACTAAGTGTGCAGTGCCCGTCCGCGCCTCAAAATTTGCTTTTGCCAAGTCGCACCGGTCCTGCTCTAGAGTGAGTTTCAATTGAGTCCCGCCCTTGGTATCGGTAAATTTGATATGTGCATAGCCTCGGTCGATGGAATTCTTAAATGCCTCGATATTCCGTGCAGGTTTAACAATAGCCTCCACAGGGTGGTCGCCCTGCATCAGCCGGTGCACAGGGCTCGTGGTCTCGGAGGTCACGACGCTCGTTTTCGAAGTGTCATCCGGAGGTGACGCTCGCTCCGACTGTTCCATTGCCTTTTGCAGACTGAGCGGTCTCATATCCGTCCAGACATCCTTAATGTAAGACAGACACTCCGATTTAGGCCCAGTCTTCCCTGCAAAGCGCCAGCCCTTCGGCACTTTCATATGCAGGTTGTCGCGCCAAATTGAGTACTGGCCTTCTTCATTTACGACAACGTTGTATACTTCGGCTTCTTGCTCAGGCATATCTACGCTCCTTGTCATAGTTGTTTTTTTTTACGTCCGAATACTCTCCAGTACCAGAGGACAACACCGATCTCTCCTCGTTGGACTCCTTGGAGTGCGTGTCCGGCATATGAAAAAATGCGCTGGATCTGCAGGATCGGCTTAGACCGACGCAAGTAAGCGCCATAAATTCAGATAATTTTCTTCCGCAAGTGCGAACTCTTCTGCACGCTTGTTTCCTTCCAGCATCTTAAGGAGCTTTTGTGCGCCATAGACCGCTTTTCGGTGCGCCTCAACTGGGAACATTGTCTGAATCCAGAGCACTGCTGCAACTCTAGCGCCTTTTCTAACGGGAGCAACTGAATGCACGGTTCCTGTCGGATACAGAATTGCGCTACCTGCTTCACGCTTCAGAGCGAGACGCTCGAAGGGACCTTCAAACGTTAGTTCGCCGCCATCGTACGACTCCGGTGCACTCAGGAAAAGCGTCATTGACAGATCCGCCCGAACGAAATTAAGGCCCAACGGTCGAAGGTCCGCAGGTGCGGGGAAATTCATAACCGCACCGTCTACATGGTCCTTGTAACACATGCCAGCTTCGTAACGACTGATGATCGGTCGCGTCATGAATCTGGGAAATGCCGTGTAATTAAATTGTGGATTCTCTCGTATTGCTCGCTCGATAACATTTATTACTTCGACGTAATGTCGTGTTGTTGGATTCAATTCCAAGTTGTTTTTATTCTCGACCGTTCCGCCGGAGATTTTTCCGTCTATAAACTGCGCATTTCGTAGAAGCTCAGACACTTTCTCAAGCGTTGGTCGATCCAATATCTTGTCGATCTTTGAGATGAACATCAGCTGGCCTTTCCGCTGAACATCCGACTGTATTTCCTAAGTCTTATTCCTAGACCCGAGGAGGCCTTACGCCTGATCGAAGGGCAACCGTGCGCCCCTACCTATGTTGGCATGGCCATCGGACTTATCGGGTTTCTTTGGCTGCAGAGTAAGCGTGCCCTTCAAAGGTTGGTACCAGGGACTCCTAACCGCCATCGACAGTTACAGTAATCATGCTCAGACGATTTCCTCCGAGATATAACGACATTGGCCAATTTTGACGAACTTAATCCATAACCCGGCGAACCGCTTTCACGGCAATGGTCCTAACACAGCCACGCGTATTCCCGTCGGGATTTCCTGTACGGGACGAAGATCATACAAGCTGCAGATCTTAGCCATTCTTTCTCCCAGCGCGAATTTATCAGCAGTCTGAGCGGCTAATGGACTTGGCGGAGGCGTGTGGGAATCAAACCTACCAAACCCGTTTCCGACTCACGGCGGTTTTGAAGGCCGCGAGATCTATCCCAACACGAACTCAGACGATTCGTCGTCGTGTGATCTTAATGAGCAGAAGCAAAGTGACTCAGGCTGAGTCCACAAGAAACAAATGACCAACCTCTCGCGGAACCCTCTTACAGGGGCTTCTCTTGCCCTCGCGAGGCTGCCTCCCTTTCGGGTCTTAGGCTCCTTTTGAATCGGGGAAACGCCGGGCTAGGCTATGTGTTCACCAGGAAGCAGCGGCTACTCTGGCAAGCTGCCGCCCTTTGAGCTTTACGCCCCCTTTTGAAAATTGGGACCGGGGGTTGGGTTGGGGGACCCCTCAGGCAATCTGGCTACAAAAGTCACCGTGGACAACGCACTGACTTGCTGCAAGAGTTTTGCCAATATGCCCGTTTCACAAACTCTTTGCGTGACGGCGAGACGTAACGCCTTATTGGATAGCCACCAAAGTAACTACCAGTCGGCTGACAAAGATAGCTGTGCAACGCACTCGAGGACTGAAATAATCTCTGGAAGACAATGATATCGATGGCCCCAAGAACTCTGCTCAATCAAGAACTATGGAGCAAAGACCATGGGGCGACTTCCAAGGATGTTGGCCACCGACATGACTATTTCGCGGGCTTTTTTCTATGACCACGTGGCCATGCAGGGGTAGTCCCCGTCGCTCTTGATCGAAATCACCGTAGAGTTTCATGAAGCCATCCGCGGACGCGGTTCGCAATGCCAACGATCGGCACCGCACCACGATCGCGTCCCGAGCGGCGGTGGTTGTTCGGTGCCCTTATGGGGGATTTCGACCTACTTCCTCTATGCGCGACCGCGAGTGGGCTGCGCCGAGCACGGAGTGGTCGTCGTGCACATTCCCTGGAGCGATGGCCAGCGCTCCAGGGACCTGCACCATGATGGGATTCCTGGCACTCTGGGCGTGGCGGCTGCTCGGTGGAATGGTTTGTGCAGTGGGGCCTGGCCCATCGCGAATTGGGGAAAAAATCAGTCGCCGGCGCTTGCTGTCGGTCGAAAAACGCGAGCCCTACTTGAACCTCATCGCGGCAAGCATTCTACGTGCCGGATCGTTTCCACATCCGACCCATTTAAATCAAGCCTCGATCAGGTTCCCCATCGGAGAGCGCCCGTTTGCGAGCAAAGTCGAGTGGCTCAAGCACATGCGCTGGCCTGCTGTCGCGCAAATGCAGTCGATGCCGGGGGCTCGGCAAAAACTCAGTGCCCGGTTGGCTGGCAACATGGCCATCGTCCGAGCCGGCAAGCTACAAATCAGACCCCGAGCACTTTCGAAACTCTGCTGCAGGAATGCCGGACTGCTTCATTTCACGCATAAAGCATTATAGTCGACTTGTAAGCTTCTCGCGGCCCTGCTCTTTGTTCCCACCAGCAACACGAAGCGCGTGACAAATTTCTTCGCGCTCTGCATCTGGCACTGCTGCGGAGCCTCAACATATCTTTGTCTAGAATACTTGTTCGTTGTCAGTGACGTCTCGGCAGGGAGGCCGCTTTATCCCGGCGCCCCTATTCGTGCCTGAGTGCGACCATCGGATCGACTTTCGTGGAGCGCCAGGCAGGGATGCAGCTCACCCCCACAACAACGACAAACACCAGAACGACCACCATTGCAAAAGCAACCGGATTATCGGGATTAATGCCGAAGAGCAAGCCTTTGAGCAGGCGCACGCTTGCGAGAGCGACGGGTACGCCGACGATCGCCCCGACGATCACGAGGTGTAGTCCTCGACGAATTACCTGCATCACCACGTCTCGCGGCTGCGCACCGAGGGCTAGCCGCAGCCCGATCTCTTTTGTGCGCAACGTTACACTTCGTGCGAGCACACCGTAGAGACCGAGAGCGACGAGCAAGAGAGCGACGCCCCCGAAGGAAACAGAAAGACTCATCAGCATTCGTTCCTTTTCCAGATGATTCTCGATCAGCTCGTTGAACGTGAATATCTCCGGGTCGGGAATGCCCGGGACCTCTCTCCGAACGACGTTGCGGATGGCTTCTGCGGCTAGGCTCGAGCTCGAACTCCGCACAGCAAAGGAGGCCCCCATGCCCCACTCGTCGCCCGTCGCCAGATGGTAAAGCACGCGCGGAGCAGGTTCACGCAGCGACAGAAACCGCGCGTCTTCGGACACTCCGATCACGCGGCACGCGTTCCTGGGGTCGAGAACTTGACCGTCTTCGTGCGGGTCCTCGCCGCCGGAGTAGACAAACATGCCGACGGCGTCTTCGTTCGGGAAAAAGTAGGTGGCGGCAGACGAGCTGAGGATGCACACAGGCGCGCCGATCTCGTCTGCCTGTGTGAAGTCGCGGCCTTCCAGGATTCGTGTTCCCATGACCTCGAAATAAGTAGGAGAGGCGGACTCAACCCACGTCTGCATATCAGTATGAACCGCACCATGCTTTCCTAATGAAAAGTAGTGCGATGCGGTCCAACCGTCGATCGGAACAACGGAAAGGATGGTCGAAGCCTCCACGCCTGGGGCAGCTTTGAGAGCCTGCGCAATATCCCGAACATCCCGGCCCGCTTGCTTTCGCGTAGGGTTCACAGAGCTCAAATCGACAGTGGCGATGGTCACGCCGTCAGGGCGGAAGCCCGCATGTTCCAACAACAGATGGATGAAGGTCCCGCTCAACAGCACAGCGGAGGTCAGCAGCGTGATACTGAGAGCCACTTGAGCCGGCACGATCCAAGTGCCGAGCCGATTCGACGAGAAAGAAGAAAGCGCTTCACTCCGCTTCAAGCCCAAAGCGGGGTCGATGCGGCTGGCGCGCAACGCGGGCCAAAGTCCAGCAACTAGGACGGAGACTAGAGTTGCGCCCGCTGAAAATGCCAGGATCGCGGTCTGGGGCGTGACATCCAGTGTCGGTGGCGGGCCGATCGTCCCGAGCATCGAAACCAGCGAGCGCGCTGCTGCCCATCCCAGCCAGATGCCAAGCCCGAGTCCGCACGCCGCCAGCAGTCCAACTTCGGTGAGCATCTGCCGTAGCAAGCGCCCGCGTGACGCACCGAGAGCCGTGCGAGCGGCAAATTCGCGAACCCGGCCTGTGACGCGAGCGAGCATCAGGAGCGCCGCATTCGCGCAGCAAAGAAGTAGAAGCAGCCCGACCAGCACTTCCAATATCAGTAACGGCTGACTATAATCGGCCCTCAGGAACGATCTGCCTGACCGACCGCTTTCGACTTGGAACTGGAGCCCGCCCATAAACCGATGGCTCGGGTCGGCCTCCTCGCGCAAGATTTTCGCTGTGGCTTGCAAATTTGCACGAGCCGACTCGAGCGATTCGCCGGGCTTTAGCCTGCCGATTACCGTCAGCCAGTTGTCGCCCGGAGCGTTCCGCTGCGGCGTCGGCGCGTGGAGGATTTCCTCGAACGAGAGTGGCAGGACGATATCGGCTCGCTGGGGGGCGATCAGACCGTCGAAGTCGGGCGGGAGCACGCCGATCACTCCTACCGATCTGCCATTGATCGACAGCGTCTGACCGAGCGCAGTCCTCTTACCACCGAAATGTTGCTTCCAATACGAAAATCCAAGCAGCGCCTGGTAACCGTTCGGTCCGCCGCCGGGCGCGTCATCCAGTTCGCCAAACGTTCGCCCGATGTACGGCGCAAGCTCCAGCACGCGAAAGCCGTTCCCTGTGATCAGCGCGCCGCGCACGTCCGTTACGCTGCGGTTGTCCCGGACGGTCAGATGGGCTGCGCTCCAAGCCAGAATGCCTTGATCCGCAGTTTCGTACTTCCGAAGCGCGTCGAACGCGGGGCCCGAAATCGAAAGGTCGGTCGCGCCGGGCTCGCTGAAAGAGTAGTGGACCAACTCATCCGGGTTTGGCACCGGCAGGCTCTTTAGGATCACGGCGTAGGTCAGGCTGAAGATGGCGGTGTTGGCGCCGATGCCCAGGGCGAGAGTGAGGACAGCGACGGCGGTGAAGCCAGGCGATTTGCGCAACATGCGCAGGGCGTGGCGCAAGTCTTGAATTAAGGTTTCAAGGAAATGCGTGCCTTGAGCTTCGCGGCACTCGTCGGTTCCGCGCACTTCGTATTTCGTTCGCATCGCTGCTCCTTTACATATGCTACCTACGCTGGTCTGTGCCGCAGTAAAATTAGGTAAACACCTTAGGGCAGAGGGAGGTAAACGCCTTAGGGCAGAGGGACGATGACCCGTGGTGGGAACGCACTCGAGCGTACGAGCTCGTCAGTATTTTCCGGCTGAGAATTCTTCCTACGGGGGTCTTTACCGTGGTGCCCAAAACCTTCTGCTCCAATTCCGGGGTGCAGTACGGGCCGTCGCCGCTTTCGCTTTTGTCGCTGACGAAGAGCCTCCAGGCCGCCAGAGGAAGCCCTTGCGCGTCGCAATCACCTTGGAACGGGACAAGCCGGTTTACTGGGCGATGGCGTGATTCGGGATCCCTTGGCTGGCCAGCAGCGAGACATACCGCAGCGAACACAAGCCCGTCCTCTTGAACGTAATTGCCGAGGAATATGGTTCCTCGACCTGCCAAACCTGGAATATCGCGCTCCAACTGGAGCCGAAAAGCGCGACTACCTAGCGGCTCGACACGCACGTCTTCAAAACCAAGCCAAGAACCCGTGATGGAATACTGCGCTTTATAGAATGCCTCCTTGGCACTGAATGCGATCGTCCTCCAAGCTGGAGGAGGATTACGATGTCTTTCGCTTGGTGACGCAATTATGCTCCAAACCTCTGCCGACACCGCATTGTCAGTTTGGGCGTCAAACCCAATGCCGCATGCGAAAGAACGAGGTGCAACAACAGCGCCGCAATATCCTGTGCAGTGGGTGATCGCTCCGACGACCCCATCAGGCCATATTGGTGCGCGTCCCTCCGCAAGAATTGCGCCGGGTTTCCGCCCCAAGGCGCGGAGTGCTTCGCGAGCACAGTGGCGCCCTGCGCAAAACTCTGCAATTCTCTTTTCGACGGCGTTTTTCACAAGTACGGACTCTTCCAGATACAGAGGGGACGCGTGCGAAAAGTCGACCAGCTCGGCGCCGCAAACACCAGTTGGGAATAACGCTCGTACAGAAGCCCGCAGTTGCATAGAACTATGGTCCGACCCGTCCTACATTCAAAACACCCAACGTATTCGTAAACTGGTTCGGCAACCAGTTCTTCAAATCCCTGATTCAAAACTTGTAGTACACCGCCCAGCCGTCGTGGGTTAACCAACCCTCGTAATTCTCCCCTAACAGCGAAGCGGCTTGCTCGAATCCGCGTCCTTGTAAGATGCCGCAGAAGGTGACCTGCTCGCTCACCACCACCACAGCTACCGCAGTTGAGCCTCCACATTCCAGCCTGTTTCGTCGATGGCATTCACCCGGAAGCGGCGCGCCACATCGCGCGCAACCCGTCCCTCTAACACGGCGGCCACATCGCCAGGCGGAATTCCCAGCCCCTTGTTCATCCGCACCGCCAAGGCCAGGGCTTCCGCTCCCAGGGCATCGGAAGTTTGCCAGGGATCTGATCCCGTCCTTGCACCAGTCGCCCAGGTGTGGCAGCGACCGGTGGCAATATCAAAGCGTCTCCGGATCGTCTTGCACACCACCTCGTGCTGATACTGCGGCTCGACATTTCCCGTTTTACAAGGCCCCGCAGGAACAGCGAACCGGCATGGGCACCTCGATAACCTCATCGACATGCTTGGGAATGGCTTTGCCGTAGCGTTGACCGTAGGCGGTGCCAGCTTTGCGCTCCGGTGGCTTGGGGTGGGCCTTCGGCGTGTCAACAGAGAATAGATCGAGCTGCCCAGATCCCAGATCACGCCAGCCCGGAATAGTTCAGCACACGACTGAAACACTGGTTTTCGTCACTGGAAGACGCTCGGAGAGATACTGGAGAACTTCCTCGGGTCACTACAATGACCGACGTCTAGGGAGTTCGTTGGCGGACCGCACACCGGCCGCATTCGTCCAGCCAAATCGCGGCTCTTCAGTTGCCGAGGCTGAGGGCCTATACCTTCTGACTCCCCTACTCGATTGCAGAACCAGTGCACGTAAAGTCTTCGGATCCGGCTATCACAACGGCCGCCCGCAAAACAGGCAAGGAAAGGGCCAGCTTATATGGCCGGACGGAAAAAATATGACCTCCTTGTTAAGATTTTCCCGCTCCGGAAACCATATACGTCGGCGAAGCCTTCGTTTATTTCAGAGCCATCATTGTGTCTTCCAACGAACCGACCCCAACAGGCGGCGTTCTCAGCATCGCCAACAATTCGATCAAGGGAGTGTCTTCCAGAAGCAATAACTCGTTCCTCGCGATAGAATTTTGTCACCCTTTCACGCCCGACTAGCGGCTGGTAACCAGGTCGTTCGTAAGTAATTTCCTTATCGAATAGGCGCTCTAGCCGATCCCATTCGCGAGAATCAATGATCGCAAACATGGTTCGCACAAAATCAGTCGGCATAAAATTGGTTCTTGTGCCCTCGTTTTCGGGTGTCCCCAGATAGCGTAGGATCTCATCCGAGTTTGAAGTCAATTCCAACCCCCTTGCGCGCTTCGCCACATCGCGTTTCAGCAAGCTACGAAATTCTCTAGTAATTGGTCCCGGCATTCCATCTCCGACGAGCTGGCCATCGATTGATATTACTGGAACGATGCCAACGCTAGTTCCGGTTAAAAAGACTTCTCGATTGAGACCGATGAGATCGAGTGGCAGAATGGTCTTGGACTCCTCCACATGGAACCCCAAGTCCAGCGCATACCTAAGGACGAGTCCACGTGTAACGCCTTCAAGGCAACAGGTGGTACTCGGAGTATATAATCTCACCCGTGATGGATCATTTTCCCAGCCTGGAGACCGAATAACCCCGAAAACGTTTTCGGTAGTAGCCTCTGAAATAAATCCATCCGATGACAGCATCAGTGCTTCGTAAGTCTCCTGATCGCAGGTGTCAATGAGTGCAGCAATGTTGTTCAGATAATCGCAGGATTTAATCCGAGGATCCAGAACGGACGAACTCGAGCGGCGCTTGTTTCTAGCAACGGCAACAGAAATACCACGATCGTAAAGCGACTCTGGATAAAGCTGTATCGTCGAGGCAATGCAATACACTGTGCTCCCGAGGCATTTTGCAGGGTTAATGCCTAAGTCCCCAACTCCTCGAGTCACAACCAACCGCAAATATGCTGTCCTTTGGTTTGGAGACTCGAGGGCACTTGCAACCTTAAGAACGCGTTTAGTAAGCTCAACGGGTGTATATGGTATTTGAATTCGCAATCGTTCCGCGGATTCATAGAGACGATTCAGATGCTCCCGCCAGCAGAACAATCGCGGCCCCGCAACGAGTATCCCCTCGAAGGCAGCGTCGCCATACAGAGAACCATGATCGAGGACGGGTAGGCCAATTTCAGAGACTTGGAAAAACCCGCAGTAGCGAGGTAGCTGTTCGGGTGACCTCAGGTCTTCACGATTGCCTCTCTCGAGCAGAATCTTGGGGGTAACGCCAGGAATGAGCGGCATACTCATGAAGACCCGAGCGTCACGCGCAGTCTCTTCTAGGTCATTCATAGTGACAATTATTGGAGTGCGGCTGAGATGGAATTCCTTAGCTGTCATAAGAAGTCCCCTACGCAAAGATTGCCCTTTTCGAGCAACGGACGGATTTCGGCTTCGCGGTCAGCAGCAGCGTTTTTATGCCTTCCTGCTGAGTTTGGTCGCTGCTATGGGGCTGTTGCTAGCGACGTTCGGCTTATACGGGCTGATGACTTTTCTCGTTTCCGAGAGAACCAACGACATCAGCATACGGACTGCTTTCGGAACGACGCGACGCCACATTTTCTTTTGGCAGTGTCGTCCGCAGGGCGTTCTATTATTGGGGGCGTGCCATAGCCCTCAGGATCAGGGGATCAGGCGAGATGACGGCGGATACGACCAATCAACCAAGTTGCATTTACAGAACCGACGAGCACGAGATTGTGATAGTCCGGCATCCAACGCAACACCCGATACGCAGCGGGAGGGAAAGGAAAGAAGTATTTTCTGGGCACTCTTAGAGCCCACGCTAAGTGCTTCAACCCATTATCTACTCCGACGAAGTACCGACACATTAGTAGAACCGCAGCAACAACTTTGATTCTTAGCGGACATCTGTCATCATTTATTAGCGACACAATTCGAGGATGCCACGAACTGATTTCTTCCAGTGCATCTGCGGTATGGAGGGCCTGCTCCCGACGTTCGCATCGCATCTCTTCCGGCAAGTGAGGGAAATCCATACATTTCGAGAATAAATTGAGAATTGTCACTCGCGGGTCCTCGAGAAGTTCCATTAGAAATGGACGCAGCCAGTGATAGTTGCTTCGCAGACTTTCAGCGTCGTACTTGTCAAAATTAATCGCGATATATCGGTGCTGATTTGAGAATTTGATCCTTTCTCTGGCCTCTTCGCGTGAATCTGTCGCAACCTGCAAGTGTGGCCTTGAGGCGAGGATCCGATAAAATGGGACTCGCAGTTGCGCCGACTGTGGAATGTACAGAGAGCCCGGGTTGATGTCCGTTGTCCCTGGCATGAACTCCGGTCCAGGCCAGGCATCGATGAAAACATCCGCTGCACGGATCTTCGCGAGGTCCGAAGCGCTCAGGTTATCTAATTCTCCTATTGTATCAAAATTAACTCTTGTGCGATCTTGAAGCACCGGAACAATTTCGTCGGGGAACGGAGATAGGCTTACGGCCTCCAGCTGGCTCGGAAATCCCCCGCAGTCGCAGTAAGCTACGATTTTGTGCCGGGGGTAGCGTCTTTTAATGAA
>Ga0307482_1000002_pt1 | contig 15824 bp, 12 predicted proteins | sample atmos_gasesECM1C_3_FD_200506 | JGI IMG/M metagenome (GOLD analysis project Ga0307482, IMG submission 200506) | Metatranscriptome of hardwood forest soil microbial communities from Morgan-Monroe State Forest, Indiana, United States -... | ecosystem: Environmental > Terrestrial > Soil > Temperate...
AAGCAAGGAAGCTTTTCGTGGCGGCAAAAATGAGGAGAAGGCGCGAAATTAGCGGCTCGCTTCGAGCCGCTCTTCGCATCGCGTGAGCTCCGTTGTCTAACGCAAGAAGCCCGGTCTCAGAGTCTTAAAAAAAGGAGGAACGATGAGATTAGAAAAAGCAGTGTTCGTTTTGAGTGGAATGATGTTGTTGTTCGCAGGCAAGGTGTCAGCACAGCAGGTGAAGACCGATTACGATCGCAGCGCTAATTTCGCGCAGTACAAGACCTACTCTTGGGCACAAGTTAAGACGAAAGATCCCCTGGACGTTGAGCGCATCAAGGCTGCCGTCAATGCCGCTTTGGCAGAAAAAGGCTGGACCCAGGCGGATTCCGGCGGCGATGTTTCCATCGTGGCCATGGAAATCACCCACAATCAGCAGACCCTGAATACGTTCTATGACGGGTTGGGAGGAGGCTGGGGGTGGCGACGATTTGGGGCCGGTGGCTTTGGAGAAGCAACCACCACGACTGAGACGTACAAGGTCGGCACCGTGGTCGTCGATCTCTTCGACGGCAAGACCAAGCAACTGATCTGGAGAGGCTCTTCGACCGACACGCTCTCGAGCAACTCCGACAAGAACATCAAGAATCTGGACAAGGGCGTTGGGAAAATGTTCAAGCAATTCCCTCCAGGCTCTTCGAAGAAGTAAAGGCGCCCAACATGACTCGCTACTTCTATGCCGTCGTTGCTCTCGGGCTCATTTCAGCCATACCTCTCTGTGCGGCCAATCGGCCGCAAGCAGAAACGGACCGCCAGAAGATAAAGGTTTGGACCAACGATGAACTCGAGAAACTCCGCGCCGCTGGTCTGATTTCCATCGTGGGTCAAGTTGACCCAGAGACGTCGGCCTCGGAATCTGCGCCTAGAGACTATGAGACAACCCCAAGCGCAAAGTGGTATGCCGAGCAGGGAGCAAAGCTGCGCCATGAACTTGAATACCGGCAGGCGCAGCTTCGTGAATACCGGCAGGCTCTTGAAGACGCGCGAAGTCTTAAAGAATCGACCGGCGGCATGAATCTAGTTGCCGAGGACTTGGCCATTACTCCCGAGGCCGGCATTGAGATCCTTCAGCAACGCGTGAGCCAAGCACAGGCGGAGTTCGACGCATTAGAAGACTTGGCCCGCCGCAATGACGTGCCGCCGGGCACGCTACGCAGCCAGTGAGGTTGCCTTAAGGCGTTGACAAAGGGCCCTGAAGTTTTTGAACTGAGGTCTTACACCGGCGTGATGGTTTCAATTTAGTAATGGAGAATTCGCCATGAAAATGAAGTTATCTAAACGGGTTTTGACCGTGCTTGTTTCTATCCTGCTGGTGCAATTCACTGCGCAAGCAGGCTCCCACGGTCCAAAAGGCCAATCCAACCAGCAAGCACCAGCATCGGCGTCGCAACTCTCACCCCAACAGATCCAACAACTGGTTGCGCCTATCGCTTTGTACCCAGACGCCCTCGTTGCGCAAGTTCTCGCAGCGTCCACTTATCCGGCCGAGATTGTCGAGGCGGACCGCTGGATACAGAGTCATTCCAACCTCAAGGGTAAAGAGTTGGCAAAGGAAGTCGACAAACAGCCCTGGGACCCGAGTGTGAAGGCCCTCACCCAATTTCCCTCGGTTCTTGAAAATATGGATAAAAACCTCTCTTGGACTTCATCTCTTGGCGACGCCTACGCCAATCAGCAGCCGGACGTGACGAACGCCGTCCAAGCGATGCGTCAGCAGGCTCACAAGGCCGGCCATCTCAATAGCAACGAACAAGAGAAGGTAACGACTCAAGGGAACACCATTATCGTCGAGCCGGCTAACCCTGAAGTGGTCTATGTGCCTGCTTATGACCCCTGGCTCGTGTACGGGGCGCCTATCGTTGCGTACCCAGGCTGGTATCCCGTGCCCGGAGTTTTTTTTAGCGGCCCGGCAATTTCCTTCGGGATCGGATTTGGAGTCGGCTTCTTCGGGGGTTATGGGTGGGGCTGGCATCACTGGGGATACGACTGGCACGGCAGGACAGTGATCTACAACCACAACACTTATATCTCTCACAGCCGAACGATCATCAATCGCAACAACTTCAACCATGGCAACTTCAATCATGGCAATGCGTTCCACGGAAGCAGGCCTGGACCCGGAGGCTCGAGCTTCCACGGACGTCCGGGTCCTCACTTTCAACCCGGAACGCGCTCCGGGGCGTTCAGCGGATTTGATCACGGCGGAAACGTCCGAGGCTTTTCCTCTCGCGGGCGGTCGAGCTTTGCAGGTGGCTTCCACGGAGGAGGTGGTTCCCATGGTGGCGGTGGTGGACGACATCACTGATCGCTTGTACCGGCAGTAGCGAGAAGTCAAGAATGGAGAGGAATCCAAATGCGGCACAGAATTTCGAGTATTGTTCAACTGGAATGCAAGAGGTTTATTCGATTTGGCTTGTCTGTTCTGTTCGCGCTTTCCTTGGGCTGTTGGTCTCGACCAATCTACGCTCAGGAGCCGGGACAGCGGACCTTTGCCTCCGCCGAAGATGCCAGTCGCGCTCTCTTTGACGCCATGCAAGGACAAGGCGAACAAGCGGCATTGAGCATCCTCGGGCCGGCCGGAAAGGATGTCCTTTCGTCCGGCGACTCCGAAGAAGATTCGGATGCTCGGGTCCACTTCGTCGTCAAATATCAGGAGATGCATCGGTTCGTCACCGAGGCGAAGGCCACGGTAACCCTGATTATCGGGGCCGAGAACTGGCCCTTTCCGATTCCACTGGTGAAGAACAACGGTTCGTGGTATTTCGACACGGCCGCCGGTAAAGACGAGATCCTGTTCCGGCGCATAGGCAAAAATGAACTGGCCGCCATGGATGCCTGCCGCGATTTGGTCGAAGCGCAAAAACAGTATTTTGCGCACCCGCCAGGTGATGTCCCGAGCCAATTCGCCCAGAAACTAGTCAGCGATGAAGGCCGGCACGATGGTCTGTACTGGTACGGTGCTAGCGATGAGTTCGATAGCCCGATCAACCCCCTCATCGCTTACGCGAGACAAAATCTCCCAGCTGACCAAGTTGGCGAGCATGTTCCGTTCCATGGGTATATGTTCCGGATCCTCACGGGCCGCGGGCCGCATGCAGCGGGCGGAGCCAAGGACTATATCGTCGAGGGAAAGATGAGCGCGGGATTCGCTTTCGTTGCTTACCCTGTCGAGTACCGCTCCTCGGGCGTGATGACTTTCATTGTCGACGAATCCGGAACCATCTATGAAAAGGACCTTGGTCCCGACACCACAAAGCTGGCACAAGCGATGACCACCTATGATCCGGATTCCACCTGGCACAAGGTGGAGTGAATTAGAGACTCTGGTGCTGCCATGTCAGTCCGCGTGTCTGCTGTACGCATCCTAATTCTAGCAGTTGCTATGGTGGTGGTTTTGGTTTTCTGTTCGCTGGCAATGACGGAAAACCCCTCACGCAGCAACCTCGGCGGTCAGATGCCTGCCTCGTTCGATCAGGATGTGGCGAGAGTCGTTGCTGAGGTTGATCGGATGGAGGCCGATACTCTGAGCCAAATCGAACACCAGGCCCTCGATCGCCAAGGACAAGTGCGCACGTTGGGTAAGTTACTGCTCTTCGACAAACACTTATCGGTCAATCAAAACGAGGCTTGTAGTTTTTGCCATGCGCCGGAGACGGGATTCACCGGACCGATCGAATCCTTGAATGAGACGACCGTATCGTACCCAGGATCGGCGAGAACGCGATTCAGCAATCGAAAGCCGCAGAGCTACATGTACGCGCCCTTCTCGCCAGTGCTCCACTATGACGCACTCCAGGGTGACTTTGTGGGCGGCAATTTCTGGGATATGCGCGCAAGCGGCTACCGCCTGCAGAATCCAAGCGCGGAACAAGCGCAAGGGCCTCCCACGAACCCCGTAGAGATGGGTCTGCCAGATTCGGCTTGCGTTGCCTATCGCCTTTCCCAGGCTCCTTATCGCAAGCTCTTTGAAACCGTGTGGGGCAGAGACTCGTTCACGGTTCACTGGCCTGCCGATGTGGAAAAGGTCTGTTCGACTCCAGCGCCGCCACCGGCCAATGACCCGTTTCCGCTCCACTTGAGTCCAGCAGACCGCGCTCGCGCCGACCGCGTATATGACGGATTCGGGCTGGCCATTTCCGCATATGAGTTCTCACCTGAGGTGAGTCCTTTCACGTCGAAGTACGATTACGTCGAAGCAGGAAACGATCAATTCACGCCGCAGGAAAAATTGGGCTATGCGCTGTTCCGCGGCAAGGCGCGTTGCAACGAGTGTCATCGCGATGGCGGCCCCGGGGAGGAGCCTCTGTTTACGGACTTCACAGCCAGTAATCTCGGCGTTCCCCGAAATCCGAGATTGCAGTTCTATTACGAGGGCCAGACTGACCAGCGCAGCTATAGTCCCAACCTCGCCGGCGCGGCTTACGTCGATAGGGGAGTCGGTTCCTTTCTGCGCACACTAGAAAGCGATAGCGGCCAACTGAATCCAGATTCTGAGTGGTTCAAACTTGCGCCGAAGTTTGAAGCGAAATTCCAGGTACCGACTTTGCGCAATGTCGACATGCGTCCCACGCCAAGCTTCGTTAAGGCTTACATGCACAATGGCTATTTCAAGAGCCTCGAAGAAGTGGTGCATTTTTATAACACCCGGGACGTCTTACCCGAGTGCCAGCCAGGCGATTCCGGCGAAAAGGTCTCTTGCTGGCCAGCGCCCGAGGACCCAACCAACCTCAATAAGAGGCAACTCGGCAATCTTAAACTGACGGACCAGGAAGAACGTGCCCTCGTCGCTTTCCTCGAGACGCTCACCGACGGGTACCGAGTGCCGGATACGCACACAGCGAAGTAAGTTTGATCTTTGATTTCGTAGGCACGCGTGCACGAATTTCTTGGTTGGGACCCAAAATGCATTCAACCACTCGAGCTCTAATGCCGGCCAAGGTGCGCGATCTAGGGGATAGCGTCCCACTGCTTGCTCCCCTGCGGAAGGATGTGGCTTCCATCGGACCGCGGTGGCTCCCACTTGCCTTGGTCCTGGGGGCGTTTGTCGGGGTGGCCTATGCCGACCACCTTTTCGTTTCGATTTCACTTGCGTACCTTTATATCTTTCCTCTTGGCGTTAGCGCGATTCTGCTACGCAAGGAAGCCGCTTACAGTCTGATACCGGCTTGTATCTTGTTCCATGATTACTGGTCGCCGCGGATTATCCATATCGGGCTCCGAGTGTTCGATAATCTCTTAGCTTTGTCGTGCTTCTCATTCGTCGTTTACTTCATCCGGCGGTATATTGCCCAGAGGGAATTGCTTGCCAAAACGATACAGCAGCAACGAAACGACCTTCTCGAGGATGTGGAACTCGCCGCTCAGGTGCAGCGAATGTTTCTTCCCGTGGGCCAGCCAGCCATTGCCGGACTTGAAATCGCCGGCATGATGCAACCGTCCAAAGGCGTAGGCGGGGATTACTACGACTATATTCCCATCGACGCAGACACCATCCAAGTCGTGATTGCCGACGTAGCCGGGAAAGGCGTGCCTGCGGCCTTGTTGATGTCCGCAACTGCGGCCGCCATGCGGCTTGAGGCGAATCGTAATCGAGACATGCTGGAACAAGTGGAAAGACTGAATACCCAGATCGGCGCGGTCTCGGATCCCGAACGGTATGTGACGTTGCTGGTTGCGGAAATCGACACGCGAAAACGGGAAATCCACTACGTGAACTGTGGCCACAATCCGGCGCTTCTGTTGCGAACAAAGACAGAGACACTCACGCGCATGGACTCGTCTTGCCCACCCATCGGACTGTCTCCAGACGAGATCTGCGAACTAACCTTCGCTGATCTTGAAGCAGGCGACTTGTTGGTTTTCTATACCGATGGCATCACCGAGGCGGAGAACCGGCTTGGCGAAGAATTCGGCTTGGAGCGCCTTTCCGCGGTAGTGCGACGTGGTTCTTCGCTGTCCGCCGAGGACCTCATGACCAATATCTACAATGCTGCCGCAGATTTTTGCGGCGATGACTTCGACGATGATGCCACCATTCTGGTGGTCAAATGCCATTTCGACAGCCGCAGAGCGGCGAGTTCAGAAAACATTGCGTCATAGCGCTGCCCTAAGACCCGCCTGCCTTCATGCTGGGAGCGACTTCCCCGGCCCACATTTATTCTTTTCCCTTTCCGAAGTCGTTCTCTTCTTGAAAGAAACGCTGTCAAGTTGCTGACAATCATCCAATCGGCTGGACTCTTCGCTCCGCGGCCCCTCGACAAGGTTTCAGATCCATCCTATTAAAAGTCCTTGTTTCGAACGACTTCCGGACACTTCCGCACATTCTTCCGAGTGGCATCCAGGCTGCATTCCTAGTATCCGGGACAAGAGAACGACTCGAGGGGGGAAATCACATGAGAAAGTTGTTGACCTGTCTGAGCTGCATCCTATTGGTCATCGGACCGCTCTTCGCTGAAGTGGCAAGCGCCTCGGACCAAACCAAAAATGACGACCGGCTGAGAAATTGTGGAACCGTCTTGAAGGAGATTCTCGACGTTCCTGACAACATTCCGCAAGACTTGCTCGACAAAGCCGATTGCCTGGTTGTCTTTCCCTCCGTCTTAAAAGCTGCATTCATCGTTGGCGGAAGCTACGGTCGGGGCGCTATGACCTGCCGCCAGGGTGACGACTTCCGGGGACCTTGGGGCGCTCCCACGATGATGGCTCTTGAGGGCGGCAGCTTCGGCTTTCAGATCGGTGGACAAGCCACGGATTTTGTCTTGCTCGTTATGAATGAAAGTGGCGCGCGGGGCATTCTCGCTAGCAAGGTTAAGTTGGGCGGTGACGCTTCGGTGGCCGCGGGCCCGGTCGGCCGCGATGCATCGGCAGACACGGACGCATCCCTGCGTTCCGAAATCCTGAGCTATTCCAGGGCGCGTGGCTTGTTTGCCGGCGTTTCCCTCGAAGGCTCCACAATCCGTCCGGACAATGGCGACAACCTCCATGTCTACGGCAGGAAGATTCCTCCGAGAGAAATTGTTCTGTCCGGTACCGTTGCTGTGCCCCCAGCGGCCGAACAGTTGATCTCGACTTTGGACGCCAAGACGCCGAAACACAAGACATAAGGTCAATTTGGTCATCACGGTTCGGCCAAGCCGGACGGAAAGATTAGTGGGATTGCAAAATGTGGATTGTCCGAATTGCGTTGCAGCGGCCCTACACATTCGTGGTGATGTCCATACTCATCGTGATTATGGGGATGCTTGCTATTTTCCGAACCCCCACCGACATTTTCCCAAACATCGATATTCCTGTCGTCAGCATCATCTGGAACTATAACGGCCTCGTTCCTGAAGACATGGCCGACCGCATCGTTAGCGTCACGGAGCGAGCGCTTACCACCACCGTTGACAATATCGAGCACGTCGAATCGCAATCGCTCTATGGAATTGCCGTTGTCAAAGTGTTCCTGCAGCCAACCGCCAACATTCAACAAGGCATTGCACAAATTACGGCGGTTTCTCAAACCCAACTCAAGCAGTTGCCGGCGGGATCGACGCCGCCTCTCATTCTGGCCTACAGTGCATCGAGTGTGCCGGTTCTCCAATTGGCCCTCTCAGGTCAAAACCTCTCGGAACAAGAACTCAACGACTATGGCTTGAATTTTATTCGGACGCAGCTTATCACCGTGCCGGGCGCATCCGTGCCCTATCCCTACGGGGGCAAACAGCGCCAAGTGGAGGTGGATCTGAATACCACCGCGTTGCAGTCGAAGGGCCTTTCGGCGCTGGATGTAGTCAATGCCATCAGCGTTCAAAATCTAATCCTGCCTACGGGAACGTCCAAGATCGCGTCTAAGGAATATGATGTCTCCATTCTTAATGCGGCACCGCAGACCATTGCCGATCTAAACCGAATCCCGATTAAGACCATTGGCAGCACTACCATCTATATCAAAGATGTCGCCTGGGTGCGCGATGGTTTCCCTCCGCAAACGAATATTGTGCGCGTCAACGGACAGCGCTCCGTATTGCTCACGATTCAAAAGGCAGGGAATGCGTCAACGCTAAACGTGATCGGCGGCATCAAAGCTCTTCTGCCGCAAATCAAGACCACGGTTCCACCGCAGCTCGATATAGCACCACTGGCAGATCAGTCGATTTTTGTTCGTGGCGCCATTAGTGGCGTCGTCCGGGAAACGCTGATTGCCGCGTGCTTGACCGCTTTCATGATTCTCGCTTTTCTGGGTAGTTGGCGAAGCACACTTATCATTGCGACCTCCATCCCTCTGGCAATCCTGACCTCCATCATCGTGCTTAGCGCCATCGGAGAAACGATCAACATTATGACGCTCGGGGGACTCGCCCTGGCGGTCGGCATCCTGGTGGACGACGCGACCGTTGAAGTGGAAAACATAAATCGCAACCGGGAAGCGGAACCAGAGAAGGACTTGGATGAAGTTGTCCTCGACAGCGCATCGCAAATCGCGACGCCAGCCTTCGTGTCCACGCTGTCGATCTGCATTGTGTTCGCTCCGATGTTCTTGCTGTCCGGCGTGGCGCGGTATCTCTTTGTGCCGCTGGCCGAAGCTGTGGTTTTCGCTATGTTGGCTTCCTATTTCCTTTCACGGACTATCGTTCCAACCATGGCCAAGTACCTGTTGCACGGAGATAAACACGAAACGGGCGCCCCCAGCCAAAATCCGCTGGTTAGGCTTCAGAAGCGTTTTGAAGAGACCTTTGAGCGATTTCGTCACAGCTATCGACGCCTACTGGAGATTTGCCTTGGCCACCGGCGTGCTTTCCTGATTACGTTCTTCGCGAGCTGCCTCGGTTCTCTCGCTATTCTGATTCCTTGGTTGGGCCGTGACTTCTTTCCCAGCGTTGACAGCGGCTCTTTCAAGCTTCATCTGCGCGCCCCCACGGGAATGCGCATTGAGGAAACTGCCAACCTTTGCGATCAGGTCGAACAGTCGATTCGGCAGCAGGTTCCGGCGAGTGAAGTCCACAACGTCATTGACAACATAGGCTTGCCCTACAGCGGTATCAATCTGTCCTACAGCAATTCGGCTCCCGTGGGTTCCTCGGATGCCGACATCCTGGTGACCCTCTCCGCCAAGCACCATCCTACCGACGACTACATCAACCAGCTTCGCCTTCGACTACCGAAGCAGTTCCCGGGCGTTACCTTCGCTTTTTTGCCCGCCGACATGGTCAGCCAGATTCTTAATTTTGGTCTGCCGGCGCCCATCGATGTGCAAGTCGTGGGAAACAACTTGGAGGGAAACCAGCGTTACGCAAACGCGCTCCTCAGCAAGCTGAAATATGTCACCGGAACAGCAGACCTGCGGATCCAGCAGCCTTTTGATGAGCCTTATCTCCGCATGAGGGTCGAACGTACAAAAGCAGAAGAGCTTGGATTTTCGGCTCACGATATTGCGCAGAATCTGCTGGTTTCGTTGAGCGGCAGCTTCCAAACCTCGCCAACATTCTGGGTTGACCCCAAGAATCGTGTTAGCTACCAAATTGCCACGCAGACTCCGCAATATCGCACGAACACACTGCAGGATCTGGAGAACATTCCCGTCACCGGCACGGACCCAACTGCTCCTCCTTCACTGATGGCCAGCCTGGTATCCGTGCAACGTGGTGCGGGAATGGCGGTCGTCTCTCATTACAACGTTGCGCCCGTGATTGACATCTTTGGTGCTGTCACTGGACGCGACCTAGGTGGCGTGGCCGGAGACATCAGGAAAATTATTGACGCCACTCGCCAGCAATTGCCGCGTGGTTCTCGAGTCGTTGTCCGCGGGCAGGTTCAGACGATGCAAGCATCCTACGTCGGTCTTCTGAGCGGACTAGCATTCTCGATCGTGCTCGTATATCTGCTGATCGTAGTGAACTTTCAGTCTTGGCTGCATCCTTTCATCATGATTTCAGCACTGCCCGCCGCACTGGCTGGCATTGCCTGGTTTTTGTTTATAACGCACACCACCCTCAGCGTACCGGCGCTTATGGGAGCCATCATGTGCATGGGCGTGGCAACTTCCAACAGCATCCTGGTCGTGAGCTTCGCAACCGAAAAAATGAAGGAAGGAAGTGATGCCATCAGCGCCGCGTTGGAGGCGGGCTTCACCCGCTTTCGGCCCGTCCTCATGACCGCTCTGGCAATGATCATCGGCATGGTTCCCATGGCCCTTGGCCTGGGAGATGGTGGCGAACAGAATGCCCCTCTTGGTCGGGCGGTTATTGGTGGCTTGATTTTCGCCACGGCTTCGACGCTGTTCTTTGTCCCGGCATTTTTCAGCCTTCTCGAGGGTTCACGGCGCCATCCGGCACAAACGGGAGATTAGAATCAGGCACAACATCATTTTGGAGTGGCTATGTCGTCTAAAACGGAAGAACGGACACAACCGGGAGTCCAAGCAATTCCCGGGAATGACGCGGGAACAGGGAAAGGCGCTCAGAAATCATGGCTTGCATTGGTAGTCGCTTTGGTCGTGATTGCCGCCCTATTGGTATCGGGAATCTGGTCCCGTGTGAGGGCTCGCACAACGCTGAGGGCGGAAACGGCTCAAGTGGCGCTCACCGCAGTATCGGTTGTTTCGCCAAAACAAACTGCGCCTACCCAGGAGCTCATCCTCCCAGGGAATGTGCAGCCGTTCATCACCTCACCGATCTATGCACGAACCAATGGATATCTGAGGAAGTGGTATGTCGACATTGGAGCGCGCGTCAAGCAAGGTCAGCTGCTGGCTGTTATCGAGACACCGGAAGTCGACCAGCAACTCCAGCAGGCTCGCAGCAACCTGCTCACGGCGCAGGCCAATCTCGAACTCGCGGCCATAACCAAAACCAGATATCAGGGACTTTTGAAAACGAACGCCGTATCCCAGCAGGACGTTGATAACGCCGTCGGTACTTACAATGCCAACCAAGCCATCGTGGAAGCAGACCAGGCGGCCGTAGACCAGTACACCGCGCTGGTGTCTTTTGAAAAGGTTTACGCTCCCTTCGACGGCATCGTCACTGCCCGAAACACCGATATCGGCGATCTGATAAGTTCTGGCAGCGCGGGCGGAGTGAAAACCGATCTGTTTCACATTGCTCAGCCTGGAAAGCTGCGTGTTTATGTAAACGTCCCGGAGGACTACTCGCAAGAGGTCAAAGTCGGTATGGCCGCTGATCTCAGCCTGGCTGAGTTTCCGGGCCGCACATTCCACGGAAAACTGGTTCGCACTGCCGACGCTATCACCGTGACAACCCGAACCCTGCTGATTGAAATCGATGTGGACAATCCCACGGGCACGCTGCTCACGGGTTCTTATGCAGAGGTCCACTTGAATGTCCCGGAGCATGCCTCAACCCGCATACTTCCCGTCAACACTCTGATATTCCGCTCGGAGGGTTTACGCGTGGCCGTTGTGAAAGACGGCAAAGTTGTGCTTACAGCGGTGACGGCAGGGCGCGATTTCGGCGACCGAATTGAAATCGTCTCTGGCGTCACGCCAGACGATCAAGTCATCGTTAATCCACCCGATTCCATTGTTTCCGGACAGCCCGTCCAAATTGTTCAGGCCACGTTGCCGGGGGATATCAAGTGAAGCGCCCGCGAAATACCATTTCGGTCGAAAACCCGCGGCAAGAAGTCTGGCTGAAGGTTTTCCTCCTGATAACGCTGCTGCAGTTGACCGGATGTGCGGTTGGACCCAAATACCACACTCCTACCGTGCCGACTCCGGCCGCCTACAAGGAGGTAGGAGACTGGAAACCCGCCCAACCCAATGAGCAAAACCTTGGCGGTACCTGGTGGACGATATTTCAGGATCCGCAACTTGAAGCGTTGGAACTCCAGGTCAACGTATCCAACGAGAATCTAAAAGCTGCGGAGGCTCAGTATCGGCAAGCGCGAGCCATTTTGCGTTACTATCGCGCCGACTACTATCCCACCGTGACGCTCGGGCCGTCGGCAACCCGGACGCGCGTGTCCTCCCACCGTCCGCCCCCAAGTTCGACCTTTGACGGCATCACCTACAACGACTTTGTTTTGCCCGTGGACTTTTCCTACCAAGCCGACGTTTGGGGACGCGTTCGGCGCAACGTCGAGTCTTATCGAGAGCAAACTCAGGCCAGCGCGGCGGACCTGGCGGCGGTCAATCTGAGCCTGCATGCGGATCTGGCCATCGATTACTTTCTTGCTCGCAGCCTCGATGCTGAGGAACAGCTCCTGAATTCGACCGTAACCGAATATGAAAAAGCCTTGGAATTGATCGAGAGCCGGTACGCTGGCGGCATCGCATCCGATGTCGAGGTTCAGCAGGCCAGAACTCAACTTGAAACAACTCGCGCGCAAGCCATCGATGTGGGAGTGGCCCGCGCCGAGTATGAACACGCGGTTGCTATTCTGATCGGCAAACCTCCGGCCGACTTTACCTTGCCTCCGCTGCCCCTTAGCTCTCCGCCCCCGGATATTCCCGTCAGCGTGCCCTCGGAACTATTGGAACGGCGCCCGGATATCGCCGCCGCGGAGCGCCGAGTAGCGTCCGCCAATGCCCAGATCGGCGTAGCAAAATCGGCCTACTACCCGCTCATCAATTTGGGCGGCGCGGGAGGATTTGAGAGCTCCAGCATCACCACTTTGCTCACCGGGCCAAGCGGTCTTTGGTCCCTTGGAGTTTCTGCGGTGACAACGGTCTTCGACGCGGGAAGGCGTCGAGCTGCCTCGGACCAAGCCATCGCTACTTACGATCAAGCGGTCGCGAACTATCGTGAAACGGTGCTCACCGGTTTTCAGCAAGTTGAGGACAACGTTGCCGCATTGCGGATCCTTGAGCACGAAGCTCAGGTTCAGCAAAAAGCAGTCGATGCTGCCCAAAAATACCTGGATCTCGCCGTCACGCGCTACAAGGGCGGGGTCACCAGTTACCTTGAGGTGACGACTGCTCAGAGCGCGGCTCTCTCTGACGAAGTCACCGCGGTCAATATTCTCGGTCGCCGCATGGTGGACGCCGTGGGCCTCATCCAAGCGCTCGGCGGAGGCTGGGATCGCTCCGCTTTGCCCGAGCGCCCGGAATGCTGCGGCCCGCTAACGAGCACTTCCAGGTAGTGAATGTTGTAGATTCTTGGCTTGTTGACACTGAATTTCGCGAAGTCACGGTCTGACTCGCGAAAATGTACCGTAGTTTATGGCAACGTATCGGGAAGCCCAACCGCCCCTGCATCGAAGTATTTCTCGGCAGCCGTCGGGTATTGGTTTTTTTTAGAGGAGTGTGAAATGCAATTATCCAACCCTTTCAAAACGTTGTTGTCTGCCATCGTCATGCTTGCCGTAGCGTGCTTGGGTGGTTCATGGGCGCCGGCTCACGATCAATCCAATCCGGGTCGAGGAGCCCAGAGCCAAGCTTGTCCGAATGATGACAGCGGGTTGCAGTTGCCCGCCGGTTTTTGCGCAACGGTCTTTGCTGACGGCATTGGTCACGCCCGCCATATGGTAGTTGCGCCGAGCGGAGTTCTTTACGTCAACACCTGGTCGGGCAGGTACTACGGCAACGTCACCCCCCATGCAGGCGGCTTCCTGGTGGCCCTCGAAGACAAGAGCGGTGCCGGAAAGGCCGATGTGATTGAGCGCTTTGGCGAAACCGTCCAAAGTGGCGGAGCAGGGGGTACCGGCATCGGCTTATATAAAGGATGGATCTACGCGGAGATCAATGATCGCATCGTGCGGTATTCCTTGCCCGCTGGCTCCATCGTGCCGGATGGCTCCGCTGACACCATCGTCTCAGGATTGCCCCTAGGCGGCGACCATCCGATGCATCCGTTCGTTATCAATGCCGGAGGATCGATGTACGTCGATGTCGCCAGCGCGACCAATTCCTGCCAGCTCAAAAATCGGACACTCAAGTCACCGGGCGCGAACCCGTGCATGGAACTTGAGACCCGTGGCGGCGTCTGGCGCTATGACGCGAACAAGACGAACCAAATCTTTTCAGCCGCTGAGCGCTTCGCTACGGGAATCCGCAACGCTGAAGGTTTTGCCATCGACTCCAGTGGGCGATTGCTTGTGACCCAACATGGACGCGACCAGCTGCACGCGAATTGGCCCGACTTCTACAAACCCGACCAGGAGGCGACGCTGCCGGCGGAAGAGTTGTTGCTTTTGCAAGCAAATGGAGACTATGGCTGGCCGGAATGCTACTACGATCCGTTCGTGGAAAAGTTGGTTCTGGCGCCGGAATACGGTGGCGACGGCAAAAAGATTGGCGTATGCGCGAACAAGCTTGCTCCGGTTGCGGTATTTCCCGCCCATTGGGCGCCCAATGCGATGGTGCTCTATGATCAGAAACAATTTCCGGCGCGCTACCGTGACGGCGTGTTCATCGCTTTCCACGGGTCGTGGAATCGCGCGCCTTATCCGCAAGGTGGCTACAACGTTGTTTTCCAACCGCTCGCCAGGGACCGCGCGTCCGGTCAGTGCGAAATATTCGCTGATGGTTTCGCGGGAGCAGTAAAGTCGCCGGCCGAAGCTGAACATCGTCCCTCTGGCTTGGCGGTGGGACCGGATGGTTCGCTCTACGTTTCCGATGATATTCGCGGACGGATCTACCGGATTGTCTATCGTGGCGGCTTCGAAGGCGGTGCCGCCAACGTTACGGCATGTCCGAGCGCGACAGCTCCGGCAGGCAATCCCGTTGAAGTGTCCGCGGAGCCGCCGGAGGGCACGCATCCGGATGCTGGTGCGGACGCTAGCAATCTTCCCATTCCTGAAGGCGCGACACGCGAAATGGTTGCGCTCGGTGAGCGCATCTACCGAGGCCAAGTGGGCGGAGCGGCTTGTACCGGCTGCCATGGTGAGAGCGCTCAAGGAACCCCTTTGGGGCCCGATCTAATGGGCAAGAAATGGCTGTGGGGCGATGGTAGCTATGCCGGAATCGCGAAAACGATAACCGAAGGTGTGTCGCAACCGAAACAGTATCGCAGCCCCATGCCTCCGATGGGTGGCGCGCAACTTACGCCCGACCAGATTTCAGCGCTCGCAGCGTATGTGTGGGGGCTGAGCCATCGCGCGTCGCCCCATCGGAATTAAATCGTCTTAGGTCATCTCCTCAAACCGAAGAATGTTTATGGTTTTTTCAGTCCCGCCGCCTTCGCCATCTTCGCTGCGTCACGGCGGCACATTTCTGGCTTATCCTCGCCCGTTTCGCACATCCTCTCCGAACAATGATAAGATGGGGAAGGCGGCCGGCGATTATTTCGACCTTTCCGCAGAAAATTGTTTCTTTTAACTTCATGATCCTCCGCACGGTCGAGCAGGTCCGCCGCATCTTCCTCATCATTGCTGGATTCACCTTGCTCCTAGCCGGTGTAATCATGCTGGTCACTCCCGGTCCGGGCATGGTGGTGATCTTGCTGGGACTCGGTTTGCTGGCCGCCGAATTTGTTTGGGCGCGCCGTTTGATGGAGCGCATCAAGCACGAAGGCGGGCGCTTGGCCGACCGCTTCGCCGTCACTAAGAAATAAAGGCAGCGTCCTGCGCCCGCAAATAACAAAACAGCATTTCTGGAGGAGCGTTTGTCTCATCAAGAGAACCCATCCATGTCTAGTAACTGGTTTGGAAAATGGGCGCTCGTCACCGGAGCCAGCGCCGGCATTGGCGTGGCCCTCGCCCAAGAATTGGCCGCCACTGGAACGAAGCTCGTTCTCACGGCACGGCGCAAAGACCGCCTCGATGAACTGGCCCGCCGCCTATCGGCATCTTATAAAATCGCCACCGAAGTCATCGTTGCCGATCTGGCCGATTCGAACGCCCCG
>Ga0307482_1000003_pt1 | contig 15182 bp, 6 predicted proteins | sample atmos_gasesECM1C_3_FD_200506 | JGI IMG/M metagenome (GOLD analysis project Ga0307482, IMG submission 200506) | Metatranscriptome of hardwood forest soil microbial communities from Morgan-Monroe State Forest, Indiana, United States -... | ecosystem: Environmental > Terrestrial > Soil > Temperate...
GGAAAACTTGAAAACCTTCTTACAGTCGAATTGCAACGACTGGGTCGACACTTAGGAGCTATAAATAAAGAAAACTAACAGATTCAAAGTAAGGAAATTAAATAAAACTAAACAGCGAGGGTGCCTGCCTCGTTCGAGAGCTGTTGGACAAACTGGTTGACATCAGCATGGAAACGCAAGATACGTTCAAGGACTACTTCACAATCCAAAATTTGGCGACGGCTAGAACCGAGTTCGTTCGAAATACGCATAATCCTGTCCGAAAGGTCATGGATTCTGATACGAAGTCGGTTAATTTCAGCGCCAGCCAGGTTCGGATCGTTCGAAAGGAAAAGGTAGCCTGAAAGTTGTGAACGAACTTCTGTAGTCGTAACTACAATTTGCGCGTAGTCAACTTCTAAGGCAGTGCACTGCTCATGAAGGCGGTCAAGTTGAACTTCACAAGGCATGATCAGGTTCGGCCTAGGTTCAGGACAAAGTTCACCCTGCCAAGAAAGAGAAGACATAATTCGTACCGGGAACGGAAATTCAGAGATAGCTTTTAAGAACTTTTTCAAGATATGCGGACGGGAACGTTCTCAGAAATAAGAGAGTCTCGTAAAGATCGTCAAGATGTTCAGTAACGTCGCGGCCGTTATAGAAACCAGCAGCTTCGTTAAGATCAAGCACTGAAAAGACAGGGGCGTTATAAAGAAAGTCAAGGAGTATGGAGGCCCACCAGTCTTCGAGCTCCGGTTTTTCTCGTTTTTTCAAAATCGGCATGAAGTATCTCAAACAAGCCTTAACGATTCGCCTGTCATGAACATGGTCTAGCGTCGTTCTTTCAACGAAGGCCGGTACTTCCTTCGAACGCACAATTGAACGATAATTCAGAACACGCTTAACCATTAGCTCCGTAGGAGCCGGTTCTGAACGTATTGGCGCGTAAAAGGGTTTTCTAGAAGCCCACATAGGCTGGCCGGGACGGACTAGGATTGAAATCTGGCGCAGTAAGTCTGTTGGATTCGCAGGGTTGTCAGGGTTAACTTCACGGACGAGAGACGGTGGCCATGTGGCCGTTAGAGTAGGGACAGGTGTTGTTTCTTGGACATCATGGAGCTCTGGGATTTCAAGCTGCCGCGTCAGGAAGTGGTAATATTTCGCTGAAGCTTTGGGCGCATAAGCTGGATTCGCAGCTGCTTGAAGGGCTTTTTTGTATTTTCGACGTTGCGTGACGTAATCAGGTTCGTTAGGTAATGGCAGTTCGTTAGGATAAGTCAGTTTTATTAGCGGCCTCCGGAGGCGAGGGTAAAGCGGCAGACCCGAAGCTTGTTCACTCTTGGAAAAAAGAAACGTTTCTGGACCCACTTTCGTTAGCGGCTGAACCGTACTGCATGTTCCGAAAGGACTGAAAATTCTTGGCGTCGGCTAACGATTGAGGACTCAAATCAATCGAGCTCTTAGAGGCCGGAGAAGCGTCCACCAGCGTCTTCTGCAAGAACTTCTTAACGGTCAACCTTTCGGATGGACTTAACTGCGCGCCCGACGCAAAAGAAACGCAAAGGTACCAATCCTTGTTAGGGACGTCCATTTCAAAGGAGGCGTTGGTTCCGAAGGTGTTGAATTCAGTAAAGTGCACAGAATTGCGGTTGGCGTAAAGGTATGGGTACAAGAACCTTGCCATCGATCTGTTTGTGATTGTAGCGCGGTGGTTCTCCTGGATGCCTTCCTTGATGTAGTGAATGATCGAAGCGATTGAATAAGAAGCCGTGTCCCGCACTGGCACCCCAGTCGTCGAACCAGGAACCGGCCCAGCTGAAATGGTGAATTCAGCCGAACCGTAGTCGGTAGATTGTTCAGAAGCTTGGGTGTACACGAAGGCTGTGCAGAGAGCCAGAGCGACTTCATCGGGGTCAAAGGTTTTTTGTGTTTTATTATCTAAGTTAGCTAAGCCTGCAACCCAATCATCCTTCTTCAGAGAATTTCCGGCACCTGTCTGAATTAAACCTATAGTTAAACCACGGTCTCGAGAGGCGCCAACACGGTCTGTGGCTGTCAAGGCGAGGTGCGGCAAAGGCCTGGAACTATCGACTGGAACCGGAGCTGTGTGGGTGTCCGAAGAGTTAAGACCAGCCCATTGTAGAGCGACGTTAAAATTACTATCGGGACCTCCTATGTCAGTCTGAGCCAGGAGTTCCACTTCGTGCGCATGCTGAGTCTGGATGTGGCGGTTGAGGTCAGCTTGGGTAAAAGGATCTTTGCAGAAGAAACAACTCTTGTGAAAAAGGAGAGACATGTTTCACAACCTGGAAAGGTAATTTTCTTTTTAAGTTAGAAGTACACGAACTAGTAATTAGTGAATGCTTTAAGGTACGGAAAACACGTAGCGACTGAATCAGTGGTTATTAGCCCAAAACCACTTATGGCTCTGTGGAATCAGGCTGTTATGAACATGAGCAGGGAGTTCTGTGAAGCGTTTCGGGTTTGCTTTCTTTAAGGCAGCCAAGCCAATTCGAGGCTTCAAAACGTGAAGGATGTCGTTTGAAGCGGTAACTTGATCTACTGTTCGATCAAAGCCTGCCCCGGCCAAGTATTTGTCGTCAAAACTGATCCACAAGAGCTGTTCAGGAGCCGGTGCTGGGGGCGTATGAACTATTGCAACCTTCCAAGAAAAGGTATCGCGATCAGCTCCGGTCATTATCGGTGGTCTAGGGTTAAAAGCACCATGAGCGCGAAGATCGTCTTGAGCAGCAACTAAGTCGCGGTTAGCGGATTCGTGAGCGTCGCGACGGCGAATTCTGTCAGCTTCAGAGTCATCGATCAACTTCTTCAAAGCCGTAGCATCACTTTTGAGCTGCTGCATAATATCGAAGCGGTTACCGGCCATGTTGTTGCCTAAAACAAGGGCCATCGAGAAGTTGGCGTTAGACTGTAGCAGCGGTTCAGCATTAGCCGTTTGAATGATATCAGCTGCCTGCTGGCCCGTATAGTCTAAGAAGTCTGCGATGGGATTAGCTTGATAGTAGGCGTCCATGACAGCGATAAAATCTTCCGTACGCTGGAGCAAGACCGCATGAGAAGGAGCATTGCAGGCAGTGACGTTATGCTTCGTGTTGGCGTCAGTGCTCCCCACAAGTTGAACGTCAGCCCAACCCGGAATAGCTGTGCCGTTAGGCCAGCCATAATAGTTTCGATCGTTCGAAGCGTTTTCAAACAGTATTTTACAGCGACGAACCGTGTCTTGACGGGCAGCCACAAGTTCTTCGAGGACGCGTCGCTCGGCCCGATGATTCTGCCTGTCTAGGGCATCTCGTGCAGTCGTCTGAACATGGTCCACCCTTTGGCCGCCCGGCACAACAGTGACGTCCTTTTCACGAACCGAAAAGTTCGGCGTTGAGACTAGGCGCTGAACGAAGAGAGCGAACTCCGAGTGTGGGCCGCCGCACAAGCCGATGAGGCGGCCGTCCAAGGTTGAGTAAGCATGATCAGTAGATTCGTAAGGACTGACGGGTTCAGTATTACCGGGACGCATAACGCTGCGGATTGCTGCGAAAACTGAACTAGCGAAAGCGTCTATATCTTCAAAAAGAACGTTCAACTGCTCTTGAACCGTGAGGCTCTGCAAAGCGGTGGCTTCAGCGTTGACCAAAGCTTCGATAACGCCTTGTTGCTCGCCTTCTGTAACGAACTTAAATGGGTCGAAATTAGTATCAATACAGTCGAAGATAGGGGCGACGAAACAACCGGCAACTGGGGCCGCAGCAGAGCCGTTATATTGATAAACTCTCAAGTCTGCGACACAGTGATCAGCAAAACCAGGCGCGGTTCCACCGCACGCTGAAAACAGAACGCCATTGTCGTCATACTTGTATGAAGGGATTAAAGGAGTGGTTGGACTGTCTCTAACCGCAGCTTGGGCGGCAAGCCTCGTCATTTTTCGAACTCTCGCATACTGCTTGTAGCCAGCATAAGCTTTGTAACGGTCCAACGGGAAACCAAGGGCGACTAGGAAAATGATAGCGTTGGCTTCGAGGTAAGCGTGTACGGTAGAATGTTCAAAAGGTTCCGTTCGGCTATAAACGTTGACGTAAGCCGTGGCATTCCGAAGCCGACCAACTCGAGCGAGACGCTGAACTGCCTCGGCATCAGAGATAGGTCTAGCGATTTCGGTGAGAACGCCGTCCGTAAGCTGAGTGCCGTAGGTGTAGCCTGAGTCTATTAAGACGTCGGCGTTGATTTCGATGCCGGCTTCGTAACTCGGAAGAACCGCAACGACGTGCAAACCCGAAGTAAGGCTTCTCTGCATCTTGAAGTATTCAGCCACACTCGTAAGGTCGCTGATGGCCCAAAACGATACCCCGGCCTCGACGGTCACGCTACGAACTCTTTCCAGGTGCATCACGGTAGGAAGAATTATTACGACACAGAAATTTTTGAGAGAATTTTTCCGAAGATACCAGAGGGGGTTTAAAGCCGAAGAATTGAAAAAGTATTCGCCATAAATGAGGTCGTCCCGACTAGCCATAACTTCGTGAACAACGACGCCGCGGGGAGCTTTGCCGACTGGAGGTTTTCCGTCAGGGGTTGAACTGATCAGGATGTAGCGGCGATGGCCACCAGCCCTCAGAGCCATACGAAGGTTCATGACGTCCGGCGTTGGCAAGTGAGCTTCGTCGATAATGTACCAGTCAGCCCTTGGAAACTGACCAAACTCCGCCAGGTATTCGTTGACCTGCTTGGCGAGACATACGGCAATTCTCGTCTGGGAAGTGATACTCTTCGGGGTGGTCCTCGATGGCAAGGGCAAGTTAACATATTTCGCAAAACGGCGGTCAGTAACGAACGTGCGCTTCATTGGTCCTTCCCACTGGTGCAAGAAGTTAGCTAGATTAGGCGAAGAGGGCTGAACAACCAAAACCGTCTTTCCTTCAGCGTTCATTTCTGAGAAAAGCTGCAAGAGAGCGAATGTGGTCTTACCGGATCCCAAGGGACCTGTCAGATAGTATGGGGCTTTAATATAAGCCGGACCTTGTTTGTACATGTTAGACGGGTCACGATAGCCGAGTTCGATATAAGTTTCGCCGAAATCGTTTCGGTTCATCCTGTTTTCGTACCCGGAAGGGATTTTTCTAGTTAAATAAGTTAAGAATTTAAAAGGAATGGAGCTTAGAATGCAGAAAGTTAACGAAAGTGAGGCTTCGGTTCAGGCCGAGTCAGGGGAAGGCGATCTCGGTGGCGGCTTGCGGAAGAGATTTTCTTTCTCTAGACCATAAGGTGTAACAGTCAGCTTAGGCGCCCAGAGCTGTCGGAACTGACGATAATCTTGAGCTAACGTAGCTAAACCGACAACCATGTTGTAAATCGAAGGCCAACTAACCTCGACAAACCTCTCACCGATAGCTGTACAAAGCTGTTCAACAGCAACTGCGTTGTCGTAATTTAGAAGACTGTCTTGAAAAGAGGTGTAATACTCCCGAATTAAGGCTTCTTCCTTCAGGTCGGACCGGCCGAGTTTGATTGCCCTGCGAACCGGGTCCGACATCAGGATAACCTTACCTTCAGCGTGGAGGATATAGTAGCCACAAAAGTATCCGACCTGAAAGCGGCCCACTTTAGCCGTGAAGTTAAAAGTTTTTAAAAGGACCGTAGAGAAAGTTCGAAGAGTTTCTTGCCACGGGGAACAACGACGCAAAAAGACAATAATGTCGTCCCCTAAAACTTGGAAACAATAAATATCTTCGGGACTGTGACGATAAAGAACAGCAGCCATGCTCAAGAAGCGAATCAAAGAATTAAAAGGTTCGGTGTCCGGGAACCCAGAGTGCCTTTGGAAGAGACGGAGAATAGCCACGCCAGCGGCCCTAGCGCACGAAAAAGTAGCGATCTGGCTGACCATATACCTAGCCATTCGATCCGAAAGGTAACCGCAGCGCGTCATTAGCACTATGAGGATGTTCCAAGCAAATTCGAGCTGACTCTTATCGTAGTTAGAGACGTCGTCTTCGAGGATGATGTAGTCCCTCTTGTTGCCTAGCGAACGACTCAGCTGTTCTTGGATCTGTTTGACGTTCTTGCGTTTGTTCCAATTGATATGCGGCAGCATTAGGTCCTCGAGGAATGTGATAAACTTGTCGACAAGAGTACCAAAAATCACGTTAACCAACTTGATAGAATGAGCTATGACCTGGCCACCCGGAATTTTTGTATCAGCGATGCCGTCCTTGCGAAGAGTCGGCGGAGTCGGATCCGGTTTAGTTGAAACTCTGATGAAGGCTGTGATCAGGGAAATATCAAAATGCCAGATGTCGTGGAAGTGAAGTTCACGTTCGATCTGAGCGACGATTTTAGGGGGCTGTCTCGAGATATAACGCTTAAGGTCGGCGATGTTAGGAATCACTTCCTTCTCTTGACGGAATAGAATCGAAGCGTCTTTCACTAAGAATAGCTCCATGAACTTGTCGACAAGTTGTTCAGCGTCTTTGACCGGGCTCATAAACTGACTGTTGTCGGCTACGTTAAGGTTCCTTTTACCGAGAGCTAGAAGCGACTGTCGCTGAGTTTGGTGACGAGGAGGAGAAAAACCGGTTTTGAGCACAGGTTCGTAACAAGAATGATCGCGAATGCCCCACTCTTTAGCGGGCCGGACGTCTAGACAACCTTCCATGTATACTGAAATATCAGCCATCTCGATCATCGAAGTATCAAACTTCTTATCGACTAAGGCGACTCTAGGGACGACATCGCAAAGGGTACTTTGAATGAGCGTGATTGGGTCAGCAGTCAGTGGCAATGGCGCAACTACGTCTTCATAGTAGTAGTCCTGCTGATCGCGCCATGCCTTCACTGAAAATCCGTCTCAGGCAGCGGGCTGTAGTCTGCACTAACGATGAGGTCCTTAACGAGGTGCAAACGCTGAGCTTCGAGGTATATACTGTCCTTTTTCTGTGTAACGTCAGAGTAGATTTCAAGACGATGCGTGTGGCGAGTCAGGCCAACGATTGTGTGGCTAGAGCTTGAATAAACTTCGTCTTCACCTTTGTCACCTGGACGCCAGATAACCGCGTATTCGACGCTCGAACCTTGAGCTTCATTGATAGTTTGGGTTCGATTACCGAGAATTGCCTTTCTCGCTATTAAGCGCCTTAGTTCGCTCTTGTGCTGCTGCTTGTACGACATGATCAGATCAGGGGCCTTGTCGAATTTTGGTGCAGCGGAATAAGGCATTAAAAAGATCGTCTTTTTGATCTTGGAACGAGTAACGATCTTAGGGTAATACTTGCGGGCCAACTGTGTAGCGTCGATTCCTAGCCGCCAGGTTTCGTTCATCTCTTCAACAGAATCCTCGTGATACTCCTGCGCCACGGGTTTGAAACGAGCGTCATTCAAACGGTTTTGCCACCTACACTGCTGAGGGTCGCCGTAAGCCCTAACCAATCCAGGTTTGTACAGAACGATCAAGGCCTGGAGCTGGCCGGGGTGAAGCGCCGCGAACTCGTCCTGCCACAACGTGTCCACTGCCGGGAAGCCTTCGTGATGGTTAATGATCGCCGAATCAGCCGTCATGAAGTTCCTGAAGGGAGAGTCATCGCCGAAGTTAGTATGAAGTTCTTCAGCAGCCATTCTCGTAGCAGAAAGAGCTAAGTCACCCCAAAGAGCGTGAGCCCCGATCCGGTACGTTTTTCCACAGCCTGGCACGCCAAGAACAGTAGTAAGCTCTGGGTTGGGGATAGGCGTCACAAGGAGTTCCGGGAAGCTTTCTTCAAGAAGGAACCCAGTATGACCAGCGTATTTGTGACAGTACCAAAGCTCAGGACTCACGGCTCCAGGAACTCGAACATTGTAGGGGCGCGTCGGTGGTGGGGCGTCTTTCTTAGCGAGGGATTTTACGTTCAGAACTTTGTCGAGAATAGGGTCGTAAACACAAACGACTGGCATGGGTTCCGGAATTAAATATTTTTCGTCGTCGCCACCAGGAGCCCTCTTGACGGGCACAAATTCGCCGAGTTTTTGAGCTTTGAGCAGACGTTTGGCCGAATTCATGGACTTGAACTTCATACGGGCTCTGAAGGCGTCCAAACAAGCTTCATTCGTCATCTTGACATATTCGGTCCAGTTCCTGATCGATTCTGCCTGTGGTGAGTCGCCAGTAAGCGCGCATTCTAACTCAGGACGATCCAGATTCGGTTTGAAGCGAACGATTGGGAAACCGCCCGAGCAGTTAAGTCTCTCGACACCAGCAACGTCGCGTTTCATGGTCACGTTTTCTATGAGCGTCCGCAGCGTGATCCTTTCAACGCCTTCGAGGTGAGCGTAGCAGCGTTGACCGCAACGTTGAATGCGACGAGCCAGGTCCGAAAAGGCCGAATCGACCCTGAATGGCTCCAGACCGGAAGTGATCTTACAACGAGCGATGTCACAGTCGAAATAGGTGTTAATCAGCTCGATGTTGGCCTCGGCTGCGTTCGCCTGGAAGTAATCGTCCAAGCCAGACATAGCAGCTTTTCTCAAACTTGGGTGCAACGGGATAATTCCAGGGCGACTAGTCATTTCGGGACCTAGGGCCGTATCATCATGACCTAAGTCCGCTTCTTCCGTAAGAAGAGTAGGAACGGGTGATGGTTCAGGAACCGGTAACGTAATTGGCTTAGGCGTAGTAGCCGTCGAACTAGGCAGAATGCCCGGCCCAGGTTCCAGCTCCAAAGCCGTGCTGGCTAGTGAAGCCACGGAGCGGTGATGAACTGCCGCCTCAAGGGCCGGGGTTGGTTCAGGGGCGATTTCCAACTTGAGCCTAGCCGAAGGCGAACGAACTAAGCCCGAACCAGTAGCCTCGGGTTGTTCTAGCGGCCTTACGTAAAACTGTTCTTCTCCCATGCTTTGAACGAGATTTCCTTCACACTCAAAAACTCCGTTCTCGAGTCTCTCGTAGAAGTCAAGGAAACCAAGCTTAACGTTGGCCTTAGTTGGCTTGGGAGCCTGCAGATTGATGACGCGAGGCTTCTCTGGCTCCTGGATCGGCGGTGCTGGGGTGACGGAACGAGAATCGGCCTTCCATTTTTCCTTCTCAAAGAAATCGAACCTAGGTTCTTCAGCACTCTCGACGGGCGAACGATCACGATAAGAAACTTCGGGGTCTGATTCGAAGGCTTCAAGGTCCAAGTCCTGGAACGACCCAGGGAGCGGTTGCACCGAGGAAGTCGGGACGTTCTCGGAGAGCTTGGAGTTGCAAACAGAGCATTCCCAGACTTCTTGACAGTTGCAATAATTTAGGAAAAAGGGCTTTTGGTAAACAGAACCACGTTCAAGAGAAAGAGTAATGAGCGTTCCTTCAAACAGTCTAAAAACCGGGGTTTCCGGGAAGGATGGAAGCCACGTTGAGAGTTCGTAGTTCCAATTCAAGAAACAATTCAGTTCATCTTCGGCGTTAGCCAGAGCTGGGTACCAAACCGTCGGAACGTTTTCGAAAGGAACGTATAGGTTATAAGGTTGATCTGGGAAGAAAGGCATGCGTTCGAAGGTGCCAGGCACCCCCGCGTAGCCAGGTATGTATTCGACAGGATAGCCATTGCCTTCGTCAATTAAGAACCCAGTGCCAAAGCTAGCGTTGTAAACTTGAAGGCGGTGAGCTTTCGAGTAATTGAAGTCCGTGAAGCAACCACGGTTTAACCGGTAAAACCGGGCCTTGTCACCGGGCATAGCTTCTCGGGCCATAGTGTTATAGTGAGAACGAGCAGGTAGAACAGCTTCGCGAGCGTCGAGGGCATAGTTATCCAGAGAAAGACCCAAGAACTTAGTAAGCATTTCGCCAGTCTTGTTCACGACATTGAAACCTTCAGCGAAGGCAGCTAATTTGGCATCGTCGTCTTCGCCCGCATCAGCAACCGCTCTGATGATATCCTGTTCGTTGGGTTTGAGATATAGGTGCTTTCTGCGGTAAGCCTCGTAGTCACGTCGAGTCTGCACCTTGGTGGAGAGGGCTGCATCACGCTTAACGATCTTTTTGACTCTGCGATTATAGGCGTTAGTACCGCGGATATAGTTACGCCATGAACCCCATTGAGACAGACCGTCAAGGCCGGGTTGTCCGGCAGCCGAAGTAGGGAGCCAACCGACTTCAGGAGCTTTACGCGAAAAACGACCACGGCGTAAAGGAGAAATTCTGTGCGCGTGGCCAGCTTCCTTCGAAGCGCTAAACAAAGAACCGGGCTGAACAGAATCACCGAACCAGACTTCTTGGTCAGCGCAAACGGCCCTGAACTGGTTGAGAACCGCCATCTTAGCTTCTATCGCTGATGATGTCAGAGCGACGACGCCAAACGAGTCCTTGTCCGAGAGGTTCTTGAAATAGCTACCGATCGAAGCCATTAAAGATACCTTAGTGGACGAAACCTTGAAGGGATCGACTGCGTTGAGGACTACCAAAGCGACGTTCGAGATCTTCTTGGGGCTGACCAGAACGGGGTTTTCAAGCAACAACTGCCCGCCGTCGTCTAAGCGGTCCGTCACCATGTCGGCATCGTCGCCGAGAGCTTTCAACGTATTACTCACAACTCTGCGCTCCGGCAGGACTGTGTCGACAACTTTAGCGTCAGGGATAGTGGATTGCCATTTGTCGACAGTGCCGATGAGGCCGTCCAATCTTTGGATTAGAGCCTGTTCAGACTCCGATTTCGATACCACTGAAGCCGACTGAAGGGTAGCGCGGATCGAACCGACGACGGAACGATGGAACTTAGCCGTGGCCAAGCGAGCTTCCTCCGTAATAAGAGGCAAATAATCAGTCTTTGAAAAGCCTCGGTCTGTAACGGCTTGTACTGCTTCCGCATACGTGATAAAACGGTCAGCTTCGGCGGTGTGCATAATCTCGTAACCCTTGGGGAGCGCATTGTCATAAGCCCAGATTCGGAGGGCCCGACCCCAGCGAGGGAAAGGGAAGAGGTACTCCCACCATTTATGCTCTTCGAGGCACTTCACAGCCACGAGCTTACCGTCAGCGTCGCGAATGATGCTCTTGGGGTCGTCACGGAAGTGGTCCGTAGTAATCTTCCAGGCCGTTTTGAAGCCGATCGCAGCCAAGCCAGAGTTACGGATGCCTCTGCGCTGGAGGATCAAGCTGACCTGTCTCATAACGCTTTGATGCATAGCCGCCCGAGCCTGGAAGGCTTCGACGAAGATGGCACAGCAGACCAGATCGACGATGCGAGCCGGAGCCTTTTGCTCTATCGAAGTCTCGACACCGTTAACTGTCCAACGCACGTTCACGCCATGACCATAAATTCGGACGTTCTGCGGAGTGAAGTTCTGGTCGGTCAAGCGCGTTGCATATGACATGACCTTATCATAGAACGCTTCGGAGATCCAGAACTCATGCCGCGTTGAATTCATGAAGTCCGAACGAAGCGGGCCGTCGTCGTGAGTATATGCCACGACCTTGCGGCAAGGGGCTTCAGGGGTGAACCAGAGACGGTAAGTGAGAACGGAAGAAGACTGAGCTGCATCCACACGGAGAATGTCGAACCAGCAAGTACCGCCCCTAAGGGTCCTCTCAATGACGTAAAGGTTTTCGGGGGTTTTGATGTGAGTCGTTAAGGCAAAGTGGAGATATTGTTCATAATCATGCACATAGTTGAGAGAGCCAGAATCGCCGCGAAAAGAAAACTCTATACAGCGCTGATAACCGTGGATTTTGCTCAAGCGCGAGCCTGCAGGATGCACTTGGAATTCGCAATCAAGAGCCGAAATATAACCAGAAGTTGCGACGATCACCAAGGGATCAAAGATGAACGTACCCTTAGCATGCCTAACGCCATGAACGTCGAGAATTTGACCGATGTTCGCCGTGTTCATGTCGTAGGTTGAATGGACAAAAATCGCGAATTCTGCCTGAACGCGACAATTTTCAGATCTTTCACGGCAAGTATTGGTTTGTAGCCACGAAATACGCTCGGCGGCTTTATCGAGCATTGCCTGACTCGTGTAAGGGCCTGTGAAAGCCTGTTGCAGGCGGGTTATTTCTTTCGAACGACGCAGGCCATCACGAGCATCCAGAATCGGCGAGCAAACGTGACCGGTCGTAGTATTGGTGAGGAGATGCTCCATGACGGCTCCACCTACGTCGATGAATTTAGCATGCTTTGGGATCATCGACATTAGAGTGCGTTGTTCGGCCACGCGGACGACACCAGCACAACCATGCGCAGAAGGGGGACCGGGTTTGATTTGGAACTTAATCCAAGGGAAGTAAGCTTCAAGGCGGGTTCGGTCCTTTTCGGTTAGCGAGGTGTGTATAGGCATGTTAGTTCGCTGGTTTTGCTGCGCCTCGAGTTCGTCAGCCGCAGCCGCCGCGTAACGGTTTAAGGCCGCAGAGATCGCAGACTGGTTATCATTTGCAATTCTTGCCGCCACCTCAGCCATTATGTCCTTAGAGCGCATTATTGAATCCATCTGAGCCGAGATGGTGGAGCCAACGCGACCGCTGTGGCCCTGAAGGTCGCTCCACGTAAACCTCAAGAAACCGGTTCGTGACGTCGTCAAATGGTTCAACGCCGCGCTAGACCAGTAAACAGTGGAAGTGTCGCAGCTAGCGTAGGATCTACACTCAAGAAGCGCCGAAGCGAGCGGGTTCTTGCCGAGAATCAGGTACACGGCGTACCACGAAGTGCGAGGGAAAAGATGAAGGTAACAGGTGCCATCACCGAAGGTTCGACGGATGAGTACATCTTTTTGGGTTTCGAAGTTCACGGAAAGGTTGGCGGTCTTGAGGAGCTCCGGGAACCACGAAAAGAAGGGCTTGTAACCTGGCCCTGGATTCAGCTCGATGCCCGTTAGAAGCTGGTTAGAAGCCACGCTAGCGACCACAAAGAATTCTTTGACACATTTCCTGTATTTCCATGACTGAATTAGAGGACCATAGCCGCCATGGCGATCGAAGAGCAAGCTGTAGGCAACTTCGAGCGAGACGTCTGTTTCCACCCTTTGAGCAGACCTGATGAAACCGTCACGAGAACAAGCCATCGACCAACGGATCCAGGTCGGTGTGATCGGGACTGTTCTAATTTCATACTCTTCAGACATAACCATCTGTTCATGCCAACCATCTTCGCGGGCAGTAAAAACATGGCCATAGCAGCGCGCAAAAGACGGAAGTTCAGAAAAGGGGTCTACAGGCCGGTAAATGTTTAGGGCCGGCCGAAAACAAAGACCGCAGACCTCGAGGTCAGTCTCAGCGATAAACTCTACGTCTTGAATAGTCGTGGAGTAGACAGTCTTAAGGTTTTCGGGTTCAAAGACGTTGAAGGTAGCGACCGCGGAAACGTAAGCTTGCCGTTTTTCGAAAAGCGGAAGAAAATGGAGGCGATTATAAGGGCCCGGATTCGTTTCAACCCCAACCAAGCCTTCAGCGGAACGAACACTAGGTCTCGGTTCAGGTTCCGAGCTCAACGGAGCTGCTATCTCACTTTTGAGCTGCTGACGAGCCAAGTGTAAGTAAAGGAGGGGCCCGAAGCCGCCGAACTCGTCGAACAGAAGGCGTTGAGCGACTTCGAAACTTCGCTCATGTCTAGTAATCACCACCGATTCGACTTCACCGTTAGCCTTGCCGAAATTAGCCCAAAACTGAGCTTCTTCCGACAGTAGCAGAGTTTCACAGATCCATCCGCGATCACCATTGATACGGCAGTTAGTACCCCTAGCGCCGCGGTGGTATTTGCAACGATAAACTTCCTCAACTTCGTCGTCAGAGTCGCCCCAATTAACACTTGGGCGAGTGTAACGGACCACAGCGACTCGATCACAGTTTTGGCAAGTCGTGAAGTCAGTGTTGGCGATATTCAACGTCTGGGTTTCTTGACTGTCCCAGACGGTCCGGATGTCTTCGTGGCGATAAGGGTTAAACCGCCTAATACTATCGAAGTAACAACGTTCGTAGAACGTGTACGTGTCCTTGGCCTTCTCAAATTTTTCAAGAGTCTGGAATGAGAAGACACGATTGAAAAGGTAGCGACCCTTGTAGTCGACCGATTTCTTGGCGAGCTCGTCAAAGAAGGAAAGGACGAACGGAGTCTCACCGAAAGAGTAACCGCTCGGCGCCGGCCTAACGGTAATATGCTGAGGGCCGTAAAGTGTTGCCCCGAAGTCACCAAATGGATCAGACCTAGGTTCAATTTCTTCTAGGCCTGCTGCAACCAAGCCGTAACTCAGGTAGTTTCTCTTTAAGCCAGAAGGCAAACTTGCTGTAAAAACCACACCTCTTCCCTCGTCACGGTCACCAGAATAAGCGCCGATAGAAAACCCAAGAACGTTAGGGGGAACAGCATAGGGTGTTGAAAAATCGGAGTCCAGGGCAGGATGAGAAATAAGAGAGCCAAAAGGAACAGAGTCGGATCCAAGAGAAATACGAAGGCCATCCGGAGGTGGAAACATGACGAACTGCACAAGGCCGTTAGCTTCTCGATAACAATATGGCGCGTTAGCAGTCCGAGCCAAGCTTTCATAAGATACGACAAGACTGTCAGGCGAATAGTTATTTTTGATGATGCTTCGGACCAAAGAAACAAGACGATAATTATGGAAAGCGTGGGCCAAGTCACGAACTAGCAAAGAAGGGCAGAAATTGACAGCGAAAGCGCCGGAACCGAAACCGGCGTTGATATTGATGTAATGCAGGGTTTTTTCGTGAGGCGTGTAGATGATGACAGGTGGCCAAGCTCGCGCGAGAGTTCTTTCAACAACTTCTGGCTTTTGAGAAGCTAAAAGACTCAGACGCATAGACTCGTGGAGACGTAGAACTTGGAACTGCGTGAGACCGGTTCGAGCCACGACAAAATATTGCACGATATGACGTAGCAAACGGGAGCCGCCTGGAATGCGGAAGAGTTCGAGGAGCTGGGGTTCGTCGATACCGACCTGTTCCTTAAGGAAAGCCAGATACCTGAGGCAGTAGGCTTCCGTCAAGTCGATATTAGCCGTGGGGGCGATAACGGGCAGAATATAGTCTGGCCCGAACTGGTGGTGGGGCTGAATCAGAGAAGACAGGTTGGCTTGCAGAAGGAAGGAAAAACAAAAAAGGCAGGTACAAACCCGTGGGCTTGGTGACAGATGAGTCGTCGTTAACGATTGTGCCGACGTGTCGACACAACAAAAATAAGATCAACAAAGACGGTTTTTTGTACCGGGAAAATGCGTAAGTCGTACAGAGTATGTAAAAC
>Ga0307482_1000007_pt1 | contig 13259 bp, 21 predicted proteins | sample atmos_gasesECM1C_3_FD_200506 | JGI IMG/M metagenome (GOLD analysis project Ga0307482, IMG submission 200506) | Metatranscriptome of hardwood forest soil microbial communities from Morgan-Monroe State Forest, Indiana, United States -... | ecosystem: Environmental > Terrestrial > Soil > Temperate...
ACCACGGACGTAACGGGCGTGGCGGAGCTTCCAGCCGGGACGGAGATGGTGATGCCTGGCGACAACGTGCAGCTGGTGGTGGAGTTGATTACCCCGGTGGCCATGGAGAAGGGCTTGCGCTTTGCCATCCGCGAAGGCGGACGCACGGTGGGCGCGGGTACCATCTCGGAAATCATCAAGTAGTGAACGAGTGAAAGAAAGTGAAGAAGTGAACAGGTGAAGAAGTAAAACAAGGCCTTTGTCACTTCTTCACTGATTCACTTCTTCACTGCTGACCGAAGGGAAGCACATGGTAGGACAGAGAATTCGCATCCGGTTGAAGGCATACGACTATCGTGTGCTCGACACCTCGACCGGCGAGATTGTGGATACGGCCAAGCGCACCGGAGCAACGGTGGCGGGCCCCATTCCCTTGCCGACGATCAAGAACAAGTACTGCGTGCTGCGTTCGCCGCACGTGGACAAGAAATCGCGCGAGGCCTTCGAGATCCGCACCCACAAGCGGCTGATTGACATCCTCGAGCCGACGCAGCAGACGGTGGACGCGCTGATGAAGCTCGATCTTCCCGCCGGTGTGGACGTCGAAATCAAGGCGTTCGAAAAATAGCGGAGCTATTTTTCGAGCTTCTAGCCGTAGGCTTCTAGCCTCTAGCTTGGTTGAGGCGGAACGGTGGCTGAGGCAAAACGAAGATTGAGTTGGATCGAGTGCATGGCCGATTCCTGGCAGACGAAGGGCTAGGAGCTAACGGCTAGAAGCTGAAGTGGAGATTCCGGCAGTGCGATGCGATAAGGCTCGCATGATGAGGTGAGGGAAATATGGCAGTCACGGGAATTCTGGGTAAAAAGATCGGCATGACGCAGGTCTTCGATGAAAAGGGCGATGTGCACCCGATCACGGTGCTGCAGGCGGGCCCCTGCGTGGTGACGCAGTTGAAGACCATGGCGAAGGATGGCTACGAGGCCGCGCAGATCGGCCTGGTTGAGTTCGTTAAGGCGTCGAACATCACCAAGCCGCAGGCGGGCCACCTGGCCAAGACCGAAGCGCCCCCGGTGAAGATGATTCGCGAATTCAACATCGAAGTTACCCCGGACGGGAACGGCACCAAGCCTGGCGATCGCGTGCTGGTCGACATCTTCTCGGATGCCAAGTTTGTCGATGTAATCGGCACATCCAAAGGCCGTGGGTTCGCGGGCGTTGTGCGCCGGCACAAGTTTGGCGGTGGTCCCAAGTCGCACGGCCACATGTTCCAGGTGCAGGGTTCGATCGGCGCCTCCAGCTTCCCGTCGCGCGTGTTTCCCGGCCAGCGCATGCCCGGCCACTTCGGCACCGATCAGGTGACGGTGCGCAACCTGCGCATTCGCGGTATTGACCTGGACGAGAACCTGCTGATGGTGGAGGGGGCAGTCCCTGGGCCGCGCGATGGATACGTGATGATCTCCAAGGCCAAGGCGCCGCCGCGCGAACGCCGTGGCTTCGCCGGATCCGGCACGGTTGATCCGTTGAAGGCTTCGAAGAAGGCGACCGCGAAGCGCAAGTAAGCACCACCTGCGGTGGGGCTAATCGCGCCCTGATCGGGCGCAAGAGATTGAGAGCCGGCAGCCAAGAGAGCCGGCGGAAGAAGAAGACGATGGCAAAAGTGGATGTAGTCAATCTTAATGGAGAGAAGGTGGGCTCGCTCGACCTGGCCGATTCGGTTTTCGGTCAGATCAACGAGGCTCTGCTGTGGGAGGCGGTGAAGCACTATCGCGCCTCGCTGCGCCAGGGCACGCACGCCACCAAGAACCGCAAGCTGGTGGCCGGCTCCGGCAAGAAGCTGTGGAAGCAGAAGGGCACGGGCAGGGCCCGCGTGGGCTCGGTACGTTCGCCCCTGTGGCGCCACGGCGGCACGGTGCACGGACCGCAGCCGCGCAGTTACGATTACGCTTTCCCGCGCAAGAAACTGCTGGGCGCGCTGCGCTCGGCGCTGGCCTCGAAGCTCGCAGACGGCAAGCTGACGGTGGTCGATTCGCTCGAGCTCAAGGAATCCAAGACCAAGCTCTACCGCAGCGCGCTCGACAAGCTGGGTGTGAACCGCACGGCGCTGGTGGTGGAGAACGGCAAGACGCTGTCGCAGTCGCTGGTGCTGGGTGCGCGCAACCTGAAGGGTGTGGAACTGGTGCTCAACAACGAAGTGCACCCCTACGATCTGCTGCGTTACGACCGGGCCATCTTTTCGAAGGCTGCGATCGAGCAGCTGACCGAGGCTCTGGTGAAGAGCGTTGGCAAGCGTCAGCTGGCCGCGCAGACGGAGGCCGCGTAATGCCGACACTATATACCGTAATTCGCCGCCCGCTGATCACCGAAAAGGGATTGGGCGTGAAGGAAACCGAGGGCACGCTGGTATTTGAAGTAGCTCCCGACGCCAGCAAGACCGAGGTCAAGCAGGCTGTGGAGGCACTCTTCAAGGTGAAGGTGGCCGCGGTTCGCACCGCAAATGTTCTGGGCAAGGAGCGCCGCAGGGGCAAGTTCGCGGGGTTCCGCCCTGACTGGAAGAAGGCATACGTTCGCCTGAAGGATGGCGAGAAGATGCCGGAGTACGTGAGCAACCTGTAAGGACGGGGAATAGGGACCAGGGAGTAGGGAACAGGAGACCTGGCCCGGCGGCTCTCAGCAAGGATTATCGGGGATCGCGAAAAGCAGGGCGATCGCCGGAGAAACGGGGAGAGCGGCGCAGAGTACGCGCTGGTTCTTCAGGACAAAGACGATGGCAATCAAGACGTATAGACCGATCACGCCGACCCTGCGCTTCAAGACCACGCAGGTGAACGACGACCTGACGACGGACAAGCCGCACAAGCCGCTGCTGACCACGCGCAAGCGCACGGGCGGGCGCCGCAACGCAGGAGATCTGACCATTCGCCACCACGGCGGCGGTCACAAGCAGAAGATTCGCCTCATCGATTTCAAGCGCGACAAGGCTGGGGTGCCTGGCAAGGTAGCCACCATCGAGTACGATCCCAACCGCTCCGCGCGCATTGCCCTGGTTCACTACGCCGATGGCGAGAAGCGCTACATCCTGCAGCCGGTGGGGCTGAAAGTGGGTGCCACGGTGAGCTCGGGTCCTGAGGCCGACATCCTGGTGGGGAACGCGCTGCCGCTGAAGAACATTCCCGCCGGCACGACGGTTCACGCGATTGAGCTGCGGCCGGGCAAGGGCGCGCAGATGGCGCGTTCGGCAGGCGCGCAGGCGCAGCTGGTAGCCAAGGAAGGCGACTATGCGCTGCTGAAGCTGCCCTCGGGCGAGACGCGCCGGGTGCTGGTGGAGTGCATGGCGACGATTGGGCAGGTAGGCAACACCGACCACGAGAATGTTTCGATCGGCAAGGCTGGACGCAACCGCTGGAAGGGAATTCGCCCCACCAACCGCGGCGTCTCGATGAACCCTGTCGACCACCCGCACGGCGGCGGCGAAGGCAAGACATCGGGCGGCCGTCATCCGGTAACCCCGTGGGGCCAGCCGACGCGCGGCTACAAGACACGCAACAACAAGCGGACCGACAGCTTCATCGTCAGCCGCCGGCAGAAGTAGGAAGGCAGCCGCTAGCTACTAGCTTCTAGCTACTAGCTAAGACGCTGCGAGGCAGAGATTTCAGGCGATAGCCGAGCCGATGGCGAGTGGGTTTGAGCTGGAGGCTAGGAGCTAGAAGCTAGGAGCTGGTTTTTATGGCACGTTCGACCAAGAAGGGTCCGTTTGTAGACGCGCATCTGAGCGTGAAGATCGAAACGCTCAACACGGCCAACGACAAAAAGGTTGTGAAGACCTGGTCGCGCCGCTCGACCATCTTTCCGGAGTTCGTGGGACACACCATCGCGGTGCACAACGGCAAGAAGTTCGTTCCCGTGTACGTGACGGAGAACATGGTGGGCCACAAGCTGGGTGAGTTTGCGCCGACGCGCACGTTCAAGGGACACTCGGCCGGCGGCAAGGCTGAGGCCGCCGCCAAGCCGCGGTAAAAGAAGCAGCCTTTAGCCATTAGCTCTTAGCTTTTAGCAGAAGCCGCGGAAGTTGAGACGAGTGGTTCAGGCGAGATGAGCTAAAGGCTAACAGCTAAGAGCTAGTAGCTGATTTGAGGAAGAGACCAATGGCAGTCGAGACAAAGGAATACCGGGCCGAGGCCAAGTTTCAGCGCGTGTCGCCGCAGAAGGCGCGCCTGGTGCTCGACCTGATCAAGGGCCGGGGAGTGCAGGAGGCGCTGGAGACGGCGGCCTTCACCAAGAAGCGGATTGCCCCGGTGATCCACAAGCTGCTGGTGTCGGCAGTGGACAACGCCAAGTACGTGGCCGGCGAGCAGGGCACTGACCTGGATGTGGACAACCTCTACGTCAAGCAGGCCCTGGCCAACGACGGGCCGCGCATGAAGCGCATCCGCCCGGCACCCATGGGCCGCGCCTATCGCTATCAGCGCCGCCTGACGCACATCGTGCTATCGGTGGCCGAGCGCGCGAACGCGCAGAACCTGGTGACACGGGTGGAAGAGCCTGTCGTCGCCAAGGCTGCAAAGCCCGCGAAGAAGGCCCCGGCCAAGAAGGCTGCGGCGCCCAAGGCTGCCAAGAAGGTAACAACGGTTAAAAAGGCCAGCAAGAAGGCCTGAGAGGTTTGAGGGAAGAACTATGGGACAGAAAGTCCATCCTTACGGATTCCGGCTGGGAGTGAACAAGCCCTGGCGGTCGCGCTGGTTCTCAGAGCGCGACTATGACAAGCTCCTGGTCGAGGACGTCAAGCTGAAGGCGGAGCTGCGCGAGAAGCTGAAGGCCGCGGGCGTGAGCTCGGTCGAGATCGAGCGCCCCGGCAACAAGCTGCGCTTTCTGATCCGCACCGCCCGTCCGGGCATCGTGATCGGCCGCAAGGGCGCCGAGATCGAGAAGCTCAAGACGGAGCTGGGCAAGCGCACCAACCGCGACGTGTTCATCGACATCATCGAGGTGAACAAACCGGAGCTCGATGCACAGCTGGTTTCGGAGAACATCGCGCTGCAGCTTGAAAAGCGCGTCAGCTTCCGCCGCGCCATGCGCAAGAGTGTCGACTCGGCGCTGCGCTTTGGCTGCAAGGGCATCAAGGTGCGTGTTTCGGGAAGGCTGAACGGCAACGAAATCGCCCGGTCTGAATGGTATCTGCAGGGGCGTTTGCCGCTGCACACGCTGCGGGCGGACATCGATTACGGATTCTCCGAAGCGCAAACGACCTATGGCGTCATCGGCGTGAAGACGTGGATCTATCGCGGCGACATCTATGAGCAGAAGCGCCGCCAGACGCCCGCCGCCGGCGGGTCGGGCGTGTTCTAGAAGCAGGGAACAGGGATCAGGGAACAGGGATCAGGAAAGACGGTTCCGCGCTCTGATCGGCTGAAGTGGTTGAGATTTGCAGTAAGCGGGCTCGGATATCGAATGGTGGCGGGACGAATTTCTGATCCCTGATCCCTATTCCCTGCCCTTTGAGGGTTTCGTTATGTTGATGCCAAAGAAGGTGAAGTTTCGCAAGCAGCAGAAGGGCAAGCGTCGCGGCAAGGCGTGGCGCGGATCCTCGCTTGCGTTCGGCGAGTACGGGCTGAAGGTCATGGAGTGCGGCTACATCACCGACCGCCAGATCGAAGCCAGCCGTATCGCCATGACCCGGTTCATCAAGCGCGGCGGCAAGATCTGGCTGCGCCTGTTCCCGGACAAGCCGATCACCAAGAAGCCGGCCGAAGTCCGTATGGGCTCGGGCAAGGGCGCGCTCGACCATTGGGTGGCCGTGGTCAAGCCGGGCAAGATTCTCTTCGAGATGGAAGGGGTGGCTCCGGATATCGCCCAGGAGGCCATGCGCCTGGCTTCAAACAAGCTGCCCTTGAAGACCAAGTTCGTGCAGCGGCCGGGCGCGGAAAAGACCGTCTCGGCAGAGAAGACGCCGGCCGCGTAAAAGCAGCTATTAGCCATTAGCTTTTAGCTCTTCTTGTTGGATCGAGAGCTAGGGGCGAACGAAACGAAGCTAAGAGCTAAAAGCTAACAGCTAGGAGCTAGTAGAGATGGAACTCAATAAGATTCGCAATTTGAGCGATGAGGAACTGGCGGCCCATGAGAAGACCTCGGCCGAGCAGCTGTTCCGCCTTCGCTTCCAGGTCTCGATGGGACAGAACGACGGAGTGAAGAAGCTCCGCCAGCTGCGCAAGGAGATCGCTCAGATCAAGACCGTGGCGCGCGAACGTGTCCTGGGCGTCCGCGGCGCGGCCAAGGACGGCGCGGTGACCACCGCCGGAAAGGGAGCGCGCTAAATGGCGACTCAGGAAATAGCACAGGCGCCGGCTGCAGCAACCCGGCGCAACGAGAAGGTTGGCAATGTGGTCTCCACCAAGATGCAGAAGACCATCGTGGTCGAAGTGGAGATGCGCAAGGCCCACCGCAAGTACAAGCGCATTGTGAAGAGCTCGAAGAAATTCTATGCGCACGACGAGCTGAACTCGGCGCGGGTGGGCGATGTGGTCCGCATTCGCGAGACGCGCCCAACCAGCAAGCTGAAGCGCTGGGCTCTCGAAGAGATTGTCCGCCGCTCGTCACTGGGCCAGATTGAAGACGCGGCCGCCGCGGCCAACTAAGCGCGCGAGGGAGAAAAGACCATGGCAGTGCAAATGAGAACCATGCTCGCCGTTGCTGATAACTCCGGCGCGCGCAAGCTGCAGATGATCCTGCCCTTGGGCGGCGGGTTGGGCAAGAAAGCTTCTCTGGGCGACGTAATTACCGCCGCGGTGAAGGAAGCCTCGCCCGACGGCACCGTGAAGAAGGGCAAGGTGGTGAAGGCCGTCATCGTCCGCACCCGCAAGGAGTATCGCCGCCGCGATGGCACCTACATCCGCTTCGACGAGAACGCTGCGGTGGTGATCGACGATGCGCACGAGCCAGTAGGCACGCGCGTCTTCGGACCTGTGGCCCGCGAGCTGCGCGAGAAGAAGTTTTTGAAGATCGTTTCGCTGGCCCCGGAAGTGGTCTAAAGGCAGCTTCTAGCTCCTAGCTTCTAGCTTTTAGCTATGTCGCACTGGGGCAAGGCAGTTGGTTAGACAGGTAGCGCCAAGTAGCCGCACAACTAGCTAGAAGCTAGCGGCTAGAAGCTAGTAGCTGGAGATAACATGCAGAGTCTGAACATTCGTCGCAACGATACGGTCAAGGTGCTGGCGGGCACTGACCGCGGCAAGAGCGGCCGCGTGCTGCGCGTCTTCCCGGACAATGGCACGGTGCTCGTCGAGCACGTCCGGGTGGTCAAAAAGACCGTCTCGTCGAAGAGCGGGCAGCGCACCAAGGGCGGTATCGCCGAGCAGGAGTCGCCCATCAACATCTCCAATGTCGCCCTGGTCTGCCCCAACTGCGGCCCGGCGCGCATCGGCTTCAAGATGGACGGCGACACCAAGGTGCGCCTGTGCAAGAAGTGCGGGCAGACGTTGCCCACGAAGAAGTAAAAGGCAGCTTTTAGCTCCCAGCCTCTAGCTTCTAGCTGAAGCCGCGGCGGGAGCAAGGATGAAGCTAGGGGCTAGCAGCTAGGAGCTAGCGGCTGATTTTTAGAACCTGCCGCAACGGTATACGGCCAGACAGAATGGCCAATCCGAGTCCGGTAGAAAGAGAGCAAAGAACAATGGCGGCAAGGCTGAAAGAGAAGTACAACAAGGAAATCAAGCAGGCTCTGCAGAAGGAGCTCGGGCTCGAGAACTCCATGGCGGTGCCAAAGCTCGAGAAGATCGTGGTGAACATGGGCCTGGGTGAGGCTACGCAGAATACCAAGCTGCTCGATCCGCTGGTGGCGGACCTGGCGGCCATCGCCGGACAGAAGCCCGTCACCACCAAGGCGAAGAAGTCGATTGCGGCCTTCAAGGTGCGCGCCGGTATGTCGATCGGCGCCATGGTGACGCTGCGCAGCGACAAGGCCTACGAGTTTCTCGATCGCCTGATTGCCACGGCGCTGCCCCGCGTGCGGGACTTCCGCGGCGTGTCCACGAAGAGCTTTGACGGTCGCGGCAACTACACCTTAGGCCTGCGCGATCAGCTGATCTTCCCGGAGATCGACTACTCCAAGGTGGAGAAGTTGAAGGGTATGAACATCACCATTGTGACCACGGCCAAGGACGACAATTCGGCGCGCGCGCTGCTGCGTGCCTTCGGCATGCCGTTCCGCCAGGGGGCGTAAAGACAGCAGTTCGCTATTGCTCCGGTTGCGGCGAAATCGGCTTTCGGGGAAAACAAAGTTCAGGGTTTGTTCGCAAATGTGCGTTGCACGAGGAACAAGCTAACAGCTAAAAGCTAAGAGCTAATAGCTGCAGTCAAGAGGAAACATGGCAACCACTGCAAAACGAGTCAAGGACGCGCGGAAGCCGAAGTTCAGCTCCCGCAAGCACAACCGCTGCAAGCTCTGCGGCCGCCCGCGCGGGTTTCTGCGCAAGTTCGGCGTCTGCCGTCTGTGCTTCCGCGGATTGGCGCTCAAGGGCGAAATCCCCGGCGTCGTCAAGTCGAGCTGGTAGTAAAGCAGTTGTCAGTGAAAAGTGATCAGTAATCAGTTTGTTCGAGGTTGAGCAGACGACCAAGGTGAGAGCCGAAGGATTCTGATCACTGACCACTGAACGCTGATCACTAGGTAGTAACCATCCTCGCTGGTTTCCGCCGCTGCGGACGAACGGGGGATGAAGGAGAAGGAATGAGTCTGACCGACCCAGTAGCAGATTTTCTGGCACGCATCCGAAACGCGATTCGCGCGCGCCACCAGAAGCTGGATGTGCCGGCTTCCAAGCTGAAGACCGAGATCGCCCGCATCCTCAAGGAAGAGGGCTACATCTCGAACTACAAGACCCAGGAAGAGGAAGGCAAGCTGGTGCTCCGTGTGTACCTGAAGTACGGCGGCTCCGAAGCGGCCATCCGCGACCTGGCGCGCATCTCGCGTCCCGGCTGCCGCGTCTACATCGGCCGCGACGAGATCAAGCGCGTCCAGGGCGGCCTCGGCATCTCCATCATGACCACCCCCAGGGGCGTCATGACCGGCCGTCAGGCGCGCCGCGAAGGCGTAGGCGGCGAAGTGTTGTGCGAGGTCTGGTAGACGTCGCAGTGCACAGTGAACAGTGGACAGATTGTCCGCGCGAGTCGGGGCCGAATCGGCAGATACGAAACTGTTCACTGTCCACTTGTTTTTCCGGCTGCAGTGGAACGAGGGCCTTGAAGGCCATCGGGACTCGCAAGCCAACAAAGGATTGAAGCAATGTCTCGTATCGGAAAGAAGCCCATCCCGCTGCCCTCGGGCGTGAAGTACAAGATTGAGGGCAACACGGTTCTGGTGGAAGGACCCAAGGGCAAGGTCTCGGCGCTGGTTGCCGAGGGCATCAAGCTGGAGACCAAGGACGGCCATCTGCACGTGGTTCGGGAAAGCGACAAGTATGCGGCCTTCCATGGCCTTACCCGCGCGCTGGTGTTTAATGCCGTTCACGGCGTTACCCAGGGTTGGAAGAAGGAACTCGACATCGTCGGCATCGGCTACCGCGCGGAGATGAAGGGCAAGGGTACGGTGGTGTTTACCCTGGGCTACTCGCACCCCATTGAGGTCCCCCTGCCTACTGGCATTGAAGTGACGGTCGACCCCAAGCAGACGCACCTCACCATTACCGGCATCGATCGCCAGAAGGTCGGCCAGGTGGCCGCCGACATGCGTTCGCTGCGCAAGCCCGATCCGTACAAGAACAAGGGCGTGCGCTACAGCGACGAGAAGCTGAAGAAGAAGGCCGGCAAGACTGGCTCCAAATAACAGCCACTAGCTTCTGGCTCCTAGCTTGTTCGTGCGACGTTAAAGAGCAAAGTTCAGTCAGGATGAGCTAGCGGCTAGAACTGAAGGCTGTAGTTAACCGAACGGCGCCGCAGGGCGGCTCCGCTGATAGGAAGAGACAAAGATGATCAAGAGAGACGCAATTCGCCAGCGGATTCACGCTCGCATCCGCCGCAAGCTGGCGGGCACCACGGAGCGCCCGCGCCTCAGCGTGCACCGCTCGCTGAACCACATCTACGCGCAGGTGATCGACGACCAGACCGGCCAGACGCTGGTCTCGGCCTCCACCCTTGCCCTCAAGGCGAAGACCGGCGGCAACGTCGCCGCAGCCAAGGAGATTGGCAAGACCATCGCCGAGAAGGCCAAGGAGAAGGGCGTCAAGAAGGTGGTCTTCGACCGCGGCGGCTACCTCTATCACGGCCGCGTCAAGGCCCTGGCCGACGCCGCCCGTGAAGCAGGACTGGAATTCTAAGAACAGCTTCTAGCTGCTAGCCGCTAGCTTCTAGCTCGGATGTGCGAGACGATGAGCTTCGATCTAACGAGATGGGCTAGTAGCTAGAGGCTAGAAGCTAGTAGCTCTCAAAGGACGAGCAATGACGATGTTGAAGAAGAAACTCGATGCCAACCAGTACAACCTGAAGGATCAGGTGGTGGCCATCAATCGCGTGACCAAGGTGGTGAAGGGCGGCAAGAACATGTCGTTTGCCGCGCTCGTGGTGGTGGGCGACGCCGCTTCCGGCGTGGTCGGCTACGGTTCGGGCAAGGCCAAGGAGGTTCCCCAGGCGATCCGCAAGGGAATCGAGTCGGCCAAGAAGAACCTGGTCCGCATCAATCTCACCGAGACCACCATCCCGCATCAGGTGCTGGGCCGTTACGGTTCCGGCCAGGTGCTGCTCAAGCCGGCGCCGGAAGGCACGGGTGTCATCGCCGGCGGTGCGGTGCGCGCGGTCATGACCTCGGCCGGGGTGCAGAACGTGCTCACCAAGAGCCTCGGCTCCGCCAATCCCCACAACGTCATCAAGGCCACGTTCGACGCCCTGGTCCAGTTGCGCGACCGGGGCGAGGTGGCCCTCTCGCGCGGCAAGCAGGTTGAGGAGCTGTAATCATGGCCGAGACCAAGAAGATTCGCATTCAGTACTACCGCTCGAAGAACAACACTCCGCTCAAGCACAAGCTGGTCGTCAAGGGTCTCGGCTTTACGCGGTTGAATCAGATCGTCGAGCGCGTCGATACGGAATCCACGCGCGGCATGGTCAAGGCCATCCCGCACCTGGTCAGGATTCTGGAAAACTAGTGAAGAAGTGATCGAGTGAAAGAGTGAAGTAAGTGAACAAGCCCAGTTCTTTTTCACGTCATCACTCTTTCACTTCTTCACTCACACAAACGCGAGTCGTGGGAACATAGCTTCCCCCGGCGCTATAGCGAGGAAATCATGGCAAAAAATCTCTCCAATCTCCGCGCCCCCAAGAACGCAAACACCGGGCGCAAGCGTGTCGGCCGCGGTATGGGCTCCGGCATGGGCAAGACCTCGACCCGCGGCCACAAGGGCCAGCGTTCCCGCTCCGGCTCCCACATGATGCGCGGCTTTGAAGGCGGCCAGATGCCCCTGCATCGCCGCCTGCCCAAGCGCGGATTCACCAACATCTTCCGCACCGAGTACACGGTCGTGAATCTCGACCGCATCGCGGAGCTCGGGTCCATTGCCGAAATCACGCAGGATGACTACAAGAAGCTCGGCCTCGCCTCCAGCAAGAAGGCGCTCATCAAGATCCTCGGTTCCGGTGAGCTGAAGGCTGCGGTCACCATCCACGCCCACAAGTTCTCCAAGTCGGCCCAGGAAAAGATCGAGAAGGCGGGCGGCAAGGCCGTCGTCCTCGGGATACCCGAACCGGCCAAGGCATAAACCTAAGGGATTGCCCGATTTCAGGGTCTTCTGGCCGCGGGCTAGAATGACCCGAAAGCCGTAAGAACCATGCGCCGCGTCACAGCGACAAGGACGGCAATCCCGCGTAAGATGGAAGCACACGCACAATTCCGGCGCCGGGCGCCCAAAGTGGACACTTAAACCATGCTTGAGAAGTTCCTCAATATCTTCCGCATCCCCGACCTCCGCAAGCGGGTCCTCTTCACCCTCGGCATTCTGGCCGTCTACCGCCTGGGCGCATGGATCCCCACTCCCGGCGTGAACACGACGCTGCTCGAGCGCCTCTTCGACAATCAGGGCGGCTCGGCTCTCGGCCTCATGAACCTCTTCGGCGGCGGCAACCTGCGCCGCATGACCATCTTCGCGCTGGGCATCATGCCGTACATCACGGCGTCGATCATCTTCCAGCTGCTCACCGTGGTCTATGAACCGCTGGCGCGCATCCAGAAGGAAGGCGAACTGGGCCGCCGCAAGATCACCCAGTGGACTCGCTACCTGACCGTGGTTCTTGGCGCCCTGCAGTCGATCGGCATCGCCGCCATCCTCACCCGCCAGGGTCTGGTGCTGCACCCCGGCTTCGGCTTCAGCATCATGACCGTGCTCACCCTCACCACCGGAACGGCGTTCATCATGTGGCTGGGCGAGCAGATCACTGACCGTGGCATCGGCAACGGCATGTCGCTGCTCATCTTCGCCGGCATCGTTGCCGGCCTGCCCCGCGGCGTGGGCGAACTGGTCAACAAGATTCAGACCAACGCCTGGGGCTCCTTCACCTTCCTGGCCGTGATCCTGATGCTCGTCGCCATGATCGCGGTGGTAGCCTTCATCGTCTTCGTGGAGCGCTCGGAGCGCCGCATCCCCATCCAGAGCGCCCGCCGCATCGTCGGCCGTCGCATGATGGGCGGCCAGTCGAGCCACCTGCCCCTCAAGGTCAACTCCGGCGGCGTCATGCCCGTCATCTTCGCCAGCTCCATCCTCTCTGCGCCGCTGCTCTTCGCGCAGGTGGAGTGGGTGCAGAACAACCGCTTCTTCCAGCCCATCATCCAAGCCCTTCAGCCGGGCTATCCATGGTATGAGACGCTTTACGTCCTGGGCATTATCTTCTTCGCGTATTTTTACGTGTCCATCGTGATGAAGCCCGACGACATCGCCGACAACTTCCGCAAGTCCGGATCGTTCATTCCCGGCATCCGGCCGGGTCGGCGCACCTCCGACTTCATCAACGACATCCTTACTCGCATCACCCTCGTGGGCGCCATTTACCTGATCATCATCTCCCTGGTGCCCACCTTCATGATCTCGGGCATCCGGTTCGACAAGCTCTTCTTGATCGGTCGGTTCTTCGAAGGCCTGCCCACCTGGATGACTCACGGCCTGAACGTCAACTTCTACTTTGGGGGCACCTCGCTGCTCATTGTGGTTGGGGTCGCGATGGACACCGTCAACCAGATCGAATCGCAGCTCATCATGCGTCACTATGAGGGCTTTTCCCCGCGCTCCGGTCGTATTCGCGGAAGGAAAACCTGGTAATG
>Ga0307482_1000010_pt1 | contig 12071 bp, 7 predicted proteins | sample atmos_gasesECM1C_3_FD_200506 | JGI IMG/M metagenome (GOLD analysis project Ga0307482, IMG submission 200506) | Metatranscriptome of hardwood forest soil microbial communities from Morgan-Monroe State Forest, Indiana, United States -... | ecosystem: Environmental > Terrestrial > Soil > Temperate...
CCCCGCCGCCTCCCTCATCCCCTTATGTCCGCCCTCCTCTCCACAAGATGGGCGAGATTTCTCTCCCCAATAGCGATGATATAGCTCCAGGGCCTACCTTCTCTTCAGTCCCTGCTCCTTCCCCTCCTAAGTACCCCCCCACTCCGGCTCCTGGCCTAACCCCTCTTACTGTTGTCAGTACCGCTTCTGTAACCCCTATTCCTTCTCGCCCGCCTGTCGTCTCCGCTTCTAAGCGCCGTCGGCTTCGTCGTTATCGCCTTTTTGACCGTTCGTCTGTCGATATCCCTTCGGTTAAAGACGACATTGCAGTCGAGTCCCTTACATTCGGCTCTGTAGAGGGACGTCACCCCTCCCCTGCTGTCTCTATCCCTCAGTCCGACCAGTTCAAGCTTTCTGAGGATTTTTCAAGTTCTTATATTCCTTCTGTTCCTTCCCCGGTTCTCGACCCTGCGCCCCCTATCGACCCGCCCCAAATGCATGGCCCTGACGATTCCGTTAGTCTCAGCTCGCATTTTGAGGAGCTTTCTAGTTCGCTTGATGAGATTTTTGATCTCACTGCCTACCACCCTGTCGCCGCTGCCCCAGTTATCCCTGTCTCTTCCACGCCTCCTCCTCCCACCCTTGGACTTCACTTTCCGTTACTTATTTATGCACACCACGGTTCCGGTGCCTCTTTTTGGGCTAAAGATATCCTTGGTGTTGTCAATGCTGACACTACCCCCGAGGCTGAGTCTCTCGCCTCGAAGATTGTTACCACTTCTTCCCTTGACTCTTATCTCTTGAAGAGGTTCAAGCTTTCTGGCTTTTGCCTCATTGCCGTCCACCTCCCTTATGATGACTGGCGCGCTCGCTATAATCGTACGCAGCATGCCAACGTCGTCCCTCCCGTCCCCGACCCGCGTCCTACCCACCAATACCTTGTTGACCTTGGTTGTTTTTTAAAAATCCTCCCGGCCTTCCCCGGCGTTGAGCTTGTCCATGCGCTTTTTGATCCCCCTGTTAAACGCACTCTTGTTTACGCCTTTCCGGGCTCTGGAAAGACAACCTGGGGTGCTTCCCAGCCCCATAATCATCTTGTCGTAGATACCGATGACCTCCCCAATGATCAATGCCTTAAGCAGCAGGTTGTTCTCACCAATTACTACCATGAGTCTTTCCTTCAGCCTTTTCGTGACGCTGGTTTCTTCCTTGTCGCCGTTTACATCCCTGACGACATTTGGCTCCCTCGCTTCTCTGCCTGCGATCGTCTTACTACCCAAGACAAACCTTGGTTTGATTGGCGAAAAACTGCCAACCGTAAGCTTCTTGAGTCCCGCTTCGATCTTGTTGTTGACGATTTCTCGCAGGTCCCTCTCCCTCCTTACGTCGTCCCCGCCTTCAAGCCCGGCCCTAAGCTTGCCATTTATGCTGCTCCTGGCTCTGGTCAAGACACCTGGGCTGCGGCTAAGCCGTGCGGCCATTTCATTCCTTCAACCGACACTGTTCCCACCGCTCCTGTCTCGTTAATTACCAACCGCGAACCTTCTTTTCTCGCTTCCTGTCGTGATAAAGGTTACAGCCTTGTCGCTGTCCACCTTTCCGACCCTGACTGGAGCCATCACTACTCGCGTGCTGGGCATCTTCATGGTACCTCGGCCCCTTCCTTAAGGGCGTCTCTCACTCCTTCCTTTCTTGTTAGTCATTTTGACGCTGTCTATACTGACTTCCGGCATATCATTCTACCGGATGCCCCAAAAATCTCTCCTGGCCCACGACTTCTTGTTTATGCTCTTCCCGGGTCAGGAAAAACCTCATGGGCTGAGGCTCTCCCCCCCGGTGTCAGTTGGGTTGAGGGTGATTCTACCCTCCCTGAATCCAACTTCTCTACTCAAGTTGTCGTCACATCCGACCGTACCCCTGCTTTCCTCGAGAAATACCGTGCTGCTGGCTTCTTACTTGTCGCTGTCCGTCTCCCTGGTGATCTCTGGACCCGTCGTTGCCTTGGGAGCAAGCACAACATTTCTGGCCTTGTTCAGCGTCACAAGCAAGACCAGTCTTTTGATTTTTCCAACGAGTTTGATGTTGTTTATTCGGATTTCTCTCAGGTTAGCCTTTCTGGGCTGCCGCCTCTGCCTCAAAAACCTCCTGATACTTCCCCACCTAGTCTTCCGGTCCACGATTCTGCCCTTCCTGCCCCTCCGCGCTCGTTGCGCAAGCCTCATCTTGGCGCTGTTGGTAAGCATAAGAATACCAATGTTAATACTCTCAAAAAGGCTGCTCCTTACCTTGCTGTTCCGGTTGACGAGGCCCCGATTTCTTTTAGTGTCATCCATTACACCGACCTCATTCGCAGCATGTCCGATGCTGAGCTCCGTACGATCCCTCAGCAGCAGCTTAGTAATGCTATGGCTGAGCCTCTTTGTCTCCATGCTCTTTGTGAAGTCTTTAGGGTCGACCTTAATTGGGTCAACCTTTCGTCTCCTGCTGTCACTTATATCCATAGTGATATCGCTGCCCCTTCGATCTTTGTCTATCAAGCTCACGCTTATGTTTATGGCGAGCGTGGTTCGAGCCCTGACGTTGAGAAACTCTTTCCTCAGTACTTTACTCGACATGGTGCTGTTTCTATGCCTCCCGATGGCGACTGTGTTTATCACGCCGCGCGTGCCCTCTACCCTGACGTTCTACCTGATATCGCTACTCTTAGAAATGCTGTTGCTGGTTTCTATAACCGATCCCGTGCTGGCGGCCGCCCCCAACATCTCCTTGCAGTCGAAGAGCTCATTCGCTACTGGAAAAAGGACGAAAAATACGTCACTCAGAACATCCGTTACCAGTGGGCCCGCATCTGGGGTCTTCCTCTCGCTTCGGCTGATGCCGTCCACCAGCCGTTAGACAAGTTTCAGACTCCGTCCGAGCACTGGCTCCGCGTCTTTAACGAGCAAGATGAGGGTTTTATTCTCTACCGCACCACACGTACCGGTCGTGATCGTCCTATCTACAAACCTTTGACGTATGACACCTCGGGCGAATACGACGTCTTCTTTGATGGTTCGGATTTTATTCGTGGCGCTGAGGTTGGTAATGGCTATTCTGTCGACTCCCAGGCTCCTTTCCTCTACGTCAACCGTCATCTGCGTCTCTTTCAGGCCCCACGCTTGCTCGCTGCTATCGAGAACCACCCTCCCTGGGTTGCACCTAACATCGTTGCTCACATTGGTGTTCCTGGGGCTGGAAAAACTTATCATATTATTAACCATGCCCAGCCCGGCGACCAAATCCTTGCTGGCTGCCGAAAGAGCGTTGAGGATGCTGCCGCCGACCTTGCCAAAAAGAGGCCTGGTGTAAAGATCGACGCTCGCACTGCAGACAGCTATCTTATTAATACAAAAATGCGCACTAATACTGTCTGGCTTGATGAACGCTATGCTCTCCATGCTGGTTACCTTACTCTTATTGCCACGTTCTCCGGTTGCACTCATATTCATACCTACGGAGACCCGAAGCAGATTCCCTGCTATTCCCGTGTCAAAGGCCTTTGGTTCCGCTATAATGACATGCCCAACGCCTCCGTCGAGTATGAACCTGTTTCCAAGCGCGTCCCTGTCGACGTCGCTCGTATTCTCTCTCCTTTTTATACCAGTTATGGCCACTTTCGCACAATGAATCCCCAACGCGACTCCCTTCGTTGGCAAAAGATCACGAGTCTCGTTGATGTCCCTGTCGACCCCGAGCTCCAATATCTTACCTGGACTCAGGAAGAGAAAAAGACGATCTCGAAAACACGTGGTTTCTCTAATGTAAAAACCATTGGCGAGGCCCAGGGCACCACTCATAAGAAAGTCGCAGTTATCCGTCTCAACCCTCGTAACCTTGATCTTTATAAGAAACAGGAGCAGGCTATTGTTGCCCTTTCCCGCCACACTGTCTCATTTTTCTATTACACCGTCGTTGAACAAACTGCTGATAAACTTTACTACCTCTTGACTGCCGAGCCTGCTGGGCGGCTTGCATCGTTTCTTCACCCCGAACATTTCCCTGAAGACTGGCTCCGCCCCCGTGCCGGTGGTGTTATCGCTGCCCCGCCCCGTATCTGTTATCGCCCCGGCGCCCTTGAGCTAAAAGAAAAATATCTCAAAGCGAACGGTCACCTTTTCCATACTGCCCGTCGCCCCCTTGTCCTTCGCCGTTGGGATGCCATTCAGTACCACGCCCCCGAGCCTCCCCGTCGTGTTTCTCCGCTTTCGTGCCCTCTTGCTGCCCTCCAGCGTGATTATAATACTGCTATGCAGATCCCCGACGGTTATGACGAAAAATATCATAACTATATTATTCAGCATGGCGACATTGAGTTCGACATCCCCTTCTCACGCATCAAGTATGACCGCTGCATCTCTGGCGCTAACCGTATCCTTGGGGTTGAGCAGCTTCGTCGTTTTTCTCGTCTCCGCACGCTTCAACCTTGGCCCCGCCCTGCGACGCAGCGCCAGCTTCTCCTCGCCCTTCAGAAACGTAACTGTAATGTTGGGCGCGTTGCCGCCCCGTCTGATCCTTGGCTTCAAGCTGACCAGGTCGTTGAATACTTCTTCGACACCTTCTGTAAGAGTGATTGGCGTTCTTCCGTTGAGCGCTTTATGTCTGACCCCGTTGGCGTCAACCCTGAATCTATTGACGACTTCCTGATCACTGCCGAGACTTCCAAGATTCGTGCTGTTTCTGATCCCCGCCTTCGTGGTGCCATCCCTTCTACTGGTCGTCTTGACCCTTACGACCTCGACCATCACCAGCTTATGTTTCGTAAGGAGCCCAAGAACCGCCTTGCTAAAGATTCGATTGGCGAGTATCAGATTCTTCAGACTGTCATTCACCATGAGACCCGAGTCAACATTATCTGCTCATTCTTTCGCAGCATGTATGATCGTCTCCAGTCTATCCTAAAGCCTAACGTTTTTGTCCAGCTCAAGAAATCTATGGATGATCTTGAGAAGCATCTCAATGCCCACGTTCCACCCACTGCGGATGGTTTCGAAAACGACTTTGAGAAATTCGATAAATCCCAGCTCGAAGAGACCTTTGCTGTCGAAATGCTTATTTATAAACGACTGGGCCTCGACCTTAAGCTCCTTGACCTCTGGGCGTTTGGGCAAACTCTTAAGACCGCCACTAGTCTTCTCCTTGGTGTCCGTGTCCAGCTTCTCTTTCAGCGCACCTCTGGCACTGTTGTTACCGCGTTTGGGAATGTTCTTGTTAATATGGCTGCTACCGCTTGGGCCTATAAGCTTCGGGATACGAAATTCCATGCCGCCTATTACGTCGGTGACGACTCCTTTGTTTTTCCTTTAACCCCTCCGAATGTCTCTGAAGTTACTCAAGACCTTCGTCTCTTTTTTAATCTCCTTGGTAAGGTTATTGTCGGTATGGGCAACTATTTTTGTAGCTGCTTCTTTGTCCATAACGGGCGTCGTTGGCTTGTTCTTCCTGACCCTATTAAACGCATTGAACGCCTCTCTTACCCGCTCCCTTTCACCAATTATGCTGACATTCACGACCGTTGGGTTAGTTTCTGCGATATGTGTAAAAATTATCGCGACCCCGTCGCTATTCAGCAGCTTCAGCGCCAGATTACCCTTCGTTACCCTGGCGGCATTATTGTTAATGCTGCTCGTGCCATCGTTACGCTTATGGACTCTGAGCCCGAGTTCCATCGTCTTTCGTATCTTGACCAGCCTGATCGCCTCGCTACTCTCGCTTCTACCAGGCGGGCTGTTTTTTCCACCTTTTGAAATCCTCTCTGTTCATTTCTCCTTCTTTCCTGTAAATTTGTCAGCCTCTGCCTTTTCACTTAACCCTCATACTAGCTCATTTGAAAGAACAATACCTACACTGTCAGTATAACAAGTTTTTCTAAACTCGCCAACATGTCTTATATTCTCCCTGCCGTCAACCATTCGAATTCTTCCCGTCCTTCTATTGCACAGCGTCTTGCCCTCTACGACGTTTTTCTCACCTCTTCCTCTTTCACGTTCCCACCTACCGGCCCTGCCCAGGTCCTTGCTAATGTCCGTTCCTCCTGTTTACGCGCCCGCGATCGCCTCTCCCGCTCGGATATTTCTCCCCCCGCCCGCCTTGTCCATGAGTACGACCGCAACTTTAAGAAGATTCGCTCTGTTCGTTCGTCTTATAATAATGCGATTGCTTCTTGCGGCCTCCCCTTGCCGGTCTTCACTTTTGGCGGTTCTGTTCAGCTTCAGTTCTCTGTTTCTATCCTTCATCAGTCCTTCCCCGGCCTTTCCCCTGTTGTCACCACCGCTCAAGGCCCTTCTCTCACCCTTGCCGAGGACGCTGCCATGTCTTTGCTCATCGACCAGCTTCGTGCCTCCAACCCTCCCCTTCACCCCCCCCCTGACCTTCCTGTCTCTCCTAACCCTCCCAGTCCGTCGCAATTCGACGCCATTCTTGATTCCGCTCTTTCCCTCTCTGCTGATCCTCTTGCCCCTTCCCAGGCCCTCCATAATCTTCGTTCAGCCCTCATTGTCTACCGTTCCTCTCTTGCCCCTCCTCCTGTCGACGACCTTCCCCATCGTTTTCTTCAGACCTACAACCTCCTTCTCCCCCATTCTGCAAACCAGGCTGAGGCTTATGTTCGCGCCTCTTCTGTCCATTCCTTGCCCCCACCCCTTTATGTCCCTGTTTTTCACTCGACTACCACTACGGTTGCCCTTGTCCAAGTCTTTGGTGTTTCGCATATTGCAGCACTTGGGTCTGGGCCCAACACTCAACAAGCCGAGGCCGCAGCTCGTAATTCGCTCCTTACCTCCCTTTCTTCTTCTACACAGTTCTCCGTTACCTCTGGCTCCGCCTATCCCTCCTCTCCTTACGGGTCTTCCCATTCCTCCTCCCTAATCTAGATTTTTCTCCTTTTCCGTCCTTCCTTCTTTCCTAGCCATCTTCATCGCCCCCTCTTTATGCCCATTTCTGTCAAGTGTTGTGATCGCCCCTTTTCTCGTGCTGTTCGTTGTTTTTATTTCTTTCGCCGCTCTTATTGCCACACTCATTCTCTTCCTCCACCCATTGATTTTGCCCTTTATGTCTCCTATCCTCACCTGCTTAATTCCTTTCCTAGGCCCCTTTCCATATCTTAGCCTCTCTATTCTCCCTTTCCTGTTCTTATCTTTTCCGGTCTCTTTCTCTTCCTCCTTCGTTCTCTGCCTCGCCCTTGTCACCCCGTTCTAGTACATTTGTTTTTCCTTAACTACCCAAATGCCTCTTCTCCTATGCCAAGTTTCCGTACCCCTTTTGGCCTTCCTTTTAGTTGCCAATGCTGCCGCTGTTTTTTCAATGCCCCTAGCCCCTCCACCCAATGCTACCGCCTCCGCCGCTCCATTCGTTTCTTTAGCTGCCTCTTCTCTAACCCGCAGCTTAGCCCCCTACAACCTTTCCTCTCTCCCTTCACCTTCCCCCACCTCCTCTGAAAGTCCCTCTCTTCTGTTCCGACCCACTCGTACCCCTTCAGTCTCTCCCACAAGCTGCAATCCATCAGGTACCCACCCTTGTCTGTCATCAGCCTCATCTGGTTATTGCTATGCCCATGACCCTGCCCAGCCTACTCTTGCAGATACATGGTTTGCGCTCCAAGATGACTGGGTACAACCTGTCCCCTTTGCCTCTTTCCTTACCTTCCTCACCAGCCTTAACTTCGCCGAGCGCATGTCACGACTTCAGGCTCGTCTTATCCTTCAGCGACTTTCCTCAGACCCCTCTTACTATTCTTTACCCTACAACCTTACCCCTTTTACACCCCCAGCACCCTCTATGCAGTCTCGCTTTATTGATGGGGTTGCCCTTTGCATAGGTTGTCAGCCATACCCGTTCCTGCTCGCTCAACTCTCCCTTGCGCTCAGTTATTCAGGCCCCCCCGACTACCGTTGGGGCTCTGCTTATCTCTGTTTTTTAAACTTGTTCGCAGATGTTGTTGCTCACCTTTCTGCTCAGTTTAACGTTGGCTCACAACTCTTTTCCCGATGCTTGTTCGAGTCCCTTGGTTTTTGTTGGCTTCCCTATACAAATGCATCTGGGTGTGTATTCGTCCCAGGCTGTATTTCCTATTGCTCTTCTTTTGCTGCCCGTGCCCCAGTTTGGCCCACCTTCTTTCCTTCATGCCAGCTTCCTAGCGACTCGGTCACCCCTTCGATCAGCCAGCCTACTCCCTCAGCTACTCCAACCTTGTCCCTCTCGTCTACTGCCTCGATGTCTTCCGGTTTTTCTGTTTCCCCGTCTACTTCGTCTACCGCTACTTCTTCCACTACACCCAGTCTCTCCCTTACAGCTTCAACCACTCCTTCTGTTACTTCCACAATCTCGACTACGCCTTCCGTGTCCTCTTCTCGCTCACCTACCTCCACCCGTACTCCATCTCGTACTGCCACTGCCTCTCCTACGTCGACTTCCACTACCACTCCTTCGGTTTCGCTCAGCCGTTCCCCTACCTCTACCCGCACTCCCACCCGTAGTGCGTCACTTTCGTCAACATCCAGTCCTTCCTCCACTCCAACTCCCACATCTACACCAACCGCCACTTCGTCAACCAGTTTCACATCTACCCCCTCTACCAGCGTCAGTCTGACTCCCACCTCCTCGATTTCTCTGACGATTACCCCTACTTCCTCTCCCTCGCTTACTGCTACCGCAACTCCATCCCCTACACCCACCATTAGCATTACTGCCACGTCGAGCGTCTCGCTTGGCATGTCTCCTTCCTCTACATCCACCGTTACCCCTTCCACTTCCTTCTCTTCTTCCCGTACACCTACTGTTAGCCCCACGATTTCTCTCACCCCTTCAGCTTCGACCTCCCTGTCCCCTACCCGTTCTTTAACTGCTTCTGCCTCGCTTACCCCCACATCGTCTCTATCCCTTACCCCAACACCAACTGCCTCTATTACGTTGACCCCTACACCCTCTTCATCTCGCAGTATCACTCCTTCGATCACCCCATCTGTGTCCTTAACTAATAGTTTTTCGTCGACCATTTCCACTTCGCGCACTCCTACATCTAGTCGTACTGCCAGCCAATCTCTTTTCTTTTCAGTTTCCTCCACTCCTACTATTTCTCTTACCCCAACGTCTTCACCTTCTCCTGGTTTCACTCCGAGTTCTTCGAATAGTCGCAGTTTGTCCAGTTCACCTTCGCTTACCCCGACAATTTCTGTTACTCCTACTGTCACTCCAACTGCCAGTGTCACTTTGACACCTTCATCTACCCCTGCCTAGTCCTCTTTACCCATCCAATTGTATAATAGTCTTCGAAACCCCCTTTCTCTAGCTCATTTGAAATGTCCTTTGTCTACTATTCTGATACCCTCACATTTGGTCCCCCTCTAATCCGCGCGCAACTTGATTCTGCAGCTCGTTGGTCCTCCCCTTCGCTTTTTTCTTCGCTCCTTTCTTTTCTCTCCACTCTCCCCTTTAGCGACTTCGACTGCCGCCGCCTTGCACTCGCCCGCATTCGTTCGTCTTTCCTCCAGCCCTTCTTTTTTGTCTATCCTTTCTCGCCTACTGCGTATCCTCTTCTTCCCCCTATCCCGCAGTCCCGTTTCCCCCCTTCACAGTCTTACATTCTTCTCGACTCTCCTGAATATCAAGGCCCACTCGCTACAATCCAGGCCTCTCTATCTTACCGTGACAGTGACGGTCCCATCGACACTCCGCTTGCCAACTTTACCGCTGCTCTTCTTGCTCTCCAGTCAGCTTTCGACGCCCTTACTTCCTTCTTTGATCAGCCAACCTACGAAGCCCTCCGCCTTCTCGTCTGGTCCCCCTACCCGCCCCCTTTCTCTCACTAGCCTATGGTCTATAGCTCCACAGTCCCCTCCTTTTCTCGTGTTTTTCCAGTCCTCACTGCCTCACGTTGGTTCTCGGCTGATATCTTTTCTGGCATTCTCCAAGCCCTTACTGCTTTCTATTACCCTGCTCACGCTGCACGAGAGGCTGCTATTGCTCTTTTTCAGTCTGTCAGGCCTGCTCCCTTTGATACCTGCAATCGCTTTCCCTCTTCTGGCGCTTTTGCTACCGATTTTGACCCCGCGCTTTCAACTCTTATTGTTCAGCTCATTTCTGCTCTTTCTTACTCTGATCGCCAGCTCAACATAAACCGCTCTGGTACCCCAGTTACCGGCAACGATCCTGTCTACCTTGCTGCTAAAGCTAGCTACTTTAACGCTCTTGCCGCTTTTTCTAACTACGTCCGTGACCCCGCTAACTACTACGACCAGTCTAAGTTTGAGACTAACTTCTCCCTTACCTGGACTTGAATGCCCTATTCTTCCAATTCTCTCGCATCGCTCGCCGTTGTCACCGCCCTCCAAGATGCCCCCTGGTATCCCTCCCATGCCGTTACTAACCTCCTCACCTACCTCGGTACTGTCGACATGTCCTCTCAGACCTCTCGCTTTGAAGCGCTTAATGCAATTAAGGCTCTCCCGTCTACGAGTCCTTACTCTATTGTCGATGGTGACCCTTCGCACCCACAGCCGATTCGTTTCTCCGCTCTCACGCCTGTTGGTGTCCCTTCGCCGTCTTTCTTTGCCATCTGTCGCGATTATTCCGTTTGGCATGGTATCTTTACCGACCTTCAGGCTTCTCTCACGCCCCCTCCCTGTTTTATTTACATTCTCGATCCCGCAGTTCCTCGTTTTTATGCGGCGGTCGAGGCCTACACCCATGCCCTCACCATGGGCTTCGGCCTTTTTAATTACATTACGTTTGAGTCCAATTTCGCCCTCAATTGGTCGTAGTCTGGTCATCTCTCCCCCTTTTCTAACTCATCTGAAAAATCCTACGCCCTTACCCTCTCCCTCGTTTACTCCCGCTCTCTTCCTCTCTGCATTATGGCTAGCAAATATAGTGGTCCCATTGGTTCCTATACCCAGGCAGTCGCTGATCAATCCCGTCTTTGGCTCCCCCTTCCTACGCTCAATCAGGCCATCACCAACCTCAAGAATGCTAATGTTGCCACTCAGGCCGGCCGTCAGCTTGTCCTTGACGTCCTCGCCTCCTTTATCCCGGCTCAACCTTATGCAATTGTTGACGGCCAGGTCCAACTCACGGATCTCCGATTCTCAACCAGTACTAACGCTGGCACTCCCCTTACTGCCAACTGCTATGTTGCTATGTTCCGTAACGGCTGGGAAGAAGTTCTTACTTCACTCCGCGCCGCCGCTAACTACTCCGACCGTTTCACTGAAAAAGCTACTACTGGCACTCCTACCTCTCTCGCCTGTACTCCTGACCTCGCTCGTCAGTCGTACAATGATGCCACCTACGCTCTCCTTAAGGCTATCCAAGTTGGTCAGACTCTCATCACCAACTGTACCGGTATCTACAATTGGCATACTTTTGAGGCAGCTTATCAGCTCACCTGGAGCACTACCAACGAGCCTTTTAACGGCAGCTCGTCTGCAAAAACCCTTTCCTCCGACCTTGTTCCTCTCTACAAATCCGGCTTTCCCTCCACCGTCCCACCCCCTGTATTCACTCGCTCACTCCAAGAAAGCCAGTTCGACGCCATCATCCGCGCTGTCCCTACCTTATCCGTCGACGCCCGTCCTCGCATCATGAATTCGTATTTACCCCTTGCGATCCAGCTCGGTCGCGATGAAGAGTTTCTTCTACTTCTCTTTCCTCCCCCGTCTGGTTATCCCCAAGGTTGTCCGCCCCTAAAAAGCGAATTCCCATCCACCGACAAAGACTCTTAGCTCCCCGCTCTTGTATTCTATGTTGTACACCACTTTCTTTTTCTCCTTTCCTTTTTCTCTTATCGGTTAAGTCTCCTGTAAAAGGCTATATACCCATAGACCAATAAAAATCAGAAAAATCCCAAAACCAAATAAAAATTAAATAGCCCAAAAACCATAAAAATTTTTAAAAATCCCCTAAAAACCAATAAAAAGTCCAACACTTGCCCACGAAGTCATCGTGGGGGCAGCCCCCTAGTAACTGTCCCGAGGGTCGCGTATCAAAACTCGCACACCGAGAATAAAATTTTATGCACTCTACTCCCGTAGACTCTCAAAGTCCTTTACAAGATAATTTAC
>Ga0307482_1000013_pt1 | contig 11613 bp, 6 predicted proteins | sample atmos_gasesECM1C_3_FD_200506 | JGI IMG/M metagenome (GOLD analysis project Ga0307482, IMG submission 200506) | Metatranscriptome of hardwood forest soil microbial communities from Morgan-Monroe State Forest, Indiana, United States -... | ecosystem: Environmental > Terrestrial > Soil > Temperate...
ATCGCCGGCACTCTCAATTGTAACTTCTTTGCTCGGGGTTTTAGCCTTGTAAATAAAGGCCTAACGACGATAGACCCCTTCCCTCGCTCAGTTACAATGTCATCAAATGCAAAAATCCTATGATCTTTGATCAGGTTTGGAATAATACAAGGGGGTCTTTTTTTATTTATTTTACGAAGTTGACTTTTGAAAAATTGATGAAAAACTGATCATGTTTCACATCAGTTGACAAATAAATCTAGATTCGTGAATAAAATCTAGATTTATTAATCAATAATAATAATACAAAGTAAAAATTTATTCCAAACCCTCACAACGATTCAAGTGATGCAAGCCATCAACCCCAAAAGACGTGATGATGTATAAAGAATACTGGCCTATCTTCGATGTCTTGTAAAAAAAACTATCATACTTACTTACACTATGATAGCCAATTGATTGTTATGTGTGTGTATAGTAAGGACTCATAAATGAACCTAATGTGTGTGTGTGTATGCATTTGTGCATCTGTCTTTTTAGTGCTACCCCTAACAGGCCTCGATCATCCCCTCAGTGCATTCTCACTATTGTGTATATATTAGAGCTGCTGGGAAAATTGATAAATTGATTTCAGTGTCTTGTTCTTTTATCCTATGATGATGATGTTGCTTTCTCTGTGTTGTGTATCCTGGCCAATCTTCTCTCCGATGTAAACAAAAAAAAACCCAACAAATTAAGTATTGACAAATTTTTTCTCTTAAGGCTTCGCTTCGTTGGTTTGGAATAAGTAGTAGTAGTAGGTGATTGTGATACTGATGGAGTTGGTAAGGAGGTACTATACCGAATCGTTGTTATGAATCTGTGGAAATGAAAGTAGGATTCTTTCTTTCTTCTAGACCGACATCAAACTGAAGCTCATTTTTTTGAAATTTTCTATCTTAGTTGGGTAGAGAGACTCGTCGTTTGTTGGAGAAGGATAAATGATGAACAAATTATTAATTAATTGATAGTTGATACAGAGAAAGTATAATAGTAGGAGCACTCAATTTACGTTTTTAAAACTGGTAGAAACACTTAGAATAACAACAAAAAGAAGAAACTTGAAGGAGGTAGGATAGGGGAGGGAAGGATCACACTAGACTTTCTGATGATAGTAGATTCAAGTAGAATAACACACCAACAGGAAGAGAAGAGTTGTGAAGAAAAGCTAAGCTAAGCTCATAGACACCCAACACAATTGACATTGACGACGATATTTCATTTTCATAACCCATGGAATGTCTTGATAAATTAGGATCAGGAGCTATTCGTCGTTATTTGATAAATTTAATCAGCCTCAAAAGCAAGGGAAGACAATGAACAGCAGCTATTTCTCCAACTCAATTCAAACTGAAAGACCAAAGCAAACCTCCTAAACATACAGGGAAAAAAACAATCTTAGTACATACTGTAAAAAAAAAAGTTTAGTTAAGTCCACACTCTCACAATTAAGTTTAATACTTTTTGTATGTTTGTTTTTTTTTTTTGAAAAAAAAATCAGAATGTTATCATACCCTGACAAACGATGAGGAGTGAGTAAGTTGTTTGGAAATCTTCTTCTTTCGTAGAGCGACGCTTTGTCAATCAGAAAGTCCAGAAGGGACATTAATTAGGAAGCTCGATTTTCGATCAATTGATATATTTTTTTTATATATTTCCTTGACTTTGTTTTCCAAAAAAAATTTTCTTCAGACTTAAAGTTCTGTGCAGAAGGTGACACACGCACACTACATCAGCAAGAGCAAGATGTACTCTTTTTTATAACCATGCAACGGATTACAGAGGAGGAGTGTGTGGTCATTCTTTTGGCACTTTCAGATCATCATGTACTACATTTTATAGGCTTTTTCATCGCCTAAATCTTCAAACCCACACCATGGGATAATTTTCTTCCAGAGTCATCGACTCATTTGGCTCAGTCTTTCAGACAAATTGCTCTTCGAGCATACAACATCTTTATTCTTTTCAAGAATATTCTCTCAGTACTCGTTTCAAGAGTATTTTCTCAGTATTCTTTTCAAGAATATTTCTTCGCAGTCTTAAGGTCGTCATGTATTCACATGGTATTTTCTAATGTCCGTTTTTCTGACATTTGATCCTCTCTCTCTCTCTTTCTGTTGTTCAAGAAATCCTTCATGGAAATTCTTTCCTTCCCATGGTTGGTTATTTTTGCATCTTACTGTAACATTCCTTACAGGATTTTTCATTACTCAATTCTCTCTCTCTTCTGAGAACAGGTGTGGACACGCACACACGAATCAAATGGAAACTCTTTTTTTTCCAAAACTAAAAAAAGACTTTGTGTCTTGAATCTTTCCTCAATTCTCATGACTGGAACACACACAGTCAGTCAGAGTGTGCTTGTCTTTCTACAGCGACACTCTCTTCCATTGTTCAAATGGAAAGTTTTTTCCCCCAAAACTATGAAAGACTTTATCTGAATCTTTCTCATGACTGAAACACAGTCAGAGTGTGCTTTTCCTCCTCCATAGCAACACTCTCTTCCATTGTTGAGATGGAAACTCTTTTTTTTCTCTCTCAAAACTAAAAAAAAAGACTATAAATCTTTCCTCAATTTTCATGACTGAGACACAGTCAGGGTGTGCTTTACTTTCTCCAGCGACACACTCGCCCACTATTGAAAAATCCTGTCTGATCTTTCCTTCTCCTCATGTATGGTGGTGGTGGTCAGTCATCATTCAATGAATAGTTTCTTGTGCATTAATTAATTTCCTAGTACACTTAGTAGTATAATAATAATATAGACAAACTATCACCTAAGTATAAAACAACACAATTAATTTTTAAAGGTGAATTGATATTCCGTTTGTCGATATGTCAATCGAACTCTTGTGATCAGATTAATGAAGTTGGAATGACTTCTCTTCTCTCTAAATGTATAAACCCTGTAATCTCATGTTGATTGAATAATAGAAGAAACTTTTCTTAGTTTCTCTCTCGTCACTCTGATCTGATCTTCATCCAAGATTCTCTCTCATTCATTAGACGAACGGATAATTTTCTAATTTCATACGATGATGATATTGGGTGAAGGATGGGAATCCCCTGGTCACCTACATCTTGTCATGATTAGATTAGATTATCCATGACTAGTCATTTATTTGTATCTAGAGACATTTTACTGGATATCTTATTGAGACGGATTATTTATTAGCTTGATACTTTGATATATCAAATCCTCTGATTATTCTATTCGTCAGATCCTTCCATAAAACTTGTACTTCTTTATATCCAACATTATTGTTGTTGTTGTTGACCACTTGAATTAATTTGATGACCACTTCAATCAAGTGAAATCATAAAATTATGGCCACTGAAAATTTCTCCTAAATCACAACTATCTCAATCATCATCAATTAATAGAAAACATAGAAAGTCACTGGAACTGATTGTTGCAACCCTTCATTGATGGTCCTAATACTCAGGGTCAGAACTGTCTGTCCGAACAGAAAATCACACACATCATGATGACACAACAACATTAATCCTCGACAATAATTTTCACAAGGCACTTCACACACTCTCTCTCCAATCCTTCGTTCAGACTATCAAAAAGTCACAGAAAGTGGTCAGCATGTACCAAGAAAAAGTAGTCGAGATGAATCAAGTATCAAGTTGTTCCTACTTCTTGTATCATTCTGAACAAAAAAAATGCTTCCTATTGGACGGCATTATAGATGTAGACGGTTTCTTACTCTTTCCCCTCCTCAACTTGTGAGTACAAATTTTACTACCATCCAGTTTTTCTGTCTGAAGCCCCTCTCAAAAAGTGTCTCTGATTGTATAGGATTCCCAACAAAAAACTATGGTCCCAAATCTTGACTTAATCATCTTAATCATAATTATTGAAGACCGTTGACAACTCTAATTTAGTTAGCCTATTATTTAATACACTGTAATTGTCGTAAAAGTCGATCGTTTCTAATAAGAATTTCAATTTTGGTATCGTTGTAATGTAATGATGGTGGTAAAAAACCCAAACGATGGTTAGTAGTGTTGTTGGCTGGAAGTTGGTCACTGAATCTTATAATCAATGTGTCTGTCTGTCTGTCTGTAAGAAGGATTGACATTTGTGTTTGTAGACCATTTGTGATAGAAAACTGAAAACTGATTGAGTATTGTGGGTCGTAGAATATGTAAAGTAGATTTGAGTATTTCATGGTATTGAGTAGAATGATTGATTCAATTTGAATTTCATTGTTCTTGTTGTAGAATCTTTTTTCATTTCGTTTTTTTAAAATGGTGACCGTTGTTGACCTTTCCTGTTACTTCCGAACCATCTTCTTTTTTATACATATTTTAAAAAAAGTACCTTTCATACTTTATGATCTCAAATATAAATAAATAAATAAGAAGTGAGTGAGTGAGGGTAAACAAAATAATGAATCTGACCTGCTCTTCCTTGATCCCAAATTACATAAGTTGTATTGGTCCCAAAAATACATAAATTAGAATTACAGATAGCTGTGTCCTCAAAGTAGGAATTCCTCCAAAATTTCATCAACTATGATTCATGATGAAGCTGACTCAAAAAATTGAATCATCAATTCCTCATTGCCCTCAATGTTGTGTAAGTGATAAGAGTACGTAACCAGTTTTTTTGGAAATGTCTTTCCAAACAATAAGTACCTACATACAAAGTGGACAATGAAATAAAACAAACGGTCAGATTTGAAACCAAAAACACGTAAAGTAATAAAATTTATTACACGTGTGTAACAAGTTGGAAAGTAAACCCTCAGTACACCTTACATCATATCATATCATCGATCCGACTTTAGACTCTTAATAATTATTCAATCCATAGCCTACACACACTAAAAAATACAGGACGTATCCTTGTAATGTCTGCCGCAAATTATTTTACCCAATCTAAGTGTATAAAATGTCTTTACATGATGAAGGAGACAATAAAATCAAAACACTTTTGTCTCTTTTTTTTCCGAATATTCTCAGTTGAAGAATTTTCATAAAAACAAGAGTACAATCAGTCGTGATAATTAGACCAAATACATTCAAAATCCCAAGAAGAATATCAACATGGTGTGGCAACATGAACAGAGAGACTAAACAAACGAAGAGGTCATAATTATCAAGTCTTACTCTGATCCCAGACTAAACTATGCTAACAAAAACGTGAATCATTCAACAAATGATTTGCAGAATATTCAGACAAAATGAAATATTGCTCCCCATCGCATGTGTACGTACTTAAACTGACGAAGTAATCATGTGAAAACATGATTATTGCTTTATATAAAAATTTTCCAAACATAACCAAATACACACACCACATCAACAATCCATTAATACTATTTATTCCGTAACCTAGCCCAATAGCCTATAATAGTAATTCGCTAATTGTGATTTCCTTAAGTATGTATGTAAAGTGAAAAATGTACAAAATGTTGACGAATAAGTGTCAAATATGTGTAATAAGTAGTAGTAGTAGTATACATGCAGGCTAATATTTATGTATATTAAAGGCAATGAGTGTTATAAACGTAGAACTGTGTAAATGTGTGATTTAGGTAAAGACAAGCTAGACGTGTACGTGTACGTCACCGTTAAAGACAAGATTAGTCTAGAAAACGGCGGATCAGCATAATAACAAGGAAAATGAATTAATCAAACTAAAAGGAACAGACCCCAAGAGGTAAGTGTATACGTTCATTCAAACCTCAAAACTTATACATAACAACCGGACTAAGTTAGGACACCTATTATAAACTAATACTAGAGTCTATATAGCTCCATACACGCACCACACACTACATCATTATCACTGTATCTTTCATATATTTATTTAACAACAACAGTAGCAACTACCTAAATATGTACCATTTAATAAACTATGTAATACTAACCAACTAATACTGACCTTAAGTTATGTTACGACCCTAATTCAAAATTATCCTATTTCTAGTTAATTGAAGAGACAAAAAGTAATGCAATGTCTTACTTTGACACAGTGAGAAACTAATCATGATGTAAAACAATAGCAAAACTCACTCTCTACGACAAACCACTTTAACTTTATAAGTAAAAAATTCAAACTATAAAATATGTGAAAGGATAAAAAGGGTTAGCAAATGTGTATATATAGTTGAACGTGTAGACTGACTGGCTTGTTGTAATTGGTAGTCACACACACAAAAAACATGGCAATTTCACAAAACTATCACATCACACACTGCAATGTATACTGTGAAAGATACTAATTATCATTATTCACAGGAATGTCTTTGGCAAAAATGTAATACTGGACCTGAGTACTTTTTTTTGTTTTTATGTTTATTTTCTTATTAACTTGCAAAAAAAAAAAATATTGATGTGTCATTGAACATACACTGTCTGTCTGTGAGAAATAAATTGGAAATAAATTGTCATTGTGCATTTGTGAAAATTTTTCATTTGTTTCTGAAAGGGAAAGCAAGTGAAGGTGAAGGTAGGAAAATCGGTGAAATGAATTAGCATGTGGAAATGGGGAAATGAAATCTGACACCAATATTTAAGTAGAACACACAACATTATCAAAGTTCCCAAAAAAGGATGCACAAGAAGTTGTTGTTGCAAATAAACTTTACAGGGAAAGTAAGAAAACAGTTTTGTGTTATCACTACAGCTTTTCAGGTAAATTTGAAGCTTATGGTCTCTTTGTCATAGGATAGAGACAACAGAATAAGTTTAAGCAAACTGATGTTACAAACTTGTTGACTGTGTATAGTAAGGTAAGGTAAGTGAAGGAAGGAAGACATGCTATTGTTGTAATGACTCATTCTCAGTTCAATTTTTTCGTTTTAGTGTTGTAATGTAAACGACATCACGTCAACCTTTGCTATTTTACATACATCCCCTCGATTCATAGTTTCCTTATGAGTTAAACTACAATTAGTAAAAACTCAGTATACCCAGTTAATGTACAATATAAGTACACAAGTTAATCAAAAGTGTCGGCAGGTTCAGATAACGAAACATTAGTCGAATCTTTTTTTTCTATTTACAAAATCGTAGTGTCATTAAACATTCACCCACACCCACACACAGTAGTGACATATTATCAATACAAAAGAAAATACGTAAATAAATATTTTTACCCTATATAAAAGTTGGCTGCTTTCACCAAATTAGAGGACGTCCTTGTCAAAAGAATGTCCATGGAATTGCTAGCACAAAACTTTCAATCGAAATGATGACACGACCGATCCACTAAGTAACGTCCAGAGGCACGACTAGTATAATTTGATCATGTAGGCCAAAAAAGGTAAATCTCAACAAGGCACAGAATGGAAAAACCCAACCAAAGTAGCCGAACAACCGAACACACACGACGAATCCATTATGTTGATGTGATAGAAAAAAAAATCTTTCAAGATGTAAGTAATGTGTAGTTATAGCTGATTGAGACACAAATCAAATCATTTTGTTATGAATACGAAGCAACATGAAGCTCATCATCAATTCTCATCGTCTTCTTTTTCTTGTTGTTATAAGACAAGACAAGACTAGACTTTTGTCGTTCATATTCAGGAACGTAGGCCTGACTTGATATAATGGGAAAAAATGAATCAATCTGCATGGCTATTTGACTAAGTGAACATCTTGCTGATTCTCCTTGCTTAGACCCTATAGCTCAGATGTTGTTGTTGTTGGTTATGTATTTCAGTTCTTTTCTTTTTTTCTTCTCAAAAATTATAAAAAATTTTACTCAAATTTGAATCGTCCAACATGCCTAGCTACTCTCTAAACGACCAAGGGATGATTCTTCTTCTCTTCAATTTCTTCAAAGTATTTTTTTATTATTATTGAGGAATTCTAAGCCTATCTTTCATTGACGACGACACATCATCTTTTCTTTCGGTAACACACATATGACACAAGAACTTAAACATTGGACATCACATCACACAACATTTGAAATTTACACTTGAAGAAAATCACTCACTCGCAATAAATATAAAGCTGCTGGAAATTGTTGCCTAATAATTAAAATGAGCTAAACTTCCACAAATATATTATGAACTTTCTAAGAGAAAGAAAATGGATAGGAAAAGTGTGTACCTATTACGATCGAGGCCTTCGTAATTAATTGATTCATTGCAAATATGCCTTGTCCTAATGTGCCCACTGGAATACAGGAATGATATGAAGTAAATATGAAGAAATTTGGAAGTATAGATTGAAAGGATGTGAATCATTTGTAGGATTATTGTTGACGGAAGTAATGAATTATTTGGTGGTGGAAGGAATCTAGGATGGGTGACAAGAGACGTAAAGGAAATTGATTAGGAAATTTTTTTAAAAAAATGAGTAGGTCATGAGCACACATTGAAATATTCCATTTAAAAAATTTTATCACCTCACGTCGAAGCCAGACGTTGGGATTATATTTATTCTGATCCATACACTAATCTCAAAGTGGAACAAAATATGACACACACCATGATAGACAAGACTAGAAAAGATAGCGGAGCAACAGCCATCATAACATTCTTAAACAGGATGAAATTGCTAGAAAAAAGTATTATTATTATTATTTTTGTCACGAAGAAAAGACCTACAAAAATGTATGTATGTGTCTTGGTAATGATATGCGTGTCCTAGGAACAGGAAGAGGAATAAAGGTGAAGGAAGATGTGTAACTCACATAATGTTCTCTCTCATATCCAATCATTCATATCAAAAGTGAAGTATATCATTGTATACGAAAAGAATACTTTAAAGGGGCTAACTTGACAGTTGAACACTATCATATACTAAATAACCCAGTTATACTTAATAATAATAAGTACTTTTATATAATACATACTTAGTATAGTAGACTATTAATTTCAAAGTTATTGCTATTCGATGTTATTACTCCCATGAAACTTGTTCTTCCTGAGATGAGACTGGATGAATGATGTTTTTAACTCTTAAATGTAGTCTCTCCTTCTATACCGCAAAACTTGAATGCAGACTGTGATACTCTCTGAGTCGAACTTCCTCTTGTCCGATGTTATGTATGAGATCATTCTGCTGTGTGTGTTGTACCAGTAGAATTAAAATTACAAAGGAGGTTCTCAATTTTAGAAATTTCTTTCTTTTCACCTAGTGTCTTAACAAAACTTTTTACATAAGTTTTGGATCTAAGTACCCCAACATGAGTATTTCATTATTGACCAAAATGTACATTCATAAACTATTATTATTTTTTTTTAAATTTACAACTCGTAACTTTACGTCGCCCGTCATTTTACTTTACATACAACTACCTCTGATGTTTACATAATCTCGCTCACACAAGTCGCACAACTCCACTAGTTATTATTATAAGAGAAGATAAGCACTTAAACTTAACTATTGTACTAATATGTGAATGTCAAGGAAGCCTCCTTTGCGGTATTGTCATAATTGAATGTTTCTTTTTTGAACAGAAATAATTAAACATCTTTTAAAAAATGTAGACTCACATATGTGTACTTTGTGTATGTAATGTCAAAAGTTGGAAATAATGGATTGAGTAGGAACTAGGAAAGGAAAATACCAAGATTTCATTTGTTAGGAATAAAAAAAAAATGTAAGTGAAGTGTAGTGTGTGTTGGTAACCAAGTTTAGAATTTCTCTCAATTGTAATATGTACTTATGTACTCCAGATTTATCAAGGTTGATATGTTAGTCAAGGGGGGAGGGGGGAGAGATGATAGCTGTTGGAACGCTTGTACCGATTCGTCCTGTCATCAAAAATATTAAGCACACAAACTAGTTCTTTCCCAAAAAATATAAACACTCAAGTTAACCACCTCCAATAATAAGATCAATAAAATCAATATGTGTATAACAATTCGTTTACCCCTTCCTTTCTGCTGCCAAAGCCCAGATGATATGGATCCTTTATCTTTCTCTCTCCTCAAAAAATGTGAATCCTTTTGAAATTTCCTTACTGCTGTGACATTTCGTAGAATTGTCTACTACATTCCTATGTAATCGAATGTTTAGTCGTTGTTCAAGAAAAAAGCTTTGGCTAGTCGTCATAACCTGATACAATCGTGGAAATTGTCTTTTTTTGCTCGTTTTCTTTTTATATATCAAAAGAAACCTAAACTGATACAACTATAGTGCATAACAAACATCTATTTAGCTAGAATATATATAGATATTATTATTATTGTATTGTATATTCTTAATCATCACGTCAACCTGGGTGGTGGAAAATATGAGACAGCTCTTAGACTACGTATTGTCTACGTAATATCACAATGATGACTCATCACACATTATTTTCCCCATGCAGGTAAAAGATGCTAATATCGAGAAAATAGGTTTTCAGGAAATAAATAAATATTGTATGTATAACCTTACGTAAGTCTACCCTCTCTCTGATTAGTTTCTGCAGTGAATTTAGGATGTGTTGACCTTTTTTTACGATACTTCTATTGAGTGACGGGACGTTCTCTATATTGACTGACTATACCCGTGGTCCCTCTGATCCGATTACTACCACCACATGCCACTAAAGTGGCGAACATTTAGATTCCCAAAAAAATGTGAATGTGAAGAAATAATTTTGTATTTCAAGTTCTCACGTAAATTTCCAACTCGGAACACCAAAGGTTTTTAACAAATTGAGAACGTTGAATATGGACCCCCGAATTTGTAGTTAGTTTGAACCAGATTATTGTTTTTTTGTTTTTTTTTTTTTTTGCAGAAAAAAGCATACTCTGGATTTGTTTGTGTAACCAAAAAAAGGCTATAACCTTGAAACATACAGAAAAAAGAAAACACACAAACCTACCACCACGTATTTAGGAACCACACATTTTAAATTATAATGATGTCATTGATATAAAACCAGATTTAAAAAATATGTGTAATAATCATAAACCATACCATACTAATGTAGGACAGTGGGGGTAACCTTTGCGATTGTTAAGTTTTTACCATTTTCCAATAAAAGTTGACGAGGCTAAACAAATGTGTAAACTATATATCGTAGCATAAGGGATAAAGTCGTAGGAGCAACAAGTTAAATTAACCTTTCCAATATAAAATGTAGATCATAAAAGATACGACTTGTGAATACCAAAATCGTAATAATATGCAGAGTCCTATTTTTGTTTTGTGACTGACTATGCACAAACTTGCGAACCTACTACCCTGCTCTTGTCCATTCTCCTCTGATCTCTGTGCCTGGATTTAGACTAAAATTAAACCAAGTCTCCAAAGCACGTACATGAACAGTATTTAAAAGGTTACCCTCCTATTGCTTATTGCTAATGAACGCTTAAAAATAGAAATTTCGAAGTTATATGTTGTGAAAAAGGAAATTGTGTTTTTGACCGCTTACAAACCGTAGGCTACCCTCTCGATTACAATGCCGGGGAATATGATGGACCCCCTGTGTGATGATGCCAATTGGCAGGACATGACCAAGTCAATCCATCCCATACTTCGTCAACAGGGCTGAATTGTCTGCTTGGTCACAATTACAGCACCCGTGACACAATGAAGTAGGGACTGCATCACACAAACTGAAGATGTAAAGAATCTACGACCCAAACTCAGACTCTGAAGAACCTCTCTCCTGTCCTGCCA
>Ga0307482_1000014_pt1 | contig 11273 bp, 13 predicted proteins | sample atmos_gasesECM1C_3_FD_200506 | JGI IMG/M metagenome (GOLD analysis project Ga0307482, IMG submission 200506) | Metatranscriptome of hardwood forest soil microbial communities from Morgan-Monroe State Forest, Indiana, United States -... | ecosystem: Environmental > Terrestrial > Soil > Temperate...
CGAGAAGCGCGTAGAATCATCTTGCAACCGGGTTGGGGGTCATCCGGCACCGGTGGGGGAAACTCGTTGGATGCATGGTCGGGCTTCCTGATCGACCTTAGCTGTTCACGCATGACGGTCACCCACGGCGACCACGTCGCCGGTTTGGTGCCACCGTCACGGTTTTCTCCTTCTCTTCCTCTTCCTTCACCTTCTCCGTCGCGTCCAATGCTGGACTGCTCGACGCGCCTGCTGGCGCGTGCTTCGACGAATCACAGGGTTCCAAGCCGTACAAGGTGGTGACTGCTCCAACGGAGATGAGGCAACAAGGAAAGGGGTGGTGTCACAGTGGCTGAAGGTAGAGGCAACCCGCGGATCTTCGAGTTGATCGAAGGTGCGCCGAAGGTGAACAAGGATCCGACGAGCCCGACCATCTGGGCCTGGCCGGAAGTGGTCGACATGCTGAAGATCGCGGGCCAGCCCGTGCCCGGCCCGTGGCCGCCCCACCAGGTGCCCCGTCCGGACCCGGCGCCCGAGGAGATCCCGGTCGCCGTGCCCGAGAAGCGGCAGCCGGCAAGCCAGCGGCCTCGCAACCTGAAGGCCGACGACACCGTGTTCGGTGTCGAGTACACCGACGAGGGCCCGCGCAAGGCCGCGCCGAAGCCGCCCGCTGCACCTCCGGCGGACGCGCCTGCAGGCGACGAGGGCGGTACCCCCCGGCGTCGTGGCCGGTACCTCTCGTAGGCCGGATCGTCGACCAGTTCCTTCAGGACTTGACCGGCGCCGCGGCGCCGGAGCGGCGGTACACGTATAGGACTTCCGGCACTCAAAGGAGGGCGAGTTTTGTATCCCCCACGTTTCCACTACGAAGCACCCAGAACGCTGGACGAGGCGTGCCAGATGATGGCCTACTACCGCGAGGACGCCAAGGTTCTCTCGGGCGGCATGAGCCTGGTCCCGCTGATGAAGCTTCGTTTCGCTTCGCCGGCGACCATCGTTGACCTGAACCAGATCCAGGGCCTCGACTACATCGAGGAGGCCGGCGGCTACCTGCGGATCGGCGCCCTGGCCCGCAACCGGGCCATCGTCCGCTCCGACCTGGTCCGCGGTCGTCACCCGCTCATGACCAACGCGGCCCCGACCATCTCCGACCCGGTTGTCCGCAACCGCGGCACCCTGGTCGGCAACTGCTGCCACGCCGACCCCCAGGGTGACTGGGCGTCCGTGATGATGTGCCTCGACGGCGAGATCGTCGCCCGGTCCACCGAAGGTGAGCGGGTCATCCCGATCACCCAGTTCGTCACCGGGCCGTTCTCGAACACCCTGATGCCGAACGAGATCGCGGTCGAGGCCCGGATCCCGGGCGCCACCAACTTCGGCGAATACCACAAGATCGAGCGCAAGGTGGGCGACTTCGCCACCGTCGCCGTCGGTGTCGCCCTCTCGCAGCAGGGCGGATCCGTCTCCCGGGTCGGCATCGCCCTCACGGGCGTCGGGCCGAGCAACATCAAGTGCTACGACGCCGAGCGCATCGTCTCCGGCGGCGGGCTGAACGAGCACACGATCCAGCAGGCGGCTCAGGCGGCCGCTGCCGATTCCTCTCCCCGCAGCGACCACCGGGGCAGCGAGGAGTACAAGCGGGAGATGGTCGCTGTGTTTGTCCGGCGTTCGCTCAACGCGGCTGCCGGTATCCGGGCAGCCTAGCGGAGCTCCGCAGAAGAGCGGAGCTTGAACGGACAAACGTCGCGATAAGGAGGTAGTACGTGCCAGAGTTCAGAACAGTTCAATGCGTGGTCAACGACGAGCCGCGCGAGGCGGAGATCGAGCCTCGGCTGCTCCTGCTGCACTTCATCAGGGAGGTGCTCGGCCTGACCGGGACCCACCTTGGCTGCGACACGACAAGCTGCGGGGCCTGCACCGTGCTGATGGACGGTCTGCCCGTGAAGAGCTGCACCATCCTCGGCGTCCAGGCCGACGGCCACGAGATCGTCACCGTCGAGGGTCTCGGCTCGCCCTCGGAGCTCTCGCCGGTCCAGGAGGGGTTCCACGAGGAGCACGGGCTGCAGTGCGGCTTCTGCACCCCCGGCATGATGATCACCGCCACCGCGTTTCTCGAGGAGAACCCGAACCCGACGGAAGAGGAGATCCGCTGGGCGCTCTCGGGCAACAACTGCAGGTGCACGGGCTACATGAACATCGTCAAGGCAGTGCAGTGGGCGGCCAAGAAGATGGCCACGTCGGGTATCTCCGCACGTGGGGCACGCGGCTAATCGGGCAGCTCGGACTGGTTGGATAGGAGGAAAGGCATGGCATTAGACGAAATACAGATTGGCGGTCTCGGCGCCCGTCGCAAGCGGGTCGAGGATGCTCGTTTCATCCGTGGCAAGGGCAACTACATCGACGACTTCAAGCTCCCCGGCATGCTCCACATGGAGACGCTGCGCAGCCCCATCGCGCACGCTCGCATCACCTCCATCGACACGTCAAAGGCCTGGATGACCCCGGGCGTGCACCTGGTGGTCACCGGCGAGATGGCTGCCCAGCACAACCTGGCGTGGATGCCGACCCTGAGCTACGACACCCAGGCCGTCCTGGCCACCGACAAGGTGCGGTTCCAGGGCCAGGAGATCTGCTGCGTCGTCGCCGACGACCCGTACATCGCCAAGGACGCCTGTGAGTCGATCGTGGTCGAGTACGACCCGCTTCCCCCGATCGTCAACCCGAAGATGGCCCTCGCCCCCGGCGCCCCGATCATCCGGGACGACAAGGCGGGCCAGACCAACAACATCTGCTACACCTGGGAAGTGGGGGACAAGGAGAACACCGAGCGGGTGTTCGCCGACGAGAGCCTGCAGGTCGTCGCGCAGGACATCTACTACCCCCGGACGCACCCCTGCCCGATCGAGAACATGGCCATCATCTCGGACTACAACTCGGCCACGGGCAAGCTGACCATCTACCTGACCACGCAGGCCCCGCACATCATCCGCACCGCGGTCGCCCTGGTGGCAGAGCTCCCCGAGCACATGATCCGGGTCATCGCCCCCGACCTCGGCGGCGGGTTCGGCAACAAGGTGCCCGTGTACCCCAGCTACGTCATCGCGATCCTCTCGTCGATCCTGCTGACCCGCCCGGTCAAGTGGATCGAGGACAACACCGGCAACCTGATCTCCACCGGGTACGCCCGGGACATCTACTGCCATCTCGAGGCCGCCATCCGCAAGGACGGCAAGATCCAGGCAGTCCGGGTCCACGCCGACACCGACAACGGTGGCTTCTTCTCCGACGCCCAGCCGACCAAGTTCAAGATCGGCCTGTTCCACTCGATCTTCGGCTGCTACGACATCCCCTACGGCTACCTCACCGCCCAGGGCCACTACACCAACAAGGCTCCCGGCGGCGTCGCCTACCGGTGCTCGTTCCGCATCACCGAGTCGATGCTGTTCCAGGAGCGGTTCATGCAGACCTGTGCCTACGAGATGGGCATGGACCAGGCCGAGTTCCGGCGGGTCAACTTCGTCCGTGAGTTCCCCCATCGCACCACCTTCGGCTTCCTGCTCGACTCCGGCGACTACGACAAGTGCCTGGACCTGGGCCTCGAGAAGATCGACTACTACGGGTTCAAGGAGCGCCAGAAGGCAGCCCGCCAGCAGGGCCGGTTGCTCGGCATCGGCATCTCGACGATGTCCGAGCCCCTCGGTGCCGGCAACTCCCGTGAGTACGACATCATCGGCATCAAGATGTTCGACTCCGCCGAGCTGCGGGTCCACCCGTCGGGCAAGGCAGTGCTGAAGATCGGCTCCAAGACCCAGGGCCAGGGCCACGAGACCACGTTCGCCCAGATCGTGACCCACGAGCTCGGCATCCCCGCCGACGACATCCTGGTCCAGCACGGCGACACCGACAACACGCCGTTCGGCATGGGCACCTACGCCTCCCGGTCGACCCCGACCGCCGGCGCCGCCACGGCCATGGTCGCCCGCAAGGTGCGTGCCAAGGCCAAGAAGCTCGCCGCACACCTCCTCGAGGTGTCGGAGGAAGACGTGGAGTGGGAGCTGGGCCGCTTCTACGTGCGAAGCGCTCCGAACCGTGGCGTCACCATCACGGACTGCGCCTTCGCCGCCTACACCAACATGCCCGACGGTCTCGAGCCGGGTCTCGAGAACAACGCCTACTACGACCCGCCCAACATGACCTGGCCGTTCGACGTCTACATCACGACGGTCGAGATCGACCCGGAGACGGGCGAGTGGGACGTCCTCAAGTTCGTCGGCGTCGACGACTGTGGCGTCCGGATCAACCCGATGATCGTCGAGGGCCAGCTGCACGGCGGTCTCGCCGAGGCCTTCGCGATGGCGTACCACCAGATGATCACGTTCGACTCCCAGGGCAACTGCATCGGGTCCAACTACATGGACTACATGATCCCGACCGCCTGGGAGACCCCGCACTTCGAGCTGTACGAGGTCGTCACCCCCTCGCCCCACCACCCGATCGGGTGCAAGGGCATCGGGGAGTGCGGCTGCGTGGGTGGCCCCGCCGCCTTCGTCAACGCCGTCATCGACGCCATCGCCCACCTCGGGGTCCGCAACATCGACATGCCCTGCCTGTCGAGCCGGGTGTGGGAAGCGATCAAGTACAAGAAGGACGTTCCTGGCACCCCGCCGCTTCCTGGAACATAAACCGGGGGATACCACTGGGGTACACAGGGGCATAATAATGGTAAGGAACTAAACGATTAAGACCGAGCAGGCGGCGGTGACCGATGACTGAAGACCTCTTGCAGTTGCGCCAGGATCTGTCCCGACGGGGCGAGCCATTCGCCTTGGCCACCGTGGTGTGGCGTCGGGCCCCCTCTTCGGCGCAACCGGGGAACCAGGCCATCGTCACCGCCGCCGGCAAGGTCCGTGGCTGGTTGAGCGGTGCCTGTGCGGAGTCGGTTGTGATCCGCGAGGCCCGCAAGGCGCTGGAGACCGGGGAGCCCCAGCTCGTGCTGCTGGGGTCGCCGGAAGAGTTGGAAGCCCGGGCCAACGACGGCATCAGCCTCGTGCCCATGCAATGCCAGAGCGAGGGGGCCATCGAGCTGTTCGTGCAACCGGTGCTGCCCAAGCCCCACCTCGTGATGATCGGCCGGACCCCCATGGTCGGCACCCTGACCTCGCTGGCGAAGACGTTGGGCTGGCGCACCGTCGTCGTCGACGATCGTGGCGACCCGGACAGCCATCCCGACGCCGGCCTGGTCGTCACCACCCTGGACCTCGAGGCCGCCGGCGTCGGTGAGAACTCGCTGGTGGTTGTGGCCACCCAGGGCCAGTACGACGAGCTCGCCGTCGACAAGGCACTCGGGACGAAGGCGGCCTACATCGGCCTCGTCGCCTCCCGCAAGCGGGCCGGCGCGGTCATGGACTGGCTGCGCGACGTGGAGTACGCGGACGAGATGCTCGCCCGCGTGAAAGCTCCGGCAGGACTCGACCTCGGCAGCCTCAAGCATGAGGAGATCGCGGTGGGTGTGCTGGCGGAGCTCGTTCAGTTCAACGCAGCCCGGAAGTCGTCGCTCGCCGCCTCGCCGCCACCGCAGGCGGCCGAAGCCTCCACTTCCCAGGACCTGGGAGCAGCCCCCACCTCCTCCGCCGCCGAGGACGTGGCAACCCCCGCGGCGCCGGTCGACGCCGTCGATCCCGTGTGCGACATGCTGGTGGACGTCGCCACGGCACGGTTCGTCTCCGAACACGAGGGTCAGACCTATTACTTCTGCTGCCCGGCCTGCAAGAAGAAGTTCGAAGCGGACCCGGCCAGGTACCTGACGCCCGTCACGGCTTGAGGAGGCCACGGTGAGCAGCGAGATCGCCGACGTCCTCGAAGCCATCGAGACCCTCTCCGAGCGTGGGGAGAAGATGGCGCTCGCCACCGTGGTGGGGGTGCGTGGCTCGACCTACCGCCGCCCTGGCGCCCGCCTCCTCGTCCGCGGCGGGGGCGAACTGATCGGCAACATCAGCGGCGGCTGCATCGACGGCGACGTCCAGGAGCTTGCCAAGCAGGTCATGGGCAACGGCCAGGCCCGGCTCGTCGACTTCGATCTCACCGCCGACGACGAGGCGGTCTGGGGCTGGGGCCTCGTGTGCAACGGGGCAATGGAGCTGTTCATCGAACCAGCGGAGAAGGCCTTCGAGGTGACCGGCGCGCTGCGTCGGGCGCTCGAGGAGGAGCGGGAGGTGTCCGTCGTCACCGTGATCGAGTCCTCCGTCGAGGGCGTCGAGCGCGGGTCCCGTCTCATCGTGCACCCGGGCGGCCGGCGGGAAAGGAGCCTGGGTGATGCCGAGGTCGACGCCGCCGCCGCGGCGGCCGCCGTCGAGGCCATGGCCAAGGAGCAGTCGATCAAGCAGGACCTGGAGGCCGCCGGCGGAACCATCACCGCCTTCGTCGAGGTGTTGGTGCCCTCGCCCAGACTCCTGGTCTGCGGTGCCGGCCTCGATGCCATCCCCGTCGTCCGCTTCGCTGCCGCCCTCGGGTGGCGGCCGGTGGTGGTCGACGACCGGGAACGGTTCCTCACCAGGGAACGCTTCCCCGAGGCGGACGGCTTCATCGCACTGTCGCGGCCCGTCGAGGCCGCCGAGAAGGCCGGTCACGACAGCCGGACGTTCGTGATCGTCATGAGCCACAACTACCTTCGGGACAAGGACTACATCGCCTCGTTCCTCGGCACCGACGTCGCCTACATCGGCTCGCTCGGTCCCCGCAAGCGACTCGACAGTGTCCTCACCGATCTCGCCAAGGAGGGCATTGAGCCCTCGGAGGAGGATCTCGAGAAGATCTACGCCCCCGCCGGCCTCGATGTCGGCGCCGAGGGCCCCGAGGAAGTCGCCTGGTCGATCATGGCCGAGGTGCTGGCCGTCCGCACCGGCCACCGGGCCGGCTTCCTCCGTGACCGCCAGGGTCACATCCACACCCGCCCAGCGAACACCCACCTCACCTCCCCCACGCCCACCGAGGCCTCGGTAGGGGCCGCATGACCCGAGCGTCAGCTCCCACAACCGACCAGTCTCATTTTCCACGAAAGCAGCGCTCCGGACGGTGCCGCGCGCAGGAAAAGCGGGCCGCCCGGTCCTTCTCCCAGGAGTGCGTATTACCTGGTAGTCATGTGGACTTTGTGAATCCGGACCAGATAGGGTTTGTCGCTAACCACGGGGCGTAGCTCAGAGGAGGGGGATTGGAAAGTGCTGATTGAGAACGAGTTCACCATTCCTGCACCGGTGGACCAGGTTTGGAAGTACATGAATGATTTTCCGCGTGTCGCGCGGTGCATGCCGGGGGCCGAGATCGTCTCGGCAACCGATCGTCAAGTGAAGGGCCGCGTCAAGATCAGCATGGGTCCGCTCAAGCTGGCCTTCTCGGGGGTCATCGACATCCTGGAAAAAAATGACGGTGCCCACCGGGTGGTCATGAAGGCCACGGGGTCCGAGGAGAAGGGCAAGGGCCAGGCCTCCGCCACCGTGACCTCGTCGATGCAACAGGCCGGGGGTGGGACCCGGGTCATGCTCTCCCAGGACATCCAGATGACCGGCGCCATCGCCCAGTACGGCCGGGGCATGATGCAGGACGTCATCGGCTCCCTCATGAAGCAGTTCGCGAACTGTGCCGCCGGGGAGATCTCCCGGCCGGGCAGCGGCAGGGCCGGCGGCGGTGCGCCCAAGGCGATGAGCGGTTTCTCCCTCATGCTCATTTCTGCCAAAGCCTTCTTCAAGAACCTCTTCAGCTTCGGAAGGAAGAAGTAGGGGTTTCCTAGTAGGGGTAACGCAGCCGTCGTGCGTTTACATAGGCGTCGGGGAGTCGCTCACGAGAAGAGGGAGGGTCCATGGGTGGTCCAGGAGGGCTTTTCGCAGTAGGGCTGTTGATCATTCTGCTGGTGGCAGCAATTCCCTACCTGGTGTCGATCAACAGGGTGATGAGTGCTATTAACAGCATTCGGGGCCATGTCGACGGCATCTTGGAGAACGGCGTCATCCTCACCGGTGAGCTCGATGGGGTCCCGGAGCTACTCGAGATCACCGACAGCGTCGTAAAAGAGGTCGCTGTCGGCGCCGTTCGCTACGCAAACGCCGTCGACCGGGTGGTGCGTGGCGGCTAGGAGCAGCCTCTCCCGTCATTGAGGTACCCGTTTCACAGGAAGCACAACCTTTGATGGAGAGGAGGAATGCCCTAGATGAGTATTTTCGGATGGCTCGACCTGGCGCTGATCGCCGTCGTCGTGATCACGCTCGCCACCTATCTCTACCGCATCATCAGACAGCTGCAGCACGTCACCTTCACCCTGGGGACCATCATCGCCGGTGTGGCGGCGATCGCCAACCAGACCCAGACGGTGCCGCCAGTCGTGAGCAACGTCAACAACAACCTTACTCCGGTTCGTGCAAAGGCCGATGCCCTCGCGGGCAGGGCCGGAGGCAGCCGGCGCGGACACACGTAGGACAGAAGGGTCAGCAGCGCGTCAGGGACGTTCACGGGAGAACCAAAGGAGGCACCGGTATGGACGGAAGGAGGTTGAGCGCATGCATCTGCTAGCGAGCCTCATGGCAAGCCCGACGCAGGCCAATCTCACCGGCTGGTACATCGGCTTCGTGATCACGACGGTCACCATCGTCATCGTCGTCATCGAGGTGCAGGCAATCCTGGTCATCGCCCGCAACATCGGGGTGCAGGCGCAGGAAGCGATTCGGGGGTTGGAAGCGTGCTGGACCAATACGGCCCCATTGTGGGATCTGCAGACCACCATTGACCACGCTTCGGCGATCGTCAATGACCTGCTCACCGTTCGAAAGTCTCTCGGGGGGTGATGGGAGGAAAATGATTGCACCTCTAGTGGCAGCTGCTACACATCTCCCGGCAGCCTCGTCGGTGCCGGGCTACGCTCCGGAGGAAGTGACCTGGTGGTGGATGGCCGTCGGTCTCGGCCTCGTGGTCGTACTTGTCGTCATCGGTGTGCTGACGTTGCTTATCCGTCTCGTCCAGGACATTGACCGCGGTGTGGAGGGCGTCGTCGAGACGCTCGGCCAGACCGCTCGAAACACTGGCGAGAGCTTCCTGATCGCCGACACCGCGGGTCAGGTCGATGCGGTGCTGGCGGAGGGCCTGAACCACCACCTGTTCCTTACCCGGGTTCTCTCGGGCTCTGGCAAGAAGGCGGTGCCGCGCTAATGAGTACACTTCTCGTCGCATTTTCGCTCCTCGATGTCATCCTGCTGGTCGGCGTCCTGCTCATCTACCTGAACTGGGTCGCCGGCCTCCTGAACAAGATCGACAACGGTCTGGCCACCACGGTGGACCTCGTCATCCAGATCGTCGGTCACGCCGAGCCGATCGTGCCGGGTCTCCAGCAGATCAACCGGACGCTCGGGATCATCTCCGGAGCACTGCCCCTGCTCTACCGCCTCGCGGAGCGGATCGAGGCCGTGGCTGCTGGCCGCGTCGCCACCGGCTCCAACACCGCGGGCACGGCGAGCGGCACCGGCAACTACACGGGGGTCGCTGGCATCAAGTAACCGGCTCCTCGAAGCTGAGGAGTTGGAGTAGTCGTGGGGTTTGCAGTGGCGGTTTCGTTGCAGAGGTCGGTGTGGATGGGGTCATGAGGTGGGAGTTGATGTCGGTCGGGGCATGGGGCGCCCCGCTTGCATCTCGGTTGCGCGGCCCACCTCTTGCTCCGGCACTTCGATCGATGGTCGAGGGCTGAGGGCAGGGCAGTAGTTCCGCAAGGAGTTGCAGGGCTGGCACCAGGTTGTCCCGACAAGGGGCGTTTCGGGGTCCGGAAGACTGCATGGGGCCGGGTCCCTACAAGAGGAAGGTGAAGGGGGTCAAGTTGGAGCGTATGCGCAGGCTCATGAAGACCGAGGGAGGCCAGGGAGCGGTTGGCCTCATCGTGGTCGTCGTGGCAGTGGTGGTGTCGTTCTACCTTCTTTTCAGGACCGTTCGAGTGGCCGACCGCATCAACGCCAAGGCCTCGACGATCCAGACGGGTGCCACCAGCATCAAGGGTGACACCTCCGTCATCTCGCAGCTCACGCACACGAACGATGTGGCAACGTCGATTCTGAACACCGCTGCCGGGACCGCACCTGACGGCAGCCAGTCGCTGCAGGCGAAGCTGAACACGATCATCGCCACCGCCAAGTCGATCGACAACTTCGCAGTGTCGGTCAACGGCACGGCGAACGCCATCAACGGCACGGCCCACGCCATCAACGGCACGGCCGCTTCCATCCTCAACACCGCCACCGCGATCAACACCGACGCGACGGCGATCAAGGCCGGGCTGGACCAGGCAGTGACGCAGGCGGGGCTGATCCTCGGCGATGCCGACACGATCAAGGCCGAGGCCCGGTCCATCCGCACGTCCACCTGCAACATCGACAAGGCCACCGCCCAGAAGTGCAGCGGGTAGGCCTCAGCCTCCCGATGTCAAGACGACGAGCTACGGATAAGAAGAAGGAGAACTGAGGATGGCGCAGCGTCCAGCAGCATATGCACCGGACATCGCCGCTCCGATGATGAGCGCGTCCCGGTGGCTGAAAGTGTGGGTTTCCATCGGGGTCCTTGTGGTCCTGGTGGTCATCGGCTTCCTGCTCGGCATCATTTCGGCCCTCGAGGCCATCGACAAGTCACTCGGCACCACAACCGGCAACGTGACCGGCATCAACGGCGACGTCAACCCGCTGCCGGGCCACGTGTCGAACATCAACGGCACCCTGGAGAAGATCGACGCCTCGCTGAAGCCGATCCCGGCCCAGGCAGACGCGATCATCGGCTCGCTGACCGACATCAACTCGCAGCTGACCACGATTGACCCGTCCCTGAAGGACACCGAGGGCACCCTGGTCACCACCGAGTCCGGTCTGAACGCCATCGAAGGAACCCTGGTCAACATCGAGAACCCGGTCGCCCGAGGGATCCTGAGCGACGTCACCCAGATCGTGGGTGACAACGGCAAGGGCCTCATCGCAATCCAGAACGACCTGGTCGACGCCAAGACCAACCTGAACAGCAACGGCAACATCCAGGCCCACGCATCCGACATCTGCAACAGCACCGCCATCCGGCTACTGGGTGGCAACATGGCCTGCGGGTAGAGACCAGTAAGCGCCTTCAAGGAGGAAATGGATGAGAGGCTTTCGCAACGGTGATCGGGGGCAGGCAGGTATCGCCCTCATCATCGTGATCGCCTGGGCGCTGTCTGCGGTGCTGATCCTGACCCGGACGCTGGTGGCTGCACAGGAGATCAACAACAAGGTGACGGACATCACGGC
>Ga0307482_1000015_pt1 | contig 10922 bp, 6 predicted proteins | sample atmos_gasesECM1C_3_FD_200506 | JGI IMG/M metagenome (GOLD analysis project Ga0307482, IMG submission 200506) | Metatranscriptome of hardwood forest soil microbial communities from Morgan-Monroe State Forest, Indiana, United States -... | ecosystem: Environmental > Terrestrial > Soil > Temperate...
AAAAACAAAATTGGTGGTTCCGTAGACGCATGGCTCTTGTAGCCCTCAGCAGGTCTGGTGCCTTTTCTAGGTCTGGTGCCTGCTGAGTAGTCGTCGACAGCATCTCTTCACTGGCCTGATGGAAAAAAAACCTTTTGCCGCTACATCGGAAGACAAGGACAATCTGGGTCCAAGAACATGCTAGAGAAGGGCCAGAGGGACCACTTTCAGCGATGCTGCTGTTTTTGTTAATTTGTATCTCTTTTCTCTCTTCTTTTTTCTTAAATATTGAAGGATGTGCCTTAACAATTACAATGGTAACCTGAAGAGAACCCGCGAGTGCATATAGTCAATCATTTCTGTTTTTCTGACCTGGGTTTTATGGGTCCTACCTAGGCCTATCTCAATATCCGTAGAATCTGCAATAGATATTATACGTTCATAACTTCTGTCAAAGAACACATGAGTCTCAAGAGCACACATCTGGGCTATCTCTACTGACCAAGTGTCATACTCTACGCGTGACGTCAACTCTGAGAATTCCGAGTAGAAGGACGAAAGAGCTCCCTTGAAGTCCAAAAAAGAAGACCGCCCGCCTGTCAGCTCATCCCATAACTGCTCTTCGGGGACAGTGCGGTCCTTCGAGAAGAAGGAGAAGACTCGAGGTCTCTCAACCACTGGATATTTTCCTCTTAGTTCGACTATCATTTGTGATATATTAGTGTAACGGACTCTATCCCTGGGAGACCACCACATCAGAACTAGGATTCCAACAGTATCTCCTATTAATCTCATGTCTATAACGTCACAGAACTTGATTACCACCTCGAGATAGGAGATGAGCTCATGAGTCTTGAGAAATACCTTAGTGATGACAGAAAAGCGCCCAGTGTTCTCTCCGAGTAGTGCTCGGATCTCAGGGATTGATAGCCGAGGCTGAACATCAATAATGAGTATGGATTCAGATGGCAAAGACGACAGGAAAAGGTGTCGGACGACATTGTCCTTAAAATCACCTGATGAAGAAAAAACCAAGGGGCTATAAGAGAAACGTCGATACCTGTGGCACGATGTAATTAGACCCGGGATCGAATCTGGCGTCAGGGTATCTTGCTCTAGGTTGCTCCTAAGATCAAGCCCTACTACCTTTTTGACACCACTAAGGAGGCAGATGTATGATGCCCCCCCAAGACCGACTCCAACTACTCCAACTATTCGCTTGCGTACCCAATCGGCAATCAATTGCCAGTCATAGATAGAGGGAGTTGTACCACCGAGAATCCTCCCGGAGTTCCAGACACAATGACGCAGGAGATCCGGAGAGTCATCATAAATACCGAGACGAGATATATCTTGGGCGGAAATTACGGTCATTATACCTGTCAAGGTGTAATATACAGGTGGAGGTATCTCTTTGACTTCCCTAGCACTGGGTAGAAGACGAGCGGACCTCAACGCCTCCCTGTGATCGGATTGAAGTAGCCGTAGCATAGACCCAGACATTATTTGCAGCAAGAACTCGCGTGATTCCCCGGTGACGATGCCGCCATTGATCAGTCGCTTAAAGAAATCATAGCATAGACCCATCTTCATTGTCTCTCCTTTGCTATCATTGAACCCTGGAAAGTGACGGGATATTAAGGACTGCTTCCATGCCTGTAGGCTATCGCCATCTGAGACAGATGAGATCATAACGAGTCCAAGCAATGCCATAACATAGCGAGAGCTACACCCGCCTGCTTCTGAAGCAAAGATGGTGGTACAGGTCCTCAAAAGTTGCCGGATTCTTAGCATATTGTCAGCCATTGCTCTGACCTTCATGGCTAGCTTAAAACTCGACCGAGCCATCCTCGGCATATAATGGTATTCTTGTCCTATTTGGAGCTCTATCACTAGAGGATCTTTAGCTAAGATTGGGTGGTGGAGATATTGCATGAGAGGAAGGGACATTGCGTGAGATGCATTGTAGAGGTAGCTCGAAAAAGGTGTCTTATCCTCCTCTCGTGCAAATGAAGTTATATAGCATCTGCTAGACTCAAGCAGTGCAGCCTCTGCCACAGATTTGAGAACCACTGTGAGACCTAGACAGTTGAGCTCTGCAAGGTCAATAGACCACTTCACTGTCGTGCTGTTCTGGTTGTCGGTAATGAAGTCTAACAGCCCTCCTCCACTTATACCATTTAGAATACTGGCTCTGATTGCAGCAGAACATAGATTGACTACTCCTTCGTTGATCTCTTCAACTTCCGGAATGAGCTTCTTATGAGGGATCGGACCTTTCAACAAGATTATCGATGCATTCTTATCGTACATCAAGGAATTATGGATGAAGTCTGGGATCAGGATATCATATGTATACCCTTCGATAGTCACGCCTGGGTCATCAAGTGGAAGGAGATCGTCACAAGGTAAGCAGATTGTGACCTCCATGAAGCTCCAATCGGAATGATCAAACCAGACTGACATAGAAGCAATACCCATAGCCATCAAGAAATGCTCTTGAAACATGACTGGATAATCGTCTGAAGAACCTGAGATTGCTCCGCAGTGGTCAGAGTCTAGGACACAATGCGTAGCAAAGTTGCCGAGTCCTGTAGTGAATGCTCCTTGCTCCTCTCGTTTTGAGTGGTGTCGGTGTTCAATAGTGCCCCCAATTTGTCTCCCTAGTCTTTTGGACTCTGCAATATCGATAGGAGAGCGAGACAGGGCCACTCGATTAATTAGATCCCTTAGCTCAGGACTGGTCCCTGTGAGTGTGGCGAGTCTACTTAGCTTCTTGACTTGTGCAACAGGGCCAGAGTCTCCTATAATCTTGAACCCATAATCTGATCTCTTCTCTCTCGTTCTAGATCCCCTATAAGGGACATGAGGTCCCCTTGAGAGCGAAGGATCACCCGAATAGTATACCCGGCATTTGACGCCTTGAGTTCTAGTTGGGACAGGGGAGATCTCGACAGAAAAGGCGCCTGGGACATAAGAAGATACACCATAGATTGGGACTCCGTTAGTACTCCATGCATTGCGTAGATCATTGACAAAGGGGACAATTTGACTCTCCATCAAAGGGACACGCCGAGTCTTAGCAGGAACCGACAACAACCTCACCATTGTCTCGACAAACTCTCTGCCGCTGACGTTATGTATCGATGATGAGACGTCATAACCTTGGGCTCTAGATGCCTGCTGAATAGTGCGCGTCTCTATAAACATCTTGCAAATAGTATCAACTGTCTTGCAACATGAGCTATCATAGATATCTCGTGCCAGAACAGGATTGAAGGGTCGAATAGAAGTCAACTCCTCTATTAGTTTATCCTTATAATCTTCCATCACAGTTGATAAGAGCTCGACGATATCTCTGTTTTCTGTGTTGCTCCTAAGATACGTAAGAACTGTGTCTTCAGTCAATGAGGCTACTGTCTTGAACCGGGCAATTGGAATCGAATACGGGTCCTGTAAGAGAGTGTCAAAGCTCGGGTCCTTTGAATTCCAAGCGCGAGTTTGCAACGCTCTCAAAAAAGAGGAGACAGAAGGAGAGAAGGATGATGCCCGAGACATATCAGCTATTGCTTTTGATAATGGGTCAGCACCCCCTTTGTAGATGAAGTCAACCGGTAAGAGAACGGGAAGACCACCAACACTATTGGGCACCCAAAGAATCCGACTTAGCTCAATAGGGGTAATACTCAGAAGCCTCGTCTTATCAACTCCTGATATCGTATCAAACTCGACCCTATCTAACTGAAGAATTGATATAAGCTCCTGGATGAAGAGATAGCAGGAGATCTCGTACGATACCCACGGACGACGGTTACGTTCAGCAGCAGCGACTCCTGCTGCCCAGATGGCTCCTAGTGACGTCATGATAGAAGGAAGTTCTCCACTGACATAAGGGAATATCCTCGAATGAGACTTGACCGATAAGAAGTATTCGCTACCAGAGATCCATACATCCTTCGAATATGTGATGACCGTGCGAGATTCTAAACATTCTTCTCCCTTCAGCTCCTGTCCCACATCTGAACAGCATGTCTCCAGTATCTTATAGGCTCGAGAACGCAATCTACAGATCTGATCGAATAAACTCACGTTGAGATCTCTCAGATGGGTGTTGCGAAAGATTTGATTATCGCCCTGTCCAAAGTGGATCCTGGATCCACCGATGAGGTGAAGAGCCGTCTCTATCATTGCGTAGGTCAGGATTGTCCAGTGCTTCTGGCATATCCCCTCGAACCCCCCTTTGTGGCCATACCAAATAAGTGAAGATGGAGGTGGATTAATCGTCTCTATTCCGTCCGGTCTTAGGCGCGGTGTTCTCACGACAATCACAGAGGTTTCGAAGAAATGATGAACTGTGGTGTACACACGACGCATACCGAATAACATGTTTAGATCCCTTCCTACTGCATTCGCTACGACCTCTCTCCATCTAAGATTCCATCTGCTGAGATCACACTCGTACATGAGAGATATCAGCTGATCGTTACTCATGACCTTAGTTAACTTGTGGAACATGTTCTGGATCCAGATCTTATCCTTCGTCATGGTCTCCCTGTCTAAGTAAGGGAAGATCGTGTCAGCTAGATTACTCTCAGAGATTGTGAAGAACATTCTCATCTCAAACACCAGCATCGCAAACATTCGTGCTGCAAGTTTAAACTCACGCTCCTTGGGGAACAGGCTTACAACCTTCCAACAGTCAGGAATCAGATCATCTTCTACTAGCTGAACTACACTTCTCCCGGAGACTTGTTGTCTGCTGAGCAGCTCGAGGAGGAGCCTCTTAGATGACCTTGACTCTTTAGAAGCATCCCAGTAGCAGTCCATCTCATCTCGATAATAGGAGATAGCCTTGTCATCCATCAAGTCTAGATAGTTGTCATGGTAGTTAAAATCGAAGTTCTTTTCAAAGACAACTCCGTTCCAATCATTCAGGTCTATATCATCAGGTGTAAGCCCTAGATAGTCCATCATATAATACCTATGGAGCCGTGTGTTCTTGGCCTTATCTGAAAAAAACATAGCTGGCCACATCCTCTCTTTCCGGATGTATCCACAGAGGAACATTGACCTCCAGGTATTCCGGAGTCGCTCCACTTTATCGGGCTCGATCCTGATATTTTCCAATGCTTCCTTGGCAGCACTCTGTCCTCCCCTCTCGGCGTAGATAAAAGGATGCCCGATTGCCTTCTGGACACCAAAAAGCTCCACCACTTCTTCGATTGTGCTTTCTAGCATTAGTGTGGTATAGTCAGTTAACTGCTCATCCAGGAAAGAGGTAGAGGCTGCGGATGTTAAGCCTAGCTTGTTGAACTTTTTCTTGATCTTTGCCAACATCTTTTCATAAGGGCCCCCAGCAGCTAGCTCGGGGTCTGTCGCAGAGGACATATATGCTTTTGATAACGCTTCAGTCTGCTTCGCAAACTCATAACCCTCATTACCAAGAGTCTCCACCCAAGCAGCTTGCCATTTCCACTGCTGCTCTAGGCGAGCTTCCATAGTAACAGGGAGGTCCAACGAGCGGGAGGCTAAACATGATCTATACCTTACCCGTAGGATATCAAGCGAGGATAAAAACATGTCATAGCTCCCGATCTTACAGCATCGAGTCTTCTGATCAAAGAAAACCACATACTTATCTGATAGGATGATATGGGATGATATAGCTGTTCGGAGAAGACTGACTTGTATCTCCCGGGACCCTCTTCCTCTCTGGAGCAACAGAGCTGCTTGTGCCTTAAGCAAAGATCGAGATCGCTTATAATAGGAGGAGGCACGAGGGGAAATCGATAGTGAAGGACTCCAAGATATGCCTAGAGTCTTATAGTATTCGACTAGAGACGTGCAATGGATTCTCCATATATCCATCTCTGGCCCAGTGTGACAGGGAAGCTCCTCACAGGTCTCTGCCACAAGGATCTGATCGTATGGTTTCATGACTGAGATGTGGTGTGCTTCGCAATCACTTGAGCAAGGGGAGACACACGCATGGAGATCTATATCGGAAGACCCTATCACTTTCTCTACCATTTTCTTCAGATGTCTTTGAGAAGGTGTCAATGAGGAAGAGTATGCTACAGAGAAGATATCTTCCTCCAATCCGTCAGCGATAAGAGGGTTGTCTAGATGCTGTGCAACAAAGAAGCGTCGCCCCGACTGTCCTTGGTTGAGATCGAACGAGAAGAAGCTGTCCATCTTGGAAACCCGGATGATGTAGAGCTGTGAGATGAGTGGTTTTTTGTTAGTCTTATAATTGACTCGAGGTACTTTCCTCGAGTTCCTCCAACAGGGGTATCTGAGACGGTGTAACTTCTTCGGTATAATCAATCAGAGATGCAAGGCGGATGGAGAGATCACCAAATTCCTCAACAATGCCTGGGATCGAAGATGAATTCTCAAGAGGCGCTTGGAGGACAAAGGTCTCATAAGGGCCATTCTCACGAGGTCGTAGAAGGCCCGACACAAGACGATTATAGAGGCGATGAAAGGTAGAATTCATACGACTCATCTTAGACCTAAAATGTCTCAAAGTTCTACGACTCACTACACTCTCAGCCCAAAGTAATATATCTCTGTTATTCTGAGCCCTAAAAGACCTCAACATTGAGGATCTCTCACGAGGACTTCGAGGCACGATGGTCAAAGTACCTCTGTGAAAATTCCCAGCTGGGTCTTCATACCATAGGTCAGGATACCCGGGATGAGTCTCTGCCTGGATTGTTTCCACTGAGTTGGGCAAAGCTGCTAGACCAGGAACTGTGAGATTCGGTGGACACAACCGAGCCACTATACCTGGGATGTCATCCAAAGCCACATCCATAGCCCTAAGATGAAGACTTAAGACTTCGTTTTTTTCTCATCCCCAGTTAATAGAATAGCTAACAACATAGCAATACAACCCATCATAGTAGGGTGCATAATACAACTAGATCCTACAAATAATACCTTCAGTCAACAGAGCCTGCATCCTCCTTCGGCTAGTCTTACACAAAGCCTCCCCCTCTTATATACAGTATTCGAGACACTTTCACTCCCCTCGATCAGATCCACTGCTCTCAGTAGCATTGTCAGACGGATCGGGGTCAGACAATGACATTGAGGAGAGAGAGAGGTTATCGCTCGAGCCGAGATCATTTGATGAACGGCGAACTTCTGCTACAAGGTCTGAAATTGGGAGAAACACAACAGGTCGTGACGCCCTCCGGCTAGGCTCAGTGGGCTTCCACTTGAGAGTTGTCTTAGCCAAAGTATGACGAGTGCACGCGTCTATTAGAGCATTAGCCGACTCTTGATATGCGATCAAGGCTACTAAAGGATGATGGTTGTCTAGGAAAGGCTCTTCATCAATGGACGCCCTCAAGGTCTTGCTATCTCCTAGAAGCCAGAGCAACGTCTCTGCTAGCCTTGTTGTCCTTCCTCGTCCTATCTGGATGCGCCCTGCAAGCTCACCCATCTCGGCTTCGTACTGGGCTAGTAAACCTTCTAGCTCTGTATTTCTCCTAGCGATCTTCTGGCATGTTCCGATCAGCTCGGTATAAGTGATAGACATAGTCTCAGGGAATAGTCGTCTATTTTTCTCGTGGTTTCTGGAGAAGGCTCTTGTCTTATTCGTTTTTAAAAGATTCACTATCCAAACAAGTAATGTTACATGACAAAGAAGCAAGGCAGTATACAATTACATACAAGAGAGGCTGGGAGGCCAAAGCACTATGAGAAGACAATGGCAGTAGATCAATGAGTATCTCTTTTACAAGACATTGGCCTTCTTCTTACCCTTCTGTTTCCTTACAACAATTGCGTGGGACGAGCTCTCTTGGATAGTGCCTGCTGTCGAACTAGCATCGTCGTCCAGAGGAGTGAGACCTAAACCAAAGGAATGCATCTCAGAGTCGAGCGAAGCTAGTGGTATGTAGTTCATTGCATTCAACTGAGCATCGACTTCATCTGAGACCCCAGCCATGGTAGAGACCAGATCTGAGACCTGTTCTGCCATATCGTATATAATAGCCTCGTAGAAGGATGAGACAGATGATAAAGCATTTGTCAGCTGGTCAACTGAGGCATCTGCCGGCGAGACCTCGGGGGACAACATCAAGTACTGATCATCTCCTTTAGAGAACCAGGCTAAGGTACCAATGTCCTCAAATATCTCTTTGGCTCTAACTGTGTGCTCATTGATTGCCCTTCGTACAGTCTGCTTTTCTTCCTCAAGGTCTTTGAGTGCCTCCACGAAGAGTTTTCCTCGGGATGTGAAGGAGGATATCAGCGCCTGGTGGCTTGCAGCCTTATGCTTGTAGCTGTTAGTGTGAGGCATAGTAGGAGGAGGAGGTGAGATTGTAATCTTCGTTTTTTTCTCATAACTTATACACGGCTGAAACATTCTCAGACTAGAGATGACATCACATATTTCTCGCTATCTTACAGACACTCATAGGTCATCAACAGACAAAAACCCAGCTAATCATACACCAGAACAAGGAGAGATCATGATTGCCACGAGACACTCATGTTGCTACAAGCCCTATCTCATCAGAAATTAAGTGCTACCTGCTCCTCTTCTTCGGCTACAGTCTCCTCCTCTTCCTCCTCTTCTTGATCCTCAGCATAGATCTCATCCCTAAGTCTGAGGAAGTCTGTATACACAGTATCAAATCTATCTTCGACTGTGTACTGAGAGAGAGAAGGATGATCTGGCAACAAGGCATTGTAAGCAACCCATAGCAGAGGAGACATGGTGTCCCTCTTTCCTATGTCTAGCTTGTCACCGTGAAGGACCTTGGTATAAGGCATCAACTCCTTGTCAATCATAGCTACTCCCGCACTATTCTTCCTGATGATCCCTCTATCATCCCGTAGAGGAGGACACATTTGAATCATCTGCGAGACTGCAGAATTGAATGCCGACACCGACGAGGTTAGAGACGAGATACGCGTGGCCCATGGATACTTCGTGAGGAACTCCGATATCAAGGCGATGTGGGAATGATCGCTCCATTTCATGAGCCTGACTGTCAGAAACACCGCTTCGTCTGTAGCTGGAGCATTTAGGGAGGCAATCCTGCAGACATAGGAGAAGATCACCAGGCGCGAACTCGGTAACCGAACCCAGCTATTGTTGATCATCTGGAACGCATGAGCGGTTGGAGCCAGTCTAGTTGCAATACTAGGGACATCAGTGCTCGTCCAACGATACTTAAGAAGGGCTGCTTCTGGCCGCGCCACCTTGAGTGCCCTCTCGCCTTGGCGCCCAGCATCCTTGGACACAGCAAACAGGACGATCCCCAGATAAGCATACATCTCGAGGATGTCATGCTGTTGCTCAATGAGATGTGGGATATAGGTGTAGCCCCTTGGAAATATATCTCCAGGGACAGCCTTCATGAGATTCACCCTATTGGCCTCAGCCACAGTATACTGCATCGGGCTCTCGCCCTGGCACCACTCGTACCATGCAGTGAGCTCGTCCATCTCATCTTGTCCTAGCTCCTGGATGTACACCTCCGATCGGTCCACGGAGTCAATGAGATGACGATAGAGTAAGGCCATCAGGCTCAACAACCATGAACTCCACCGTTTAGGGTTTGTATCATCTGTGTTTGTTGCTGCCACATTTAGGTACCTAAAAAAGGCCCACTTCTGATCCAAGGTCGCTTTTTCGGGGAGGACATATGCGACTGTCGCATCCCTAATACTAGCCGCAGAAGGGGCTGCTCTACCAGTGGCAGGAGGAGCATCAGCAAGGATCCTCATAACCTTCTCACTTGCCCCGGCCTGATCAGCGGAGCGTTTGTTAATCTGCTCCCTTGCAAGCTGAGCGATCGAAAGAGGGCGAGTCGTACGTCTAGATCTTGTAGGCTGGCTCATAGTGAAAGAATTTCGTTTTTTTCTCATAAGCTATACGACATATGAAGCAAGGAATCAGCCCTTTAGAAGGTGCAATATAAGTACAAAATCATAGCTCTCAAGGAACAGAGAGGAACAAAAGGAGAATAACCGAGTACAGAGAACGTGCAATCATGAAGAGTGAAGCTTACTGAGCCTCAAAGGATAGGAAGGATCAATAAATGTCAGATATCAAGGAACCTTTCTTCTTAGATCCCTCGGTCTTTAATCCTCGCTTAGAGGTGCTAGGAGCTCCGCGAAGTTTAGTCTCCTGGTGAGCTCTCCCTGTAGAAGGGAAAGTCACAGGTTCCTTTTCCTTCTGAGGCGCCTTATTCCTCATTGCTCTCGCGGCGGCCTTCTCCTCAACCCTTTTCTTGATCGCCTCAGCAGGGGAGAGTGCGTGGGCAGTACGAGCCCAAGTGGATTCGTCGGGAGTCTCCTCAACTAGGTCGATCAACTGGTCAGGGACATCTGGACCGTACATCGGAGGAGTATTAGACCTAGATGAGGACTCCTCTGCTGCCTTCCTAGCTGCGTTCAAGAACTTGTTGCACTCGGATGCAACAATTGACTCCAAGCTATTCTTAACATAAGCCGCTAAAGCTTGAACTTCATCCAAGGTCGTTGTATTGAACTCGGTTTGAGAACGCTGTAGATCTTCGATGTCGGCCTTGAGTTCAGCGTACTGAGAGGCTGTAGTATTAGATAGGGTATTGAACCTAGAGGTCAAGTTACGAATCGAGACGTCATTTGCCCTATTGGTGGTATCAATCACAGCTAGCTTGGACTCAATATCCCGCAAAGTGGTGTGGTCCCCAGCTGAATGAATCGATTCAGCCCTCTTCTTCCCCTTCTCCTTTCGCGGGAGATTCACCGAAGGGGACTCAGGCTCTTTCTCGATCCCCGGAAGTTGGGCGGCTTCAATCACCTGATCTGCACTTATCTCTCCGAGAAATGCAGTTATCTCACCAGTCATTGATTATGATTCAGGATACAAGTGAGAGGAAAGATCTTATTGTCTCACAGGTAATGCATAGGTCTACCCGACAGCAGAAAACATA
>Ga0307482_1000016_pt1 | contig 10912 bp, 6 predicted proteins | sample atmos_gasesECM1C_3_FD_200506 | JGI IMG/M metagenome (GOLD analysis project Ga0307482, IMG submission 200506) | Metatranscriptome of hardwood forest soil microbial communities from Morgan-Monroe State Forest, Indiana, United States -... | ecosystem: Environmental > Terrestrial > Soil > Temperate...
ACAAAATTGGTGGTTCCGCAGACGCATGGCTCTTGTAGCCCTCAGCAGGTCTGGTGCCCTCTTCGGGTCTGGTGCCTGCTGAGTAGTTGTCAACAGCACCTCCTCACTAGCCTAGTGATCTCAAATGTCTTTGCCGCTATACCGAAGGACAAGGACAGTCTGAGTCCGAGGACATGTTAGGAGTTGGCTCAAAGAGCTATTGACGGCACTGTTATCGTCTTTGCTGGCCTGTACCTCCCTTCCCTTTTCTTAAATACTAAGGAGTAGAATTCAATGTTCACAACGGCAACCTGAAGAGGACCCTCGAATGCATGTAATCGATCATCTCCGTTTTCCTAACCCGCGTCTTATGGGCTCTACCTAGACCTATCTCAACATCTGCAGATTCAGCAATAAGTGCAATACGCTCATGACTTCTGTCGAAGAACACATGGGTTTCGAGTGCACACATCTGAGCTATCTCCACCGACCAAGTATCATACTCTACACGTGATGTCAGCTCTGAGAACTCTGAGTAGAAGGATGAGAGGGCTCCCTCGAAGTCCAGGAAAGAAGACCGTCCACCTGTCAGCTCGTTCCATAGCTGTTCTTCGGGGACAGTATAGTCCTTCGAGAAGAAGGAAAAGACTCTAGGTCTCTCGACCACTGGGTATTTCCCTCTTAGCTCGACAATCATCTGTGATATATTAGAGTAGCGAACTCTATCCCTAGGAGACCACCACATTATAACTAGAATTCCCACTGTGTCCCCTACAAGTCTCATGTCAATTACATCACAGAATTTGATCGCTACCTCAAGGTAAGAGATGAGCTCATGAGTCTTGAGGAACACCTTAGTGATGATGGAGAAGCGGCCGGTATTCTCTCCAAGTAGTGTTCGGATCTCAGGAATTGATAGCCGAGGCTGGACATCAATGATAAGTATGGACTCAGAGGGTAAAGATGATAGAAATAGGTGTCGGACTATATTGTCTTTGAAGTCACCTGATGAAGAGAAGACTAGAGAGCTATAAGAGAACCGCCGGTATTTATGACACGATGTAATCAGGCCAGGGATCGAATCTGGTGTCAGGGTGTCTTGCTCCAGATTACTTCTAAGGTCAAGCCCTACTACTTTCTTGACACCACTGAGGAGGCAGATGTATGATGCTCCCCCCAGACCAACCCCGACCATTCCAACTACTCGTTTGCGCACCCAGTCAGCGATTAACTGCCAATCGTAGATAGAAGGAGTAGTGCCACCAAGGATTCTTCCGGAGTTCCACACGCAGTGACGCAAGAGGTCTGGGGAGTCGTCGTACATACCAAGACGAGGCATATCCTGCGCGGAGATGACGGTCATGACGCCTGTCAAAGTGTAATATACAGGCGGAGGTATCTCCTTGACCTCTCTAGCACTTGGCAGCAGACGAGCAGATCTTAATGCCTCCCTATGGTCGGACTGAAGCAGCCTCAACATAGACCCTGACATTATTTGTAATAGAAACTCACGTGATTCTCCAGTAACGACCCTACCGTGGATCAGCCGCTTAAAGAAGTCGTAACATAGACCCATCTTCATTGTCTCCCCTTTGCTATCATTGAACCCAGGGAAGTGACGGGATATTAGAGATTGCCTCCATGCCTGCAGACTATCGCCGTCCGAAATGGATGAGATCATGACAAGTCCGAGCAACGCCATCACATAACGAGAACTACACCCGCCTGCTTCCGAAGCAAAGATAGTGGTACACGTCCTCAAAAGTTGCCGGGTCCTCAGCATGTTGTCTGCTATTGCCCTGACTTTCATAGCTAGCTTAAAACTCGATCGAGCCATTCTTGGCATATAATGATACTCCTGTCCTATTTGGAGTTCTATCACCAAGGGATCCTTAGCTAGGATTGGGTGGTGAAGATATTGCATAAGAGGAAGGGACATCGCATGAGACGCATTATATAAGTAACTCGGAAAAGGTGTCTTATCCTCTTCTCGTGCAAAAGAAGTAATATAGCACCTGCTAGACTCGAGCAATGCAGCTTCTGCCACAGATCTGAGAACAGCTGTGAGGCCCAGGCAGTTGAGCTCTGCAAGATCAATGGACCACTTTACTGTAGTGCTATTCTGATTATCGGTGATAAAGTCTAGTAGTCCTCCTCCGCTTATACCATTTAGGATACTGGCCCGTATTGCGGCAGAACACAAATTAACTACACCCTCATTGATCTCCTCGACTTCAGGAATAAGCTTCTTGTGGGGGATTGGACCCTTCAATAGGATTATCGATGCATTCTTGTCATACATCAAGGAGTTATGGACGAAGTCCGGAACTGGAATATCATAAGCGTATCCTTCGATAGTTACACCTGGATCGTTAAGCGGGAGGAGATCGTCACAGGGTAGGCAGATTGTAACCTCCATGAAGCTCCAATCTGGATGATCAAACCATGTCGACATGGAGGCAATGCCCATAGCCATCAAGAAATGCTCCTGAAACATGATTGGATAATCATCTGAGGAGCCTGAAATTACCCCACAATGATCAGAGTCTAAGACACAATGTGTGGCAAAATTGCCGAGTCCTGTAGTAAATGCTCCCTGCTCCTCCCTTTTTGAGTGGTGTCGGTGCTCTATAGTTCCTCCGATTTGTCTCCCCAGTCTCTTGGACTCGACAATGTCGATAGGAGAACGAGACAAGGCTACTCGATTGATCAGGTCCCTCAGCTCAGGGCTGGTCCCTGTGAGGGTGGCCAGTCTACTTAGTTTCTTAACCTGTGCGACAGGACCAGAGTCCCCTATGATCTTAAACCCGTAATCTGATCTTTTCTCCCTTGTCCTGGATCCTCGATAAGGGACATGAGGTCCTCGTGAGAGCGAGGGGTCACCTGAGTAGTACACCCGGCATTTGACACCTTGAGTTCTAGTTGGGACAGGAGAGATCTCGACTGTGAAGGCACCCGGGACATAAGAAGACACACCATAGATCGGGACCCCATTGGTACTCCATGCGTTGCGGAGGTCGTTGACAAAGGGAACAATATGACCTTCCATCAAAGGAACACGCCGGGTCTTGGCAGGAACTGACAGCAGCCTCATCATTGTCTCGACGAATTCTCTGCCGCTGACATTATGTATCGATGATGAGACGTCGTAGCCCTGGGTCCTAGATGCCTGCTGGATAGTGCGTGTCTCTATAAACATCTTACAGATAGTATCCACCGTTTTACAGCATGAGCTATCATAGATGTCCCTTGCCAACACAGGATTGAAGGGTCGAATGGAAGTTAGCTCTTCTATCAACTTGTCCTTATAATCTTCCATCACAGTCGACAGGAGCTCGACTATATCCTGATTTTCTGTGTTGCTTCTAAGATACGTGAGGACCGTATCTTCCGTCAGTGAGGCCACTGTTTTGAACCGAGCGATTGGAATTGAATACGGGTCCTGTAGAAGGGTATCTAAGCTGGGGTCTTTTGAATTCCAAGCACGAGTCTGCAATACTCTCAAGAAAGAAGAGACGGAAGGAGAGAAAGATGATGCTCGAGACATATCAGCTATTGCTTTAGATAATGGATCTGCACCCCCTTTATAAATGAAATCGACTGGTAAAAGGACAGGGAGGCCTCCCACACTGTTGGGTACCCAGAGAACTCGACTTAGTTCAAGAGGAGTGGTATTCAGCAGCCTCATTTTGTCAACGCCTGATACTGTATCAAACTCGACCCTATCCAGCTGAAGAATTGATATAAGCTCTTGGATAAAGAGATAGCAAGAGATCTCATATGATACCCATGGACGACGATTACGCTCGGCAGCGGCGACCCCCGCTGCCCAGATAGCTCCTAACGATGTCGTGATAGAAGGAAGTTCTCCACTGACGTATGGGAATATCCTCGAATGAGATTTGACTGACAAGAAGTACTCGCTACCCGAAATCCATACATCCTTTGAGTATGTGATAACTGTGCGGGATTCTAGACATTCCTCTCCTTTTAGCTCTTGTCCTACATCCGAACAGCATGTCTCTAGTATTTTATAGGCTCGAGAACGTAATCTGCAAATTTGATCAAACAAGCTCACGTTTAGATCTCTTAAGTGGGTATTACGGAAGATTTGATTGTCGCCCTGTCCAAAGTGGATCCTAGACCCGCCGATGAGGTGAAGAGCTGTTTCGATCATTGCATAGGTTAAGATTGTCCAGTGCTTCTGGCATATCCCTTCGAAGCCCCCCTTGTGGCCGTACCAAACAAGAGACGATGGAGGTGGATGTGTTGTCTCTATTCCATCTGGTCTCAAGCGCGGTGTTCTCACAACGATTACAGAGGTCTCAAAGAAGTGATGAACTGTAGTGTACACCCTGCGCATACCAAATAGCATGTTTAGATCTCTCCCTACTGCATTCGCCACAACCTCTCTCCACCTAAGATTCCATCTACTAAGGTCACACTCGTACATGAGAGATATTAGCTGATCATTACTCATGACCTTGGTCAGCTTATGAAACATGTTTTGAATCCAGATTTTGTCCTTTGTCATGGTCTCTCTGTCCAGGTAAGGGAAGATTGTATCAGCGAGATTGCTCTCAGAGATTGTGAAGAACATTCTCATCTCAAACACCAGCATTGCAAACATTCGTGCTGCAAGCTTAAACTCACGCTCTTTGGGAAATAAGCTCACAACCTTCCAACAGTCAGGGATCAGATCGTCTTCTACCAATTGGACCACACTCTTTCCAGAGACTTGTTGTCTGCTGAGCAACTCTAGGAGGAGCCTCTTAGACGACTTCGACTCTTTCGACGCATCCCAGTAACAGTCCATCTCATCACGATAATAGGAGATGGCCTTGTCGTCCATCAGGTCCAGGTAGTTGTCATGGTAGTTAAAATCAAAGTTCTTCTCGAAGACAACCCCATTCCAGTCATCCAGGTCTATATCATCGGGTGTAAGTCCTAGATAGTCCATCATGTAGTGCCTATGGAGCCGTGTGTTCTTAGCCTTATCTGAGAAGAACATAGCCGGCCACATTCTCTCTTTCCGGATGTACCCGCAAAGAAACATTGACCTCCAGGTATTACGGAGTCGTTCGACTTTCTCAGGTTCAATCTTAATATCCTCCAATGCTTCTTTGGCAGCACTCTGTCCCCCCCTCTCAGCATAAATGAAGGGATGCCCAATTGCCTTCTGAACACCAAAGAGCTCCACCACTTCCTCAATTGTGCTTTCTAGCATCAGTGCGGTATAGTCAGTCAACTGTTCGTCTAAGAAAGAAATGGAGGCTGCAGACGTCAAGCCTAGCTTGTTGAACTTCTTCTTGATCTTAGCCAACATCTTCTCATAAGGGCCCCCTGCTGCTAGCTCAGGGTCTGTCGCTGAAGACATGTATGCTTTTGATAGAGCTTCAGTCTGTTTTGCAAACTCATAGCCCTCGTTTCCGAGAGTCTTTATCCAGGCAGCTTGCCACTTCCATTGTTGTTCTAGGCGAGTCTCCATAGTGCTAGGAAGGTCCAATGAGCGGGAGGCTAAGCATGATCTATACCTTACCCGTAGGATATCGAGAGAAGATAGAAACATGTCGTAACTCCCAACCTTGCAGCATCGAGTCTTCTGGTCAAAAAAGACTACATACTTATCTGATAGGATGATATGGGATGATATAGCGGTCCGGAGAAGACTGACCTGTATTTCCCGGGATCCTCTTCCTCTCTGGAGCAGGAGGGCTGCTTGGGCTTTGAGAAGGGAACGAGACCGCCTATAGTAGGAGGAGGCACGAGGTGAAATTGAGAGTGAAGGACTCCAGGATATGCCCAAGGTCTTATAGTACTCGACCAAGGACGTACAGTGAATTCTCCATATATCTGTCTCTGACCCGGTATGACAAGGGAGTTCCTCACAAGTCTCTGCCACAAGGATTTGATCGTATGGCTGCATGATTGAGATGTGATGTGCTTCACAATCATTCGAGCAAGGGGAAACACACGCATGAAGATCTATGTCGGATGATCCGATCACTTTCTCCACCATTCTTTTCAGATGTTTCTGCGATGATGTTAATGAGGAGGAGTATGCCACAGAGAAGATATCTTCTTCCAGCCCATCAGCGATGAGAGGATTATCTAAGTGCTGAGCGACAAAGAAGCGTCGCCCTGACTGTCCTTGGCTAAGATCAAACGAGAAGAAGCTATCCATTTCAAAGACTCAGATAATGCAGAGCTGTGAGATGAGTGGTTTTTGATTAGTCTTATAATTGACTCGAGGTGCTTTCCTCAAGCTCTTCTAACAGGGGTATCTGAGATGGCGTAGTCTCCTCGGTATAGTCGATTAGCGATGCAAGACGAATGGAGAGATCACCGAATTCTTCGACAATGCCTGGGATTGAGGACGAATTCTCGAGAGGTGCTTGAAGGACAAAGGTCTCATAGGGGCCGTTTTCACGAGGTCTTAGAAGACCTGACACAAGACGATTGTAAAGGCGGTGGAAGGTCGCGTTCATACGACTCATCTTGGACCTAAAGTGTCTCAGAGTTCTGCGACTCACCACGCTTTCGGCCCAGAGTAATATGTCTTTGTTGTTCTGGGCTCTAAAAGACCTCAACATTGAGGACCTCTCGTGAGGGCTTCGGGGCACAATGGTTAAAGTACCTCTATGGAAATTTCCCGCTGGATCTTCATACCATAGGTCAGGATATCCTGGGTGAGTTTCTGCCTGAATTGTCTCTACTGAGTTGGGCAGAGCTGCTAGACCAGGAACTGTAAGGTGAGGTGGACACAACCGAGCTACTATACCCGGAATGTCATCCAAAGCTACATCCATAGCCCTGAAATAAGGACTCTAGACTTCGTTTTTTTCTCATTTCGGGTTAATAAGATAGTTAGCAACATCACGATACAACATGTCATGGCGGAATACATAGTACAACTAAATCTTACAAGGAAAATCCCTTGTCAACGGAGCCTGCCTTTTCTCTCTGTCGACCTCATATAGGCCCTTCTTCTTTCATATGTGATGTCCAGGACGTCCCCACTCCCCCTAGTCAGACCCACTATCCTCAGTGGTATTGTCGGAAGGATCGGGACCAGAAATCGACATCGAAGAGAGAGAGAGACCGTCGCTAGAGCCAAGATCACTTGATGAGCGACGAACCTCAGCTACAAGGTCCGAAATTGGGAGAAATGTAACGGGTCGTGAGGCTCTCCGGCTAGGTTCGGTGGGCTTCCACTTGAGAGTTGTTTTGGCTAAGGTATGACGAGTACAAGCATCTATCAGAGCATTGGCCGACTCTTGATATGCGATCAGGGCTACTAGAGGATGATGATTGTCTAAAAAAGGTTCCTCGTCAATAGATGCCCTTAAAGTCTTACTGTCTCCTAGGAGCCACAGTAATGTCTCCGCCAGCCTTGTAGTCCTTCCTCTCCCTATTTGAATGCGTCCTGCAAGCTCACCCATCTCGGCTTCGTACTGAGCTAGTAGCCCTTCCAGCTCTGTGTTCCTTCTGGCTATCTTCTGGCAAGTTCCAATCAGCTCAGTATAGGTAATAGACATAGCTTTAGGGAGCAATTGTCAGTTTATCTCGTGGCTTCTAGGAGATGGTATTGCCTTATTCGTTTTTATAAGATTCACTACTCAAGCAGTTGATAGTACACGACGGGGAAGCAGGATAGCGTACTCTTACACATAGAAAAGGTCAAAAGATTCAAGCATCATAGGAGAGGAGCAGTAGTGGCTTAATAATTGACTTGGCTACAAAATATTGGCCTTCTTCTTACCCTTTTGTGTCCTCACAACAACCGCACGGGACGAGCTCTCTTGAACAATGTCTGCTGTCGAGCTAGCATCATCGTCGAGAGGACTGAGGCCTAAACTGAGAGAATGCATCTCAGAATTGAGTGAGGCTAGGGGTACATAGTTCATAGCATTTAACTGGGCATCAACTTCATCTGAAACTCCCGCCATAGTGGAGACTAGATCTGAGATTTGTTCTGCCATATCGTATATGACAGCCTCGTAGAAGGAGGAGACAGATGATAAGGCGTTTGTCAGTTGCTCAACTGAGGTGTCCGCCGATGAGGTCTCAGGAGAAAGCATCAAATACTGGTCATCCCCTTTTGAGAACCAGGCTAAAGTACCAATGTCCTCAAATATTTCCTTAGCCTTAATCGTGTGCTCACTGACCGCCTTCCGCACAGTCTGCTTCTCCTCCTCAAGATCTTTGAGGGCCTCTACAAAGAGTTTCCCTCGAGAAGTGAAGGAGGATATCAATGCTTGATGGCTTGCAGCTTTATGCTTGTAGCTGTTAGTGTGAGGCATAATAGAAGACAGAGGTGAGATTGCAACTTTCGTTTTTTTCTCATAGCTTATATACGACTGAAACATCTCCTGATCGGAGATAACACAACACATTCTCCCCTATCTTACAAGCGTTCATATGTCACCAGCAGCTAAGAGCCTCGCTTATCATACACCAGGGTACAAAGAGATTATGATCACCACAGGACACCTCTGCTATTACGAGGTTTGCCTTATCAGAAATTGAGTACTACCTGCTCTTCTTCCTCAGCTACGGTCTCTTCCTCCTCTTCTTCTTCTTGATCCTCAGCATAAATCTCATCTCTGAGTCTGAGGAAGTCAGTATACACAGTGTCGAATCTATCTTCAACTGTGTACTGAGAGAGAGAAGGATGATCAGGCAGCAACGCATTGTAGGCAACCCACAGTAGGGGAGACATGGTATCTCTTTTCCCTATATCTAGCTTATCGCCGTGGAGGACCTTAGTATATGGCATTAGCTCCTTGTCAATCATAGCTACCCCAGCACTGTTCTTTCTGATAATCCCTCTGTCGTCTCTCAGGGGAGGACACATTTGAATCATCTGCGAGACTGCAGAGTTGAATGCTGATACCGAGGAAGTCAAGGACGGTATACGGGTAGCCCATGGATACTTTGTGAGGAACTCTGATATTAAAGCAATATGGGAGTGGTCACTCCATTTCATGAGCCTAACCGTCAAGAACACTGCTTCGTCTGTGGCCGGAGCGCTGAGGGAAGCGATCCTACAAACATAGGAGAAAATCACCAGGCGAGAACTCGGCAGCCGAACCCAGCTGTTATTGATCATCTGGAACGCATGGGCAGTCGGAGCCAACCTGGTCGCAATACTAGGGACGTCAGTGCTCGTCCATCGATACTTTAGAAGGGCCGCTTCTGGTCGTGCTACCTTGAGCGCTCTCTCACCTTGGCGACCAGCGTCCTTGGACACAGCGAAGAGGACAATCCCCAGATAGGCGTACATCTCGAGAATATCATGTTGTCTCTCAATAAGATGAGGAATATAGGTGTATCCTCTTGGGAATATGTCTCCAGGGACAGCATTCATGAGATTTACCCTATTAGCCTCGGCTACAGTATATTGCATCGGGTCCTCACCCTGGCACCATTCGTACCACGCAGTGAGCTCATCCATCTCTTCTTGTCCTAATTCCTGAATGTACACCTCTGATCGGTCAACAGAATCGATAAGATGACGATAGAGCAAGGCCATCAGACTAAGCAACCATGAACTCCACCGCTTGGGGTTTGTATCATTCGTATTTGTCGCTGCTACATTCATGTACCTAAAGAAAGCCCACTTCTGATCAAGGGTCGCTTTCTCAGGGAGAACATATGCAACTGTCGCGTCCCTTATGCTAGCTGCAGAGGGGGCTGCTCTACCGGTGGCAGGAGGAGCATCTGCAAGGATCTTCATGACCCTCTCGCTCGCTCCGGCTTGATCAGCAGAGCGCTTATTGATTTGTTCTCTTGCCAGCTGGGCGGTAGAGAGAGGGCGCATTGCACGTCTAGATCTTGTGGGTTGACTCATAGTAAGCAAATTTCGTTTTTTTCTCATAAGTTATACAGCATATGAAACAAGATGGCGGCTTTTCAACAAATGTTATATAAGTACAAAATCATAGCTCACAAGGAGCGAGGAGGAAGACAGGGAGAACGACCAAGCATAGAAGGCATGTGACTACGAGAGATAGGACTTGTCAGGTCTCAGATAAGAAGCAAGCTCAATAGATGTCAGATATCAAGGAACCCTTCTTCTTAGGTCCTTCAGTCTTGAGTCCTCGCTGAGAGGTACTAGAGGCTCCGCGAAGCTTGATCTCCCTGTGAGCTCGCCCCGTGGAGGGGAAAGTCACGGCTTCTTTCTCCTTCTGAGGTGCTTTATTCCTCATTGCCCTCGCAGCCGCCTTTTCCTCAACTCGTTTCTTGATTGTCTCGGCAGGGGAAAGCGCATGAGCGGTGCGAGCCCAAGCAGACTCATCAGGGGTTTCCTCGACTAGGTCGATCAATTGGTCGGGAATATCTGGACCATGCATCGGAGGAGTACTAGACCTAGACGAAGACTCATCCGCTGCCTTCCTCACTGCACTCAAGAACTTGTTGCATTCGGATGCGACAATTGACTCCAAGCTATTCTTAACATAAGCTGCCAATGCCTGAACTTCATCCAAGGTCGTTGTGTTAAACTCAGTCTGAGAGCGTTGTAGATCCTCAATGTCGGCCTTGAGCTCAGCATATTGAGAAGCTGTGACATTAGATAAGGTATTGAACCTGGAGGTCAGGTTACGGATCGAAACGTCGTTTGCCCTGTTGGTAGTGTCGATCACAGCTAGCTTGGACTCAATATCCCGTAAGGTGGTATGGTCTCCGGCAGAATGAATTGATTCAGCCCTCTTCTTCCCTTTCTCCTTAGGCGGGAATTTGACCGAAGGAGACTCGGGCTCTTTCTCGTTTCCCGGGAGTTGGGCAGCCTCGATCACCTGATCAGCACTTATTTCCCCGAGAAATGAAGTTATTTCACCAGCCATTGATTATGATTAAGGATACAAGTGAGAGGAAAGATCTTATTGTCTCACAGGTAATGCATAGGTCTACCCGACAGCAGAAAACATAT
>Ga0307482_1000017_pt1 | contig 10881 bp, 13 predicted proteins | sample atmos_gasesECM1C_3_FD_200506 | JGI IMG/M metagenome (GOLD analysis project Ga0307482, IMG submission 200506) | Metatranscriptome of hardwood forest soil microbial communities from Morgan-Monroe State Forest, Indiana, United States -... | ecosystem: Environmental > Terrestrial > Soil > Temperate...
CCCGCCCCCCCCCCCGAGGAAGGCGTGGAGGAGTATCCCATTTCTCTGACTGTATACATAATCCACAATAGGAGAGAACCATGCCTGCTATATCCGTTGGTGATCTATTGATCACAAATAACACACCAGCCTGCCCTATTATCACTTGCACTCAGCAAGCGGTCGGATTTCCCGTTGCGGGACAGACAACTGATTGGGTAGCCAGACTGGATGGCACTGGTTCACAGTTCCAGTTCGACGACGCTCACATACTCACATTCTTTTCCAAAACTGTGGCCGCCGTCGACCCACCAACCATTCCAGGATTAACAACCAGTCGGTTGTTTAAATACAGAATGGGGGGTGTGGTGCCATCAGCAGGTAACAACGGCCCGATCTACATGACAAATCAGTTCGGAGTCGTATGGGTAGGCGACGGTTTCGGCGATTTCTATCTGTTGGCAAATGAGGTCACAGAAGATGGGGCAGCCAGACTCTACTTCCTGTTTTATGAAGCAGGGGTTTTCGAGCCAGTGCTAATATAGCAAGTTTTGTCAGACAGGAGACTGTACTCGTGGACGATCCCGATGGTACAGGAGATTTCAGACCATCGAACAGAAGGACGGTATACAATGTGGAAACGGATTTGGAATTCAGATCACCATCACCTATTAGCCGAGGTGGTCGGTCACGTGTACGGCATCAAAGTGTACCACGATGATCGAGCACCAATGATTAAGATATGGACGAGGACAAGCATAACAGCACTTATATTAACGAACAATATCAAAGGAGATGCAGATGACCTCTTGCCTGATTTGAACCGCGAATTCGTCCGCTTGCAGAAGATGATTAACCTACTGGGATTCAGCGGACCGGATTACATAGCGGAGACGACAGAAGAGGGAAGCTGGAAACCCAGCTCCAACGGGGGTTGATATGCTCGTTAAATCATTCCTGATCACGGTACTACTGACGATCGGGCTGCAAGGTTGTCTGGCATACCTGATAGCACATGAAAACGACGATAAGACACGACAAGACGGAGGTAAATAAGATGGCGGTAGCTCTCGGACAAACATACGCGATGGTTCAGAGCAGTGACCTATATGTGGTCGCAGCGCTGGGAGGCGGCACAGCACCCACTCTAGTAAACGTAAGGAACGGGCGCACACTAGTGGTCGATGAGGCGGCCCTGACTGGTGCCTCAGGTCCGTTCTTCCTGATTGGAGGCAGCGCAAGCAGCCCGAAATTCGCTCCTGGCGCTAAGGCACGAGTCATTAACGAGGGTACGACTCCTGCGGCAAATGTGGTGTCATACAATGTTTTCCTTGTCGTAGGAGCCTTTACCTCAACAGTGCTCGGTGTAAACTATTACACCGGATACCTGCTTCCACCCGATTCACCCGTTTCCAGTAGCATCGAAGAGGGAGCGTATTTCTCAGGACTGAGCGCTATCCCTGAGTACAAATTGCTGTAACATCAACTCTACACCGGAGGTACAATATGGCCGTTGCACTAGGACAAGTCTACTTTCTACCGGGCGCCTCATCCGACACATTCATTGTCGTCGGTCTAGGAGGCGGAACCGCACCCGTACTGCTAAATGCACGTACCGGTGCTATTGACGCTGTGGATGAAGCATCTCTCACCGGATTAACAGTGTTCACACTGTTCACCGGTGGAGCGAACCCATCACCACCGAAATATCCCACCCCAAGCATCGTGAAAGTCATCGGCAGCACAGTCCCCTTCTACATCGTGGAGGTTGGGGGTGGGTCATCTGGTGGCAATCCAGCCTCCATCAACTGTTACTTGGGTTACTGGATGGCTCCTGGCTCGAGCGCAACTGGCAAAGGTAGCCAGTTCCCGACAGCGCTGTACTCGTCGATCGTCGCGGAAGCGTTGATCCAACAGGTTATCGGGTGAAATATGACTCTCAAACTAACAGTGTTCACCGCAGGATCAGACCCCGACCCGAACGCAGACTACGCGATGATGTGGACCAAAACGGCAGGCACTGATCCTCTCGTTCTCCCCGATCCAACTAGTCAAGCTGTACTGGGACAGACTGTACTTGCCGGCCCTCCGAATTCAGTGCAAATCCTGTCCTGGCTGGCCGACGATTTCAATCGACGGTACTTCGGGACATCCAGTCCCACAACGTTAACACCAGGGACATGGTTCCTGGCTGTCGTATCAATGGTGCAACAATGAGCCATTTTATCCGCGTACTACAAAAGATCAGGCAAGAGCGGAAACCCGCCGCACATACGGGTCCAGACGTGGTCCCGCCAACTCGAACGCACGTCCCAGGATTCACCGAAACGGGTGCGAAACAGACACCCCCAACTCGAGTGCCTGGACACGGTTATCGCCCCCCTCCTCCGAAGTGAGTAAGAAAGAGAGCAATTCAAATGAGCAATGGATCAAGCAACGGAAGTAGACCGAACGCCAATATCACTGCGACTCAAGCGATCGTGCCCATCCAGCGGGGGGTACCGGCTGGGTTCACCCAGCCACGGCACATGTGGGCAGGATCCCCGAACGGGATGAACCCCTGGTACGGCCCACAGGTCGGACAACCTGTTCCGATTGCAACCGAGGAGATGGGGGTTAGGCAAGTCCCGCCGGATTGGGATCAGAACGCCCAATTCAGACCGACTTTCCCGGAAGCGGTGACCGGAGATTTCGGAGGATCGGCTGATCCGTTTCTGATCGATGGGGCTCGACTGCTTCAGTCATGGGCCACGAATCTGGATGAGACGTCGTTGGTTGCCGTTGCGCCAGACTATCCCTACGTCGGTCACAACGCGTCGCTCCGCCAAGGAATCGAAGCACTGTACGCCCTCGGCGTTCATGACGAGACCGTCGTTACTGGCCTGAATGTGCCTGCAACCAACAACTTTGCAGCATCCTTCCCAGAAGGAGCGGGACCAAGCATCGGCTTCCGTCTTGACTGGTTCGTTCAGATGCTTTCTTTTGGGCCCTTCGACTTGCACATCGTGACAAATGGGTGGCTGGCAGGATACACGACTCTCGATAGTGGACCCGGAGCCCCAGCAGGAACGCAGCCCTCGGCGGACAGAAATCTGATCTTGCGAACGCAGGGTGGCATCAATGGTGGATCATTGCTGATTCCCTGGGCTGTGAGGGCTGGACAGGGTATGAACTACGCGATGCATAGCATCGCAAGGTCAAAAGCGGCAACGGAGATCTTCACTCCAACGATCTCAGTCATTGATCTACCCGGTGGATTGGTCGCCGCCTTCGGATTCAACGTCAGACTCTTGACGGCCTACTCCCCGAACACAGCGTACATGGCCAGGCTGTACGGCACGTACGGCTCTTGAATCCAAATCAACAGTATACTGCGAACCGACCCACTCTATGATGGGAGAACAGCAAATGACAACTGACAAACAAGTGGCACCTTTGTCATCTTTGGCCGTGACAAGGTTCCGCCGTCTACTCCTACAGAGTAGCAGAATACACGCACCATCGGCACATCACATGTTTGTGTATTCACTCTTCAGGGGAAGCGGCGGAACATTGGCTCGTATGCCTAATTCACACAGAGAGATTTTGAATGCGATACAGTGCGCAGGTGAACTCTCGAGCTGGATATCGAAGATGCTAGCGTCAGAAGACACAGACGAACAGACAGCACTGTACCAGCAGATTTCTAATCGTCTTTGCGTCTACAGTTACTGTCTCGACGATCTAGCACTGGTATGTTGCTACGACGTCGATACCGGGGATGGGGATCCAGTGTTGGACCAAGTGGTGACACAAAATGCAAATGGAGCATCGCTGACCGGTGCAACGTATGACTGGGTGGTGGTCTGTCAATCCCAGCTCGCATCGGCCGATCACAATAACAACCGTGCCAGCATAGCCTTACCCGTACTCGGAGCGGCATTGAAGCCGATTCTCGATCTATTGACATCGAAAGAAATGACATCCGCCGGAGATAGCAGCCAACCAACTGAGTTGGGTCAGACAATCAGACTGGCGGCAGCCCAGGCATGTAACTGGCAACCGGAGCTAGCGGTCCGAAATACGTATGCGAACAAAGTTGTACCGGATGCAATTCTAGCTACTCCAAACGGCCAACTGATGTGTGACATCAGCGATATAGCTGACACTGGATCAGGCCTGATGCAGGCCATAACGTCAGAGAGCGGGATGGATTTACATGACTTCCATCTCTCCGCAGGCTTCACAGGGGATCCAAACCACCTAATTGGACCGTGGAACATCAATTTCGTATCATTCAAGAAGAACAAAGGGGCGTCGATGTGGGCGATCCCAAATCTAGCCGGGTTGACCGATAACCTGAACAACATGGAGAAGAACTTTACTACACTGCTTAATAGTGTAGAAGCGGATATAAATGACGTGATGGAGGCAGCCAAGACAATAGGCCAAGTGATCAGCGACATTGAGCAGATCTACGACATAGTGGCCAGAGTCGTCCCAGAAGTGGTGGCCGTAGTCGCGTTCATTCTAGCACTGTGAAAGGATAGAGTGATGATTACCGACATCGAGCTGATCTCCATCAAATGCGGCGACTATTCATGGATGTGTTGCATCCCTGAGGATAGAGCAGGCGAACTTTACGAATTTATGGTTACCCACACAGCCGCCGATTTCGTCGCCATACTCAGATGGTGCCATTGCCACGCTGGCAGCGGCGCGCCTTCTCCCCAGAACCAGAATGGTGGGTTGCTTCAGAACGTGGTTCCACCAAACACTATTACGAGTCTCACAACTGCAATCGGTAGCCTCACGCTACCAGATAGTTGCGCTGAGATGAAAGACTTCATCTGTGGCAAAGTGATCCACCTGATAATTACTGGCCTCTGTGGGTTAGTCAATGACGCCAGCATGATTAGCAGCGCTGTGCAGGACACAAGTGGCGGTAACAACCCTGACACGGTATACAAAGGGTTTCTGGCGCTCATCAAGTTCTTGTGCGCACTGTACGATCTGGCATGCCAAGATGACACCGCAGCAGCCGGGTTCGTACTCGGATGGTGTGTGGTAGGAGACGCGGTAGCGAGGAACGCGGCTGGCTACACCGCACTCATCACAGGCATTCCAGCAATCGGGTTCTTCATCAATGACGTCTTGACGCGAATGCAGAACGCATTGAGCCAAACAGACTGCTGTCCGAACATGATGACGAACAACCCACAAGTCGTGCAACTGATGCAACAAATCATCGGGTGAGGTATAAAATGCGATCGATGACTGAATGGATTCTGGAGATCGAATGTGGTCTGCACAAGGATTTGTGTTGTCTGGCCGAGAAGATAAATCCAGGACTGTACCGCAAAATCGAGGAGATGAAGAAAGACTTGTCTGACATGGAAGTGAAGATGCTGATCAAACTGGCATGCGAATGCGCCTGCCAGGCACCAGCTGTCACCTGCCCTATGCCTCCCGCTCCCACTCCTCCCGGGGTGACACCTCCAGCTGTGACACCGCCAGCGGTCACACCTCCGGCTACATGTCCCTCCCCCTTGAACAGGTGAGCAGGAGTTAAAACATGGTAACACTGTCAGATGACATCACGCCGAAAGGACCACTTCGTGGTCTTGCAGCATACAACGATTTAGTGGCATCTGGATGGGATAAAGATCAGGCGGCTTTCCTCTGTGCGATGTCGGAAATAGAGACGAACTATCTGCTGCTGATCCACCGAACCGATGCGAGCGTCTTCCCGATATCGGGATGCTTTCCGACCTGCATCAGATGTGCGCTGGAAGCGGATTACAACACAGTGTTCACCGATGCAGGTCCCGTCACACTGGACGTGCAGACCCAGGGCATCGTGATCGACCCGGATTGGTACGGTGACGACGCGGGAATGGCCATCCTGAAACAGTCACTCAACATCCAAGAGATACCGAACGCTGCTCTCGCAGACGGTCATACGCATCCTTGGATCCACCAGCTCACGCCAGGGGAATGGAACCAAACGAACCAACTTGGGTTCGAATGGGCATTAGTCAATCAGAAGTACAACCTGCTGAAGCAGTGGGACATGGGTCCAATCAATATGCGCTGTCCCGGAATGGGGCCAGTGGCGCAGACAATGGGCCTGTCTCAGGTACCAGGTTTCCCCACCACACAGCAGGAGATGTTCGACCTGTACATAAGTCAGGACTACCCCACCGCCTTTAATTCAGGTGCGAAATGGTGGCTTTCACCAGTCTGGACAGGTGGATACCCATCCAGGACGAACCCAGATTCAACTCTCTTAGCGAAGATAGCCGGCCGACAGCTGGGCATCTCACCTAGCGATCAACGAGCTATTAACTATGGTAACAGCATTGCGGCAGCACTCGCAGCACTGATCTCAGCAGGGGCACAGTAAACCAGGAAAGGCAGAACATGAAACCGATTGATGGTAGACAATATCCGCAAGACACTAGAGCAGTCACAATGATCGACCTCCGCACGATCATGTCAAACGTGATTAACTGCGCGGTAAGGGGGGAACAACACGAACGACTACTTTCGAGATACACCTCAGCTGACGTATTTGCTAAATATAACGAGACGTTAGGTGAAGTGGAGAAGTGGGATGTCTCCAACGCACTAACGCCTGATAGAGATGAATCAGCGAAGATACTACAAGGAATGCAGCAGCGCCTCGGTGTAATAGGTTCGAAATTGCTCGATGTCAAGCAACACGTCCCAAATTTCGGAGACTTCCTGCTTGAGTACATGAGCGGCATCAAAGCCAAAGAAGAGGTAGGTCTAGCATCCACTGGTCTGCCATACGGTATGAGTTGGATTAAGTGTCCAACCGAGCCAATCAAGTTTACGAACGCCACGACAATACCCGGACCCTCACATCCCGCCTCATTACAGTTCGGGAGGCTAATGGCCGAGTGGGATCGTGCCGCGTTCACTCCAACACTTCTATCTCACGCCGAGAGCGCCGCAGGTTTCGACGTCAAGGATAGGGTCACAGGCACCCAGATGGTGACTGTCGAACGCTCTCGGATGTATCACGCGCAGTTGATCGCATACATCATGCTGTATCCCACCATGTACCTCCACTTCATGTGGCCCTTCTGGACGGAGTGCTACAAACTGCTCGCCCGTACAAGTAGCTACTGGGAGGAGCGACTCCGGGTACACGAACTGTGGGATAAACGTCGCGCCGGGCTGCCACAGAATCAGCTCACATCCCTGGTGGCATCGTTGAACGGACATGTGACACTGAAATCCTTCTTCGGAGACAAACCGCTACTATTTGATGCTACCGGCAAGTTGAACGGATACGGCAAGCTAATGGATATCGGCATCGAGTTAGACAAATTGATGCGCCAGCCTACCACCACATCCTGGGGTGTCTGGGAGGCTGGAGGGATGATCAGCCCCTACCAGCTGATCATGCAGTACGAATCCCTCGATCGACTGCTGGAGGAAATCAATCGCGTGACTGGGGCACTCGGGTGGCATACTAAAACATCCGGCGAGCACATGATCAACGCGATAGCAGCTGACTTCATCTGGAGTGACGGGGACCACTATTCCGAAAACCCATATACCGCACTCTTCGGCCTGAAGCCAGTGATCGCCCCAAACAATGCCAGTGCTCTTATTGACGATCGACGTCAAGAGAAAGACTGGAACAACTCGCCTGCATGGGTAGGTGATGTCAAACCAGCGGGTGAGGGAGCTGATACGAATAAGTATAACTTGAAGTACTCCGTCATGTTCGTCGAAGGACGCCAGAGTATTACTGGTGACGGATCTGAGCTCGAAAGATATTTCATACCGAGCAATTCGTACCTAGGCGAACCCGACGCAGTACGCATCAGATTCTCCTCGTCACTGGAGGACCCGATGACTGCGATGGCCTTTGAATACTACAAGAGTAAGGGCACGTTTTACATCAACGAGATGTACATCGAACCCACTCTAACCACAGACAGCCAGGTGTACATCACGAGTTGGGACTCATGGGCCAAGGGTTCAGATGCACGTGATGCACAGAACCGGCTGATCGCTGCGCTACCCCAGAACGTTGTGGCTCCTGTAGCAGACGCGATCATGTACCGTGCGAAGTGGTTCAATCACCGGTTCATCGTAGCTATCGCCCGACCGCAGATGATCCGTCACTATTCGGGGCTCGGCGAATTCCGGAGGGATGAGAAACAAGACGGACACATCCTGATGTCAGGTGGCGAGCTGACGCTAAGCCATAGTCCTGAGACACTAAAGGAGTTGGTGTTGTATGGCATGAATCCGGCGAGCGATAAATTGCTGGCGGAAGCTACGGCGGTGCCTGTTGCTACGTAATCCCGTCGAAGCGTTACCCCGAATTGGGAGACCGCTTCGACGGAACCAAGTGAGCAATAGACTGATTGACGCGTATACTGAACTAGCGTGGACTCCAGTCGACGAGATCGGCGGCTTCTTATACCGAGATCTCGACGATTGGGTCCATCTAGCGAACGCAATGCGCGAGTCAGTCTACCCACTCATTTCTAATTCATCACTTCCCGAAGGCTGGAAAACAGAAGAATTGAATGAGTTAGACAAGGGCATGGTCTGCTGGCGAGACAGGGGGTACGGTAGTTTAGTGTATCAAGAACCCCCATTCACTAGCAGTCGGGAGCAAGCTAGGTTACTACGACCAGCGGTTAACGCCATCAGGACAAAGTTGGTGACGGCTCTGCGGGCAGGGGCAGTGACTGAACGGCCGCTAGTGGCTATACCAACAAACAAAGGGAAAGGCGCACCACTGTGGGCACCCGGAACGGATAGGACCGCCGCATTCGCGCTAGCATTACCTTATGCTGAATCACTGCGGCTGCAAGAAATAGACGAGTGGCTAGAAACTTACGCACACCGTGGACTCGGCGGGTGTCTGACAAGCTACATGCGGGTGCAAGGTGGTAGGAAGCCAGTGCCATACGTAGCGCCGATAGGGACGCAGCTGTACAATATTGGCGAGCAGGTACGGGCAAAAGTTCGTCGGGTCGATGGATTCAGCTACTCAAAACAGCTGGGAGCGGCAGCATACCACACTATCCTGCGTAAGCTAATGAATGAAGCATTCCCGTACACGATGGGGACGGTACTGAATGTTCAAACGAACATGAGCAGATACCAGAAAGCCTATGCCACAGATGTATCTACCTTTGATGATAGCATATCATGGCAGTTACAACAAGCCGTGACTACGGACCTACACGAGCCATTGGCCACAGTCATGGCCGAAATGGGGTTAATTAGTACGTACGAACGGGACTACACGATAGAGTATGAGCACTGGGTGCCATACGCGGCGATTCTGGCACCGAGTTCATATCTGTATGAGCCAGTGCGGCTGGTGGATCGACGCGGAGGTGTACCATCAGGAAGTCGTGGCACGAGCAACAACGACACACTATACAACCTAGCACGCATAATGGCATGTCACAAGGATCTTGGGTTTAACGCCGAGGTGCACGTATTTGGAGATGACACACTGCTGCTATCGGACCAGACCCTGCCCCGAAATTACATAGAGTGGAATAAGACCGCCGGGTTCGATCTTAAATTGGCAGGAGCGCCCATCTTCTTGCAGAGGATGATGCCGCTAGGCTGCACTCTGTTTGCACGCATGGTGGTGGCGTGTTTGAACAGAGAGGCCAGATTCGAGGCGAGTAGCGTCTTACACCTAGCAGTTGGGATACGAGTGAGAAGGGAGCTTTTGAAAACACACCCACTAGAAGATCAATTCATTCCAGTTCTAACCAGCATGTCATTGGTAGACAAGACTGACAGATTGAGAACCGCTCTCGATATCGCCAACTCGCAGATGAGCACTAACGAGCTGATGATGAGGTTAAGCGAAAGTAACATTCCACTACAGAGGTTGGAAGACGTATCAGTGTGGGCGGAGGAAATCGGAATATCCGTCCCAACACTCGAGGAGCGGAAGGCGAACAGTCAAGAAGAACTAACGACTCTAGCCAACACTGCTCAGAACATGGCTCAATCCGAAATTCGAACAGTACTAGGAAGGTACGGTAACAAATGAAACTAATAAGAGGGTCAACACCTAAGACGCTGGTCCCAACGGCGGAGCCAGAGACGAAACGTGAAATAGGTCCAGTCGTGGGAGTAAGCGTCGTGCCTGACACTGCGCCTGTTCTATCACCCGAAGCCGTGAAAATGGAAGCAGCACCCCTGAAAGAAGTGAGCAACGAAGCTGCGACTCCAGTCGGGGGAACAACCAAGATTGGCAGATGGGTCGTGGACAGTAAAAGTAACGAGACCGTCATTCGTCCAGAAGGGGAGGGAGAAACGACCCAATCAACGAAAGACTCAACATATTTATGGATGGGCGAGGGGCGAGGTCGAGTGATGGTGATCGTGATGCGAGCACCAGAAGCGGTTGAAGAACCGATGGCAGAGAAAATGTCCCTAATTACGGAAAACCCACAAACGGACGGAGAACGAGATGAACAGTCCTAGTACTGCACCGGCGTGTAGTTGCGTCCACCTGCAGCGGCAAGTGGCAACACTAATAGCAGCCGGTTACATCAATAGTTTTCGTGGCGATGGTCTAACGGCCATAGCCAGGACAATTGACCGAACTGACCCTCAGGATGTAGAAGCTCACATGAGTTTCGAGGAGATCTTCGTCCTAGGGGTGTTGAATCAGTTTCCCGAATGGGCGGCACAAGTCACCACTATCAAAGCCGGACATAGCAAGATCCGTAGAATGATAAAGCATGGTGACGTAGGACTACAAGCATACCTGGATCAACACGGCGAGTATGAGGATGAGCTGATGAAGCAAATCGCGTACAGCACATACGCCAAGTAAAGACCTGGATTGGATACAATCTAGGCAGTCCCTAACGGGATTCGGAGAGTCGAAAG
>Ga0307482_1000019_pt1 | contig 10638 bp, 3 predicted proteins | sample atmos_gasesECM1C_3_FD_200506 | JGI IMG/M metagenome (GOLD analysis project Ga0307482, IMG submission 200506) | Metatranscriptome of hardwood forest soil microbial communities from Morgan-Monroe State Forest, Indiana, United States -... | ecosystem: Environmental > Terrestrial > Soil > Temperate...
GCCCCTTACATTTTCTAGACATTTATTTGTCATTTTAACGATTATGTTATTCCCAGGGAATAAGATCCCGCACAACTTTTAACGGAATTTTTGCTAATCTATTTACAACTTCACACACTCCCCTATTGTTCACTATCTATTATTCACTCACATTTACGTACTTCTCACATGGTACGTGTTATACTGCTGATATTAGCTCTGAATGCGGCATCCATTGGATACCCAAACTCCAATTCGATATGCCCTCCCGGGTTTACGCTCCCGGTTATTAAAAGCGACCTCAATACTCTTATTGAGATGACTGTCCACTTTTCCATTTATCTTTTATTTGCACTTGCACCCCAACGTCAACCACATAAAAATCATAATAAGACTGTGTCGAACCGACAGAATAGTCTGCACTTCAATGAACTTCTAATTCGACCAACCCGCTCGATTTAGCAAAGCGTAATTGTCTTGCTACACTCCTCTTTAGGCACAATCACACAGCTAGAAAAAATAAACACACATCTATTTAAGCAGCCATTCTGGTATTTTACTGTTGCACATTAACCCTTGTATTCCTTTTGGACGTACTCGCGTTGATATAGTAAAATGGTGCTGGCCTTTAAACCAGCCTGTAGGCTAAGGGGATAACCTATCAGTATCTATCCCTTCTACGACAACAACTATGGCAAACACGTCGTTACCCTGTGGCTCTTCCTCTTCAATTGCAGCTTCGTCTGCCTCAAATACTATTGCTAATTTACTCAATCAATTTATAAGGACAAATCCACCACCTCCGCCCTTGCCCCCTCCTTGTCCTCCCCCGCTCACTATACCTGCCCCTAAATCGCTCAATACAGTCCCATGCTATCTCGCCTCCACTGGCCCGACTTCACATTCAGCTTACGCTCCCGTTTCACACACGGTTGAGCAAGAGGCAGTTCCTTTACTCTACGCCCCTGGTAGAGGATGGTATATTGAGACTCTCCCCCCTAATCCTGTACCAATCTATCTTCCCATTCATGAGATGTTAGATTTACAGCCTAATACCTTCACACTTACACATTTCAAGTCGAAATCTTTGTTCGTCTTTCATTTTCTTTTTGAAGATTATTTCGAACATATGAAAGTTACTCGTCTCACTTGTCCTAATTACGATGTTCGTGTTGCATTGAATAAAAAGTTCTCTTTTGTTCATTCGCTATTCGACCCTCGTTTACGTATGGTCCCTTCGACCAACAGTCAAGATAACATTCTCACACTTGCAACCAACAATTTATTTGTTGCTCATTATGTGTATAAACAACTCTATGTACTCTTCAACCTCTCTCCCAGAGGTGATTTGCTCCCACCTATTGTACCCACTCACTCCCACCCCGAATTCACATCTGAGATGGATTTTAAACCCATCCCACCTTCTGAACTCGAAGTAGAACCGAAACCTCATTCTAAACGACAAAAAGGAAAGAAGCGCACCGCCGTTTCGGACTACGAAAACATGTTCAAAACACCTCGACATCACCGCAACAAACGTGACCAAACTCACGCTCATTACACTCAGCCCCAACCTATTGGTACCACTTTTGTTAACACCGCACTCACAAACGATGACGGTGAGATGTTGCTTTCCTCCTCAAATGGAGAGCCACTCATTGTCCGTGAACCTGTTCATCACACGTTTACTGGTAATCTCGCCTTTGACATTCCCAGTTTCTTCGCGCTTTTTGCCGGAAAAGGCTATGTTCCTAGCCAGCTTGCAACTGTTCCTAAAGCCCTCGTCGTCGATTCAATCCTCGCTTGGACCCAAGGTTATGGTTTAAAAGACTTTCACACACTCTCCCACATTGTCCGTACCCACCCTGATGGTCCGTACGTTGTTTCCCGCAAAACCCCAGATCACTCACATCAAATCCGCGCTATTCGTCGCTTTCTCAAAGTTATGCATATTCGCGGTGATTTCAAAGAATTAGCCCCTTATTTCTCTGAGATCGGTTACAATCCCCCACAAGGGACCTTCACATCTGAGATGTTTCATAACCCAGTTAACTATCTTTCCGATAAGGTAGATTCTTACATCTCCACCAAGACTTCACAAATTTCGAAACAAGCCGCCACTGAAATCAAGGAATCCATTCAACAACCTGGATTCCTTGAAGACATTGGAACACGCATTGGACTCTCCGCTACTTCTTCTATTGGCTCAGTTTTCAAAAACATGCTCACTTCTACACTTGCTTCCCTTACCGATATGGGAACTCAAATTTCACAATTCATTCATTCGCACCTCTCTTCAATTATTTTCTTAATTATTGGATCCCTCATCGGACTAGTTGGCACCACTCTAGTCCGTATGGCTTTTACAGTCATATTCCCTTCCAAAATAACAGAATTTACTTCTGAAGCTGATACCACTGGTGAAGAATTAGTTGATTGGCTCGGGCGTGTAATTACGTCCGGGTTAGTCCCTACTTTCTCCAAGACTACTCCTTTCAAAGCCCTCACTGGCACCATTGCTATTTTTACGTTTTTTGAAAAAGCGCCTAAGTTTATTGAATTTGCTGGAAATCTCATTAAGTCCATTATTGATTTTTCCTGGAAATTTATTTACAACACTGATGACCCCTTCTTCGAATCCACTGCCAATGTTCAAAAGTTTCACAAAACTCTTGAACAAATGATGCAATTCGTTGATCGTGATTATGAGAAAATTCCACTTGCCCAAAAAGAACAATTCTGCTCCAATTATGAACAACTTCAACTTTACCAATCCCGCTCCGTTACCTTCAAAGATAAAGACCTTTTCATCCGTCTTTCTAATGTTATCAATAATCGTCGTGACCTTTACAACACTGTTCGCTCTAACATTAAGATTGGTGTAATCAGGCAGGAACCCACTTCTGCTTGGTTAACTGGTGACGCTGGTTTAGGTAAAACTGAAAGCGTTGATCGCCTTTTTGAATATCTTTATTCCCTTATAATTAGATTCGGAAAGGACTCACCCGACCCCGTACGACGCCGTGCCTACGACGACCTCGCAGACAAAGAATGGGACCCATCCCACATTGGACTTCATTCACACCAAGACGCATTTTTCTCAAATTATTCCAAAAATTGGGCTTTCTTGCTCGATGATTGGCGCCAATTTGGTGATGACACCGCAATTAACTCTGAAACACAAATCTTTATGCTTGGTAAAGCCACTGGTAGGTTTCCTCTCCCAATGGCCGAACTTAAGGATAAAGGAAACAATTTCTTCGTCTCTAAAGTTATTGGCGTCACAACCAATATGTCCGAAATGACCCTCACCGTTCCTGTCGGTTACACTAGCTTTGATGCGTTCAATCGCCGTCGTGATTTCGTTATTCACCTTGGTGGAAAAACCAACGATGCTGCTTATGGCTCCATTCAACAATACGCCGATTCAACTTTTAAAGTACAACGATGGAATCACACAACCAAACGACATGAACTCATAAATGTCGGTAATGGAACACATGGTTTCCGTAAATTAGGTAAACTTCTTTACGAACGCTATTTGTACTACACCGAAAAATACATGAAAAATACTCAAGACTTTGAGTTCGGCTCTTCCACCAGTTCCTCCGACACCGATGATAATGATCCACCACCTCCTCCCGATAATGACACCACGCCTACCGATGACCCGCCCACCTACACTGAATCCCTCCTTGACTTTGAAGATATTTCTCATGGACTCGTTCTTCAATCTGCCCATCAATTATTGGATAAATGCAATCTACAGAAACTCGACCAAAAGACTGTAGACACTGTATTTGACCAGTACTATATGAGACGCCTTCCACTCCTCAAGAAATCCCAAGAATACCTTCATGCTTCCGTTCACGAACAAATTAAAATGATTGAGAAATTTCATATGAATGTAATTCGCGACAAACAAAATTATCTTCGTCAACGACGTGGCGAACCTACATCCACGGCAACACCGTGGACACCCATTGATACCACATCCCCTCCCATTTCTGAACCACCTAATGATGCACCTCCGCCCCTGTCTTCACCCGATACGCTTTCACAAGTTGGTAACTCTGATTCCCCCCCCGCTTTTACCGCACCTGGTATGTCTGGTTCTTACTCCGGTAAAACCACACTAACTGGCTCGAAACTCCATATCGAACAAATCACAGCTGCTCGACACAAACTTCTTTCATCACAATCACTTCGCGAAATTCCTGGTGACGTGATCAATGCTGTCACCACATCGATGGGTTATCCACCAGTTGTAAATTTCACTTCTGAAATGGACAATGAATACCCCAACCTTGTTGACGACAATGATTACGATACTGCTGATGACATTGATGACTTTGCTTATGCAAATGACCCTGAAAAAGTCAAACAATCTGTCCTTGGCGATGTTGCTGAACAAGCATGGTGGGCCGTTCTTACTTCCCCAGTTACTGGCCCCCCTCTTCTTCGTCGACTTCAACGCACTGTCGCAATGTTTCAACCCACTCCCAACAAAGACATTCCTCACACACTTCCCCTCGTTAATGCAACCCAAATTCATCGTAATATCACTCGTAAAGCAGGTGATGAACATGACTTTCGCTTGCTCTTCGCAAGTTATGGAAACATGCATGAAGTATGGCGAGCAATTATAGCTGGTGGCGCCCAAAAACGCTACGAACTACCTTGGCTTGTCGCACTTAAAGCACACGTTTCACGTGAATTCCGCCCAGACTGCATTCCCCCTCAGCTCCTTGGCTATCCTGAAGTCAAGCGATTCCGTGAATGCGGTGAAATACGTCATATCCTTGATACTAAACATGACTATTACGCCGTCCTTGCTGCTGGTGGGCTACACATTCCCTGCGCCGCCTATGCCTGGAGACACCTTACTGATTCTGAAAAAGATAATTACTCCGATTGGGCACGCCGCCAAACCAACCCGCGTGCTTATCGTGCTCTTACTCTTGCCCCTATTCACATCACTAACGTTACTCCTGACCATAGCGGAAATTTCTACGACTCAAATCGTGGAGGTATTTCGTCCACTACTTACATTGCTTCCATAGCCCTTCATCTTCTTATTTGTTTTGCTGTTGCTTTCTTGTTAGCTAAAGCTATCATTTGTTTAATTCAAGGATTCGTTTACCTCCTCGAACATTTTGGCCTCAAAACCAATTCTAACGAATATTTCACCTCTGAACACTCAATTGACATCAAAGCCCTTCAAGAACGCCAACGCCTTTACAAGCTCCTTAAACAAGGCAATTCTTCTGCAAAATCACAAGTTGACATTCCCCCTGACACTTTCACTTCTGAACAAGGTTCTTCCATCTCTTCCATTGAATATCGTGTAGCTTCCAACACATACATCTCTGAAATCGAGTATATTAACCATGCCTCTCAGAAGAAAGAAATGATGGCCAACGTCTTCTTTCTCACTCAAAACCTTTTCGCTCTTCCCCTTCACATGTTCACAGCTGGCCCTGTAACAAAGATTACCTTCTACCCTGGAGTTAATCGACGCAAGGTCAACCTAGATACTTGCCATTGGCGCGACGTAAAATCCCTTTCTCAATTAGACCCTTCTGACCCTAAACTTGTCGAAATTGAAAAAGCTTTTGAACGCCGTGACCTTGGTATTTTCTGGGCTCCTGGCCTTCGCTTCCGTAAAGATATGACCACTCACCTTCTTAAACGCACCGACCTTAACAAACTCCTTATTAATCGCGGAATAGAACGACTCGAACTTGGAGAGATGTCTGATGAAGTCACTGTCAAAACCACCGCATCCAATGAACCACTTCGTGTTCTTGGCTTTGACCATGATGAACTCCCTCTTTCCACAGATCGAATAACTGTTTTCGATTATTATCGCCTTCCAGCAATGCCTGGCGGTAATGGACTTTGCAATTCCCCTTACATTTCCCTTTCAAATCACCTTGGTACAAACTTTGTCATTGGTCTCCACGTAGCCTCCAACCTTCAAAAAGTTGGTGGTAGCGACTCTATTATTGCACCCATTTTTAGAGAAGAGATCGATTACATTGTTTCGAAGATACCCAATGATAGCTTCAATTCTGAACTTGATTTTGGTGAGCCTGAGTTCCTTCAGCTCCCCAATTTCCCCCTTCAAATTGAAGATTATCTTGGTGAGTTTATTCCCGGTATGCGTATCCAGTATACTGTGAACAAACGAATCTTCTTTAACACTCAAACTAAGTTGCGCCCAACCGTTTTTCAAACAGGCACATCTTCACTTCCTCCCCCTTACCCACAAACTAAAGCACCTGCTGCACTTACACTCGAGGCTCGCCGCCTTTCCTTCCGTAAACTTGAAGGCCGCAACCTTGATTGTTCCACCCGTGTTCTCGATGACCCTAAGTATTGGGAAGGCACGTTTCGTGGCCTTCCTGAAGATTGTTGTCGACTAATCTCACTTGTGGATTGTATTGAGGGAATCCCATCCTTAGGCATTCCGCCCTGCGATTTAACCACCGCAGCTGGATCACCATTCACCCAATATAACGTCACACGTAAAGATTTAATCAAACGTGATCATATTGTTTCAAATGTATCAGCCAACGTCCCCGCTTGGTACTTTGAACAACATGACGACAACCTTGTAAAGCCCAAATCTACCCAATTCCCTGACCTCCAAGTTAAAGGACTTTGGGTTCATCCTGATCTCCAATATGCATTTTACATGCGCCACTATTGCTCTCGAAAGGGCATTCATTGCCCTGTCCTTTACAATATGTTTCTTAAAGATGAAGACCGTCCTATTGAGCGTGTTGAACTCGAACACACCCGTTATGTCAACGCAGCCCCTGTTGACGACATGCTCTTTCACAAATCTATCTTCGCTCGATTCATTGTTGCAATAGATGATAATCGTGGCGCATCCGACTCCAAAGTTGGACTCAATCCTTACTCACACGAATGGGCCGAACTTCACTCCTATCTCTCTGTTTACTCTGAGATGGTTGTTTCACAAGACGTTTCAGGCTGGGATATCCGATTCCCCGTCCAAATGTTTGTACCCTCATTCCTTAAATATTTTCGCCTTTATTTCAAGCTCAATATCACCAGTCCTTTCTATCGACTTGTTAAAACGGCGACACTATCACACTTCGTTGTCTACCTTGTAATTGATAATTATATTGTTGTGCTCATCATTATGCCTTCTGGCGGATTTTGTACCTGTCTTTTCAATACGACATTAAATTCTGCCGAGCATCGTTGTGTCCAACATATTATTGTTGATGGCAAAGATCCCGAAGTTCACACTTTTGACGAAACCAATCGTCTAGGCTGCCAAGGAGACGACTCACTCCTAGCAGCTAAATTCACTCCTGAGTACAATGGTCAAACCATTGCAGCCATTCGTGATATTGTCTTTAATCACGAATGCACAGAACAAGATAAAACGCCCACACTTAAACATTCCATTCCCATTAAAGAAGCCGTTTTTCTCCAACGCGGCTTCCGCATTGAGAATGGACATGTGTTCTGTCCCCTTAACCCTGATTCGTTGCATTCATGTGTGCAATGGATTTACAAACCTACCGATAAGACATTTGACGAGCAAGTCAAAATCAACATGCACTTTGCCATAACTGAATGGGCCCAACATGGCAAAGATAAATTCGAGTACCACAAAAATTTGCTCAATAAGTACGTTGGCCCCAAACAACAGTACTACCTCGAATACGACCACGTCCGTAAGAAGATGATGGGAGATGCTTACGAGCGCGAAATTGGCCCTAATTTCGCTGCGCGGTTTAAAACCGCCTCTTCCTTCTTTTCCTAAGACCCAACGGGCGCCGGCGCCCCTAAACACCGGACATTTTTCGCATCCCCTCCTAGTGCTGGTTCAGGATGCCTTTAACGACCAAGATGAGCTTTCTCAATGTGCCCCAATTTATTGGATGAGATAGAAACTCCTAGTCGCAAAAAGTTTGCACGCCCCCCCGTCTCCCTTAACGATCGTAACAAGGGAAATGACATTCACCCGATCGCCGAATCAATTTCTACATCAGTCGCTGAAACTTCAGCCGTCGCCCCAGTCGGCGCAGAGCAGACACCTGCTACAACTGGCCAAGAAGGCCTAACAACCTTCAAAGAATCTTCAAATGAGCTCGCTACATCAGCACCTCCATTGTCCCGGCCCATTTCTGATCCTTACAACACTCCCACACCCACTCAACTCATGTCCAAGCAGTATTTGATCAAAACTGCTACTTGGACAGCTGGTTTCGCTGGATTCGTAATCCCGCTACCAGGTGCCATCATGGCGATAGCTACAATAGCCAAAGTTTTGACTCGTTACCGTTATATCCGTTCATCCATTACGCTCGAAATCAAACTTAACTCGACCCCCTATCACCAAGGTGCCCTGATGGTCGGATGGATTCCATCCTGGCCAGGTGCCAGCGCATTGCCCCACACAAATGCCGGCACAGCCTGTGACTCATTTATTTTGTCTGGTTGTAATGGAATTATTATTTCTGCGTCCAAGCAGGATTCCGTTAAAATCACAATCCCTTATTTGGGTTCACAGGAGTACATCGATTTAATCGATGGCCCCACATCCGCCAACGACGGCCGTATTGCTACGCTGTTCGTTCGCGAACTCAACACCCTCACTTCAACACAGGCTAATATTGCTGCATCACTCCCCATAAACGTATGGGCCGGCTTCTCAGGTCTGGAAGTCACCGGATTCACGTCCGAAAGTGACCGCCACTCGTCTGAAGCATCAGCAAAATCAAAAGGTGGATACGACCTTAAACCCCTTGTTTCCACAGCCTCTAAACTCCTTCGCAAAGCACCTGTGATTGGAGAAGGATATGGTATGATTGCCGACCTTGTTAACACCTTTGCCGGCGATCTGTCCAAACCCACTTATACCACGTCCCAAACCCCAATCATGCCTGTTTACCAGAAAGAAGCTGCACTTGCACATGCTAACACTTATGCCGAACCATTGTCATTGTACCCTAACCCCTACCTTTCACAGTCCCCAACAGTAGGTGGTATGGAAACATCCCATATGACTCTTTCTCAATTGGCCCAAAAACCAATGTTGACTAATATATTGACACTTCCGTCAAATGGTTTCGCAACAATTGTTGCCTCTCCTCTTCTTTGTGGTTCAGCAGGCGCTACAACCATCGATACACCAATCGGTGACTACCTTGCAAACGTTGCACTCGCCCACCAATTTTGGCGGGGCTCAATCAAGTATTCCCTTCACTTTGATTGCCCCTCATTTTATTCGTTCCGCGTTCGCATCTCCATATCACGCCAATTAGGAGTTGCCATTGTTGACGTTGGTGACCTCGAATCCATGGTCATGGATGTTAAAGGTGACACATGGTTTGATTTTCAAGTGCCCTACTTGTATTCAACACTATGGCGTCAGCCCCTCCTTGAAGTATCCGGACCTGCCTCCGGCGTCCCCACTATTAAAATAGAACTCCTCACACCTATTGTCGGCTCGACATCACCAGCGACCCCCGTCATATTTGTTAATGTTTTCCGTTCAGGCGGCGAAGATACACAATTCGCACGTCCACGCGGTGTCCGTCCTGGCACTGCAAATTTCACTTCAGAATGCTCCATTTCTGAGGTGTTTAAAAAGCCATTTAATGGCCTGATTGCTGGCACTCAGCAAGCCCTTGAAAAAGGTTGGGTAATGCCCGAAGTTGCTAACACTGTCTCTGACCAATTAAAGAGACGTTCCAACTGGGTTTACAACAACTTTCTTCGCTCAGGCCCTTGGCAATTCAACGCTGGAGCAGCTAACGTAAACTATAACACGTTTGCCGGTGAGCCCTATAATTATTGGGCCGGCTTCTTTCGCTATTGGCGTGGCGGGAGAATAATCACACACACACAACCCAGTAACCTGGTTGCCATGGCAAATGATGGCACAGCAGTTACTTGGGGTGACGGCGCCGCCGCCGTCTTCACAACACAAACGAATGCACTCTATAATAACGAGTCAGTACACCTACCTTGGTTTTCGATGGTCCCATACGTCGCAACTAACGGTCCAGGCCAAGCCTACGAAACAGGCGTCTCTTCGGAAACGTCAATTGGCTATTCACCACTCGAACAATTCGGAATTGCATCCGCAACCACACTTATCTCGATTCAGGCAGCTGACGATTTCATGTTAATTTACCCAGTACCATTTTTTCCATGTTATTTCGCCCCTATTAATTTCGCCCCTGGCGGGATCATTCCCCTGCACCCAGCTAAGTTCGCTCACAACTCGCGTAGAGCGTCTAAAGATACGCGACTGACTTTCACTTAAGTCACGAAGGCACCGGACACCGAACCTACCCCCGGCCCCGATTCCACACAAAGCCCAGCTATGCTCTTAAATGCTGCCCACTTGTGATTGGATAGGGGAAGTCGATGGTGGTGTCAGTGGACCTTCGCCCACAAGCACAAACCTATATATAAAAATCCATAAAAACCTAGTAAAATTAAAATCTAGGGAATTAGTCTAAGATAGGTAGCTCCTTTTTTGGCTACGACCACCATTTTCTCTAATTCTCAGATTGCGTATATAAGGCTTTCTCCATGTTTCCCATTGTCATGGAGGAAGGCACTTTGTTTTGGTACTTTCAAAGTTCTTTTGTAAAATACAAC
>Ga0307482_1000021_pt1 | contig 10340 bp, 2 predicted proteins | sample atmos_gasesECM1C_3_FD_200506 | JGI IMG/M metagenome (GOLD analysis project Ga0307482, IMG submission 200506) | Metatranscriptome of hardwood forest soil microbial communities from Morgan-Monroe State Forest, Indiana, United States -... | ecosystem: Environmental > Terrestrial > Soil > Temperate...
CGTATATTTTATGTTTTATAGGCCTTTAGAAGTGATAGGGCCTTATATTTGGATATTTATGCAATGTATATTTTTCGAAATTGCATTTTGTAGTATTCCAGTATATGTCTCAATTACAGATAGAGATTTTAAAAACGACAAAAACACGTAGACGTTAAATTATAAGAAGTATTTATGAGGATTAAGAATCTGAGGTAGACACACGTTCGTTATATGGGATGAACGATAGTTACCTATTCGAAGTTAGCCGATATTATTATGACCGCCTGATTGCACAACAGGGCGATTAATGATTATTAACTTTGACAGCACAGCTTAGTTTTTAGATATGGATAAAATTTAATAAGAGGATTAACCAGTTCCTTTAGTCAATTTATACTGGTGTCTCTAAGACAATACTTAATTGAATTAGAATAGAGACATAGAGCGCGATGCGATTATCGCTTACACATGGATTATTATGAAATTATTTTAGTAGTTTTTCTTTTAGGACTAAAATGAAATTGTAATATAGCTCCCACACCGTTTGAATATCCGGTGAGTGTAGATAAATAATTAGCCTTATGTCGAGACGAGGCTTTTGGTAAAATAGATTCAATGAAGTAATTCGTTACGACCTATTACACATATTTTATCATTTCAGCGAACACTTGAGGGTTCCAATGACCTTCCGTGAATTTGACTGATTAAATAGTATAACTCCCGTACCTTTATGAGGATTAGGAGAACGATGCATCTATGCGTAAAATAGATCACATATTCGTGAGGCACTGTTTAGGCTGAAACCCTAGCAGATAAGCCCGAGGAGATGGAAGAGAGTATTTATCACTAATAAATGCAGTATAGTTCATTATCAAGTTATTAGGATATCTAAACAGGATTTATAAGGAAGAAGATTATTAATTAATTTACAAAAGACCTTACTGGTCTTGTACACACCCGCGACGAAGCAGATAGTAGTTAGCGGCATGTATAAGAAGTAAGAAGTTGAGTTTATTAAATTAATATTGCAAGAAACCTTTAAACATCATATGTGAAGTTCCCGGAAAGGTATATAGTTTCCTTCCGGAGGAATAAATAAAACTTGGTTCATAACACCATGCAGAGAAATCAAATAATAACCAGCCAAGAGGAGGAGATTAAGAAGAAATTAGAGGTTTGCAATTCAATATTTGCAAAGCATGGATTATCAAATCCAGCAACACAAGACATTAGTATATTTTTGAAATGTCTTGTGAGTGGTACAGCCCACCAAGGGCTTACCATAGGAGAGTGGTTAACAATAACCGATAATATGACCGAAGCCACTCGTGAAGCATTCTGTCTTGTGAGAGATAGAGTAGATAAAGCACAAGTAACCCATAATTTACCAGCTACTTTGCTTCACCATTTGGACTACCAAACGAATCCGCCACCAAGAGAAGCGGAACCCTATTACACATTACCGATGCCTAAGGTAGGGGCATTATTAGAAGAGAGACGGATAGGGATAGAAACACCACAGATTAGAAGAGTCAATGAAATCTTACAGAAACATCGTGAATCCAGAAACGATATACCACCATTGGCGATCCCAGAATTGAAACGTATGGGAATACCGCCACCAGTGAAGAAGATTATTGAGAAAGCAGTTACTGTAGATAAAGTGAGTGAATTTAGGAGGAGAATTGTAAACGAGAATTACCCGTCAGAGCTAGATATAATGGATTTGCTAGCTAGTGTAGAAACAGAACAGTATAAGTCTTTAGTAGAGTATGCAGATAGTTTAAAAGTTCCAAGTGAAGCATCAATTGCGCCGCCCCAGGCGTATGATTCTTCAGCATTGATGAAAATAAATGAAATGCATAGTTTGCCAGGACGATTACAGTTCGCAACATCAGGGAAGATAGGCCCACCACATATGCCATTGCAAATGGTAATAGGAGAGATAGGAGGAATATTTATAATTTCAGTAGACACGACAGTTCAAAGATGTCATGGAAACATAGCGAAATTAGTACTGAGATTGTTCGGAATGGAAGCGCAAGCTTCCAAGGATGGACCGAGTAGAAACCGCCGAGTAGTAGATCGAAAGATCGACCAACACAAGAAAATGCGAAAATTTTCATATGCGTTCGAAGAGAACCGCACCAAAGTTAGTAGAGAAAGGCCAGGACCTTTGGCCCCACATGTACAACGTACCTTAGATTTGTCAGTGATGGCTTTCCAGAGTGATTTGGAACGACATGGTTACAGTTCTACAAACATGTCGAAATTGCCGAAACAATTGTTCACGATTGTTTTGCAGCATTATATACAAGGATACGGAATACATAATTTCTACAAGCTAAAACGAATGAATGAGGCGAATATTAAGTTATTCGGAGCCCCTTTGTCGAAGTTGCAGCCCCCAGCGCAACACCCAGAACCAGATACGATGGGTCGACGAATAATAGTTAAGGCTTGGAAAGAATTAGTATCGAAGGATGGTGTAGGTAGAGATATGGAACTACAAGCAGGGAAAAACCCGAGCGGAGATTTTTTTAGCAACCTTTTTACTGAGAAAAAGGAAGAAACCAAAACTTTTACAGGAGATTTGAAGGCCCAGCAACTCAGGCCGAAGGAGAAAGAGAAAGAGCCTAGTTTAGGCCCGATAGATTCACAATTAGTTAGTACAATTCAGACAGTAATGGGACAGACCGCGATCAAAGACGGTGTCTCATCATTAGCGACGTTGGCTGCGAAAGCAGCCATTCCCGCAATGAAGGATGAAATAGGAAAAGCTTTTAGTGAATTTAAGGATATGGTAGTAGCGTATGTGAAACCATATATACCGATAGTAAGCGCGTTCCTAGCGTTTATTTTGGTAGTAGGCCTACTAAGGTCTTTCATGGAGATAGGAGTTTTGATAAAGATCTTACAATTTGTTGTGAAAGCGACAAATTTTATGGGATTTGATTTTGATGAAGAGAAAGTAGCATCAGATATGGTTGCACAAGGATTAGGAGATTCGTTAGAACTAGGGTCATTTTTTGATTTTAGGAAGTATTTACATGAAACAGCACGTACCACAGTTTCATTAAAGAATATAACAGAATTTGTTAAGACAAGTGTAGCCACAGCCAAGGAGATGATTGATTTTGCTTATGAGATGTACGCAGGCCGACCATGGTTTGAGGACTCTTTAGCAGCGCACAATAGCTGCCAAGCATTTGCGAAGTTATTTGCAGAAACAGGTCAATTAGATCCAGGAGTAGCTACTTCAGATCCGGAGAGAGCAAGGACTTTTTGTAAGATGTATATGCAATTGAAAGATTATTCACAGAAATTGAAACTAGCCAAGTCTGACAGTCACGCGATTAATCGCGTAGATAAGTTACTTATGTCAGCAACCCCAATGTTTCAGTCTTTCATTGCTACCCTCTGTAAACCCGGAGGAAGAATGCAACCAGTTTGGATTAATTTATACGGCCCAGCAGGACAGGGTAAGACCGTATTATTAAATTCATTATGCGTTGCATTGTACACGAAGATAAAACAACGACGATGGTCGGAAAGCAATAAGTACAATCGGAATCAAGCAGAAGCTTTTTGGTCAAAATATGAACATCAGTTTTTGACACTATATGATGATCTTTTTCAGATAAAGGATCCAACGGAACGAGCGCGAACAGCGTACGAGTTGATAAATGTAGTAAGCCCAGCAGCATATTCATGTGATATGCCAGACGTGGCCTCGAAAGGGATCACGTTTTTCGATTCGGAATTTGTTATTTCAACATCTAATTTGCTAAATCATTCAGCCTATTCCAATATAGGCATAGTTGATTCAGAAGCATTTTTTAGGAGAATGGAGTTTGATGTAAAAGTCACACTTAAGGAGAAGAAACCACATAACATTACAGTTCTAGGACCGAGTTCACCAGAATGGTCCAATTATAATTTAGAGATAACACATAGGCAAGGTAAGGAGTTGGCTCAACCAGAGAAACCCACTGCAGCCGAGTTTATCAATATGATTATAAAAGCACATGCATCAGCGAAGGAAGCACAAGTACGCGCTGAGAATTGTGCCGATGAATGGTATGATAGTTTAGGAGAGAAGAACTCATCAAGCACACAGGAGACGGTAAAACCGTACAAATTTGATGGGAAACGACATTATCTTAATGATGAAGTCTTATTTTCCGGAGACGACGACGCTCTGCCCCTTTTAGAGGAGAGTCATTATTACACTAAGGAATTTAACGTACCAAAAGTTGTAATTCCTGGGATGAAGTCAGAGGGAATATGGGATGCCATCAGCTACCGCGCTCGCTCAACAAAAGCGTGGTGGCATGCAAGAAGATGTGATGGAACAGTTATTGAACATTGTAGGCAGCACGGAGCATCAGAATCTGTGCAGAGATTGTTGGGAACAATATTTATGCAACACAAGCCTGTTTGTCCAGAATGGGTTTTGGCCAATGCATATTTTCCGATTTTTCACCCGGAAGATGCGGCAACAATATACAATTTGTGTACAATGGACAAGAATCGAGAAGTCATAAGCAATTATGATGTTTGGAAAGCAAATCCGTTCGTGAAAGGAAGCGGACGACTCAAGTACGTGATACGAGAATTAGGTCGAGATAGTCTCCCTATAGCATTACAGGATTGGGTGTTGCGTGAAGGAATAGGCCCATCAACGAGGATATCAGGAGTGTTTCCTGATATACCTACGGTACTCAGTATTGAGGATCGGAAGTTGTTGTCAACCTATTATTATGGAACGGATCAGTTTTTTAGGAAGAAGTTGGAGATAGATAGAATGCCTGGAGGCATAGATTCTTATACTAGATTAGTGAAAAATGTTGTGAAAGTATCAGATTCGGAGTATGATTACGCGTATTATTCAGTAGTGGGAGGCCACACTGATTACACAGCGACTATTTCGGAAATGGACGGCATGGTAGGGAGACTCATTCAGAGTTTCTTTTATATGTCGATGATAGCGGCAATTGTTACAGGTCTAGTGTTTTTGTTTGGAGCAGTCGGAGCGACACCAAATGGGTTCTCAGCACAAAGTGAGGATAAAAACATGAAGAAAGGACAGAATCGATCATTGCGGAAGATGAGAGTAGAGCCAGGAAAGGGAATGGTAGCGCAGAGTAGCGATACGACAGCCATGGATATTAGCCAGAAAATATTAGCGAACTCATTAATTTGGGTAACGCTTTATTGGGATGGTTTCCCTAAACAAGAAGGTTTTCTACTGCTTATGAAAGGAGGAGAAGCGGTCATCAATTATCATGTGTGGACAGGATTGAAGATCAATGGGCAAGTGAAGGAGCCTTGTCGAGTAGTAGCTTCGTACTCGCGCGATGATAAGGAGGTAGATTTGCAGGTGTATCAGGTACGCCATGAGAAGGAGAGAGATTTGACTTTTGTTAAGTTTGCACATACCCCATCTAAACCAGATCTGACTAAGTATTTACCAAGCAAAGCGGATATTCCACAAACGATTATGTCTCCAGTCTTGTGTTCAATAAACGAGAAAGGAGATCCATATCATGTGTTTGGAACTGAAGCGGAGTACCATAAAGTAATACACATAGAATCTGAGAATATAGATTGGGAGGGAGTTTACGTAGTGAAAGGATTGATATCCAGAGCCGGAGATTGTACGTCCCCGTACGTCTCACACAATGTAAATGACCAAAAGAAACTTAAGGGAATACATGGAGCAGGATCAGCTCGTATGTCACAGACAACGATGCTGCCATTGTATTCGGAGGATTTTTTGCCAGAAAAATGGGTAGGGGTACCCATTAGGAGTCCAGCTCATATGGTCAGTGATATGCAGTTACAAGGAGCATACATGATTGATATGATTGAATCAGAGCCTTTTGCACACAAGGTAGTGAGTGTAGAAACAGGTCCCCCTAAAGGGACCTTTATAGAGGGTGGCGCTCCCCGCTGCACCTTCAAAGATATACAGTTTTCGACCCCACAGCATACGAAGATTGTACCTACTATGTTGGTTACAGGATCAGTTCATCCACCATTGGCACCCCCATGGGAGGTAAAAGAACAACCAGCACGATTGAAACCCGGATATAAAGGGGCAGAATATCGAGATCCAAATATATTAGCTTATAGAAAGTATAGTAAGTTACATTTACCATCGATGCCTAAGGAGGCGCTCAACACGATGGTATATGAGGGAATATTTACGCCCGATGTAGTGGCTAAAAAACACTATATCGTGACGATTGAGCAAGCAGTCTTCGGCATGCCGGAGATCGGAATGGCAGGCATTGATTTGTCTACATCATCTGGTTTCCCTTGGGCAGCGAAAGGCTACACACGAAAAGACCTGATAAATCCTAAGACACGGTGGATTCATCCAGAACTTCGGAGAGAAGTTGAATTCATTATATCTGAGGCATTAGCAGGCCGTATTGTTCCCCACTTTACATTACATTGTCTAAAAGACGAAACACGCCCCATAGAGAGAGTCTTTGACTTTTACACACGAGCTTTTCAGATTGGAGCCTTAGCTCATCTGATAGCATCCCGTTGTAGTTTAATGACGCTGTTAGCAGCCGTTGAACACGGACAGGAAGGAGAAGTAAAAGTTGGAGTCAATCCATATGGAGGTGATTGGGATATGATAGCGTTGCTTCTTGAGCGTTTCACGAAGTTTACGGACCAGGATGTTTCTGGTTATGAATATTGTTTCCCATATTGGTTTCCCAATTTGTTTTGTCAGGCAATGAGTTTATTACTCAATAAGCCGATAAATTCCGATTATATTATGTTAGCTTGGGCAGTGACCAATAGTTCGGTCCATGCGTATGTAGTTTACAAAGATACAGCGTATGAGATGATAATGATGATATCGGGTAGTTTATTTACTGCCTTTGGAAATTCAGCATCGAACTCAGCAAAAACACGTATTCAATTTATTCGCTTGAGCTCTGAGAACCAACCAGGGATCGCGATGAAATTTGAACAACATGTTCAAGCTATAAAATATGGTGATGATGATGTCATCGGGTTTGACGACTCGATTTCGGAATGGTTTAACGGCCAGACATTAGCAGCTTCTGCAAAGGAGATGTTTAATCACACACATACAGCGCCAGATAAAAGTGATAATATTCCGAAATGGAGGCGCCTTTCGGAGATAGAATTTCTTAAACGAGGATTTAAGCACGTGGGAGGATCGTTTTATACGGTTGCACCATTAAACAAAGACTCGATAAAGAATATGCTTCAGTGGATAATGAAACCAACCGAGTGCTCAATGGCTCGACAGTTTCAGATAAACACAGAAGTTGCTCTTTTTGAGGCTTGTTACCACGGGCCTGAATTTTTTGAGGAAATTCTGAGGGTAGTAAATGCATTTAATATTGCATATCAATTACCACCTTCAAGATTGTCGTACGAGCATTGCTGGTATGTACAATCCTTACATAAGATGTAAGAACATATGGACCAGGGTGAATAGGTCTTAAAAATCCCCGGAGAGAAAACTCTGTAATGAAAACATTTTGCTAGTGTGATCTGAACGTAAGCGATGAAAGCGTTCTGCTGCTAGTGATCTTAGTCTTTTTAGACATTCATCACCCCCCCGGCACCGGAGAATTATGTCGTTCTCCCACAGTCCGTAAATAGACATGCTCAAACAACAACAACATCAACAACAGTGGATTCTTTGGATCCATCCACGCCGCAAGGCGTATCAACTGACGATACTACAACTATGCAGTTTCAAGATGCTAGTACAGTAGTTGAGCAGAAAAGTGAACTTCACTTTGACACAATGTATGAAGCGGTAAATCCTTATACAGATTCAGTGGCGCGCGAGATAGTTGAACGTACGGTTCAATTACCCGCCACTACATGGACGTCAGGCAGTAGTATTTTATTCTTTGCCGACCCAATAACGTCTATGATATCATCTTCACAGGTGATTAAAAATGTATGGGGAACGTTGTCTGGAACCTCCACAGGTTTCGGAATGTTCCGTTTTATGCGTTGTGGATTTAAATTTATCGTCAAGGTAAATAGCACGCAGTACCATCAAGGTACGTTAGTAGCAGGGTGGCTTCCTGATTTGTTAGATCATGAGCAGCTCGACGTACAGAATTGTTTCGCACACAATGCTATCGTCTTGAGCGCATCAACACAGGATCAAGCAACACTTGAAGCTCCCTACTATGGTAGGAAACCTCACTATGATTTAGCGTATGGCGTTCCAGAGAGCCAACCTATATTCTTTTTGAGAGTACTCAACCCGTTAGTCACGTCGAATCCATCCGTGGCAGATACAGTTGAAGTATCGTTATTTTTACAGGCAACCAACGTAAAAATGTACGCACTCCTTCCACAGAAACCATTCCCGCCTTTGGGAAAGAGTCTATGGAGGCCGAATAAAGGTTTGCACAAAGGAGCCTTATTTGAGAAGATCGTTCAAAAAGATCTTGAGAAAGAGAAAAGATATCGAGTCCCAGGCATGGAGACTCAATCAGGCCAGAACAAGAAAAGGCCTAAACGTGAAGTTCACACCAAAGATGAGCAGGGATTATCAGTACCTGGAGTAGCATCTCTCATTTCCCCAATAATTCGTAGCATTCCGTATGCAAGCGATGTGATAGATATTGGGAAAATGATCTTATCAAATCTTGACAAACCGACAACTGATCAAAGCATAATGTATATTCGTGAGGAAGGTAATAGAGGACACAATTGGCTGACTGGAGTAGATTATTGCGAAGAATTGAGTTCTTTCCCGTCCTCGAGTGTTGCACGAACGCTCGGAATGGAAAGTTCAGATATTAACGTAGTAGATTACTGTAAGAAGCCTCTTTTGTTTTACTCTGAGGTCATTACGACCGCAGGTGTAAAGTTCTATATACCGGTACACCCAATGAATTTCTTAAGCTCAATCCGCACAGAACCAGATTTTCTAGCCTTCGGGACTAGTTTTTATTCGTACTGGCGCGGTTCTATCAAGTTCTTGTTTCAATTCGTTGGAACACCATTTTACTCATGCAGATTTAAGATCTCGGTTTCACACACAGGCGCGGCAGTGGCTGGTGGAACAGGAGATGGCACAGGATATTACTCCCACATCGTAGATGCAAAAGGCGATGCTTGGTTTGAGTTATCAGTACCATTTTTGTGTGCTAGGACATGGAGTTCCACCTTCGATTGGACAGGCAATGATGACACCTTTTTAACCGTCGAGGCATTAACCGACGTTCAAGGAAGTAGTCTACCCGCGACAGCTTCGTATTATATGAACATATACAGAGCAGCCGGTGATGATTACCAGTTAGCAAGCTTGCAAACCGCAAGGAATCTGGGTCTTACTCCATTAGATAGACCTAGGTTGGATAACAACAAGTACACAAGACAATATGCAACAGTAATACCGGGTATGGAAGCACAATGCTCCGTGGCCGGGAGATTCAAGCAACCCTTTCAAGGGATAACCCCAACAGCGACAGGAACGTTAGAAACAGGAATTAATATGGCGGACACTAGTTCGACAGTCTCCGATGTTTGTAAGAGATTTTCTATATATACGTTTACAGCTCGTAATTGGGGTTCATATCCGAATGGAAATGGACCACTGGAACCTGCCTCTGCACCAGGCATGATTTTCATGTGGTCTCGCGTGTATGCTTTCTGGAGAGGAAGTAGGCGCATTAAGCGGATTGCTAGTGACAATAACTCACAATTATTATTGCGAGGTTTGTGGGGGGACGGGTCAGAACACCATTATGACGGTACCCCCATTAACTTAGCAGCTAGCGATTATGTTTCATCGTGTACAGTACCTTGGTATTGTTTGAACTCTTGGTCACCTGCAGCAGGTGTCCTAACTTACACTAATTCACCGGAGGATCCAGAAACCGTAAATTATTACGACTATGTGTATCCTAGTGATAGTAGATTGTTATTGGCAGCAGGAGATGATTTCTGTTTTCTATATCCGATAGCACCCGTAGTACTCGCGCATATGGCGGAAGAACGAAAATCCGCAAAGAGTAAAGACGTCCCAAACCATTCAAATGTGGAGAATGGCGCAGGACGCGGTATGGTGAAGCCCAAAGTACCCACGGCTTCAAACGTACCAACCCCAAATTGACACCCACATATTTATCACTTACGCACTGTTAAAACGTGGAACGTAGACAAAGCAACGTTCTATGATTTAGCTTTTTGGGTACCTGAAGGTTGTGTAACTTTCTGGGAACCAAAACACACCCCTCACCCAGGCTCGGAAAATCTGAGTTGAAGGTGGGGGTCCGGATATTTTTTGCTGTCTGTAGCAAAAAAGGATCTATGAAATAAGTATAAAAAAC
>Ga0307482_1000022_pt1 | contig 10300 bp, 2 predicted proteins | sample atmos_gasesECM1C_3_FD_200506 | JGI IMG/M metagenome (GOLD analysis project Ga0307482, IMG submission 200506) | Metatranscriptome of hardwood forest soil microbial communities from Morgan-Monroe State Forest, Indiana, United States -... | ecosystem: Environmental > Terrestrial > Soil > Temperate...
ATCTCGGGGGAGTTCCCCCCGGGTTCTTTTTCAATTAGGTGGTGACACGTATTTGGCTATTATTTACATCATGATGACTATCAGTGATTCTGCTATTATTGAGTGATCATGATATTCAGATGATTTGTAACCATGTTTGTTATAATTTTCCGAATGACGTGGCTGGTGAGCTGTTGACATTCGGTGATTTTCTCTTTTAGAGATTTTCTATGAGAGTGTTTAGTAGCAAAGCCTTTGAAACTTAAAACTAGCACTTTATATTTTAGGTATTTTCTATCCTTTCTTCTTTTTCCAAGATAAAATACAAAATAAAATAAAAATATAGCACCATCTTTTAATTTGAGCTTTTAGCACAATTAAGCAGGCTCTATCAAAATCATTGATTTCCGCTGAAATTTATTATAGGATTTTTTTGATTTATGGGCCATGATTCACATACTCTGGCGGATTGAATTCACAGAAACCAGAGTGGCGTTTACTAATTGTTTGCTTGAAGCTCTTTGATGTAGATCTTTAGCCGACCTTACGGGTGTCGAATGAGCACGCCTTGGGTGGGCAAGAACTCATTTTTAAAACGGCCTTGAGAGATCTATTGTATGAGATTTTCAAGATTCAAAATTGTAGAATAGTGAGCTAAATGTACCTACCAAATGGTGCAAAATGCGGCAGGGGAAACGGATTCCCGATGTGTCAGGTAATAGCGGCACACCCTGAAGGGTGTCTATCGGCTAAAATTGTTGTTTTGGCGGGTGGTCACAGTCCCAACCTGGTGACAGGTGCCTTCTTGGCTGAATAAGCGGGTAACGCGGATGGTTAAGTTGGTATACAACACTGCGAACTGCCATTAGTAGTTTTGTGCTTAGGAGGTTAAGACCCAAATGTTTCAAGATTAATATTTTGAAACAGAGTAGGAAGTGGGAAATTTAGCTCATTGTGACTCGTATTTATCCATGTAATGATGCGAGTGTGAATTCTACCTTCACTTTTTCTTTAACATGGTGGTTTTGATGTCCTCGACCGGGACTCATTACTGGAATTGATGGTTGACCCAAAACTGCTTATTATGATTACACCAATAAAGAACTTCAACCAAGTTCTCTCTATTTTCTCTGATTCAAAGAAAACCACAAACAAGAACGGAAATATGGGAAAGTTTAATGGTGATGATGATTGGGATGGAACCCGGTTCGCTAAGTCTCTGATTGGAGCATTTAAGGATGACATGTTTAGGCGTGGTTATGATCCTGAGGATCGTGATGCCATGCTTTATTATTTGGCAGTGGAGGCCGAGAAGAGGCATGACCATCACTATGGTGCGATTTATGACAAAGAATTCGGTTTTCTCGAGGCGTATGATAGAGTTGTAGGTTTTAAGACATATTTCGATGGTTATATGTCTTATAAGGAACTCGGATGGTATCAGGATACTCGAACTCATCGATTGTATACTGATGCGCCCTTGATGTATTTGACAAAGCAGGAATTTGCCTACTTGTGGTATGGAATGCTTGGTTCCAGTGACCTCGAATATTTTACTGGGGGAAGGCATGATTTTTATACTGCACTGGAGTCTCTGAATTTTTGGGACTCCATGAATGAGGCTGGTTTTGGAAGAAGCCAGTATTCTCAGTATAGTTTAATGGACCTTCCCCGTGTTATGCGCAACCGGCAGCGCACTTTGCGAAGTCGAGAGCGGCGGAAAAAGTATGGTCAGGACATGAAGGAAGTGACTGAGTTTTTGCGACATCGCCAAATTGGCGAGTCTCAGATGAAAATTTTGGGTATTGAGCCAGGAAAGGTTCGATGCTCATATCGGTATCCAGGTACAAAACGATATGGTAGAAGAATGTCGCGTTGTCGGTCCAGGGCGTTGTGTCCAATGTGCTTTTGTTGTGGACCACATTGTGTTTGTGGTCATGTGCCATGTACGTGGCCATCAGAGGATAGTGACAGGGATCAAGAAGTTCCTGAAACTGGAGAACCTCAGGGTTTTAATTTTGATGTGAATGTCAAAATTGATAAGGAACAGATTCGTGCGGCATTTATGAGTGCTGGTAGTTCAATTGGTGAATCTATTTCACAGAAGATGGGTACTCAGACATGGAAAAGGTTGTTTATAGATCTTGGTCTTCTCTTTGCTGGCTTGTATTCCTCGTGGGGGAATAAGACCTCTTGTGCTATTCACATAGCTCAATTTGTCGGGGCCCTTGGATTGGGCCCAGACGTTATGGACTGGTTGATTGATAGGATTAGTGCGTTGTGCGCTCATTTTGTCACACCTCCCAGGGCAAATGTGTCTCGGTCATCTAATCCTTTTGATGAGGATGATGATGAGATTAGTGGTATTTTCGAGCCAATAGAGAAGAGAAGTTGGTATTCGAGGATACGAAATCGGTTGAGTCCAATCCCACCCCATATTTCGGAGAATCCACGCTATCGAGTTGAGGATCGTGGTAGATGTCAGTCAGGTTTTGATGAGGATCCAAGTCCAATTCAAATGGAGAGGATGGGTGCTTTGTTGGGTCTCGGAGGTGGTATAGCTGCTGTTGTCTTGGCAGTGGTCGGTACAAAGTCAATCCCAACTAATGATAAGGAAACTACGGCTTTTATAAACCGGTTTTCTAGATTGGGATCGTGTTGTAAGTCATTTGAAACCCTGTTTGATATGGGGAAAACTTTCACTTCGTGGTTAACATCATTAATTCGACTTCATATTTTTGGAGAGGATCCTCGGTACATCGATAAGATGTATGAGGTGAATTCGTGGTGTATTGAGGTATCTGCCTTGGTGGACAGTAATTGGGAAGTTAAGGTTAAAAATAATATGCAACTTAAGAATCAGGTCGATAGTTTGTTATCACAGGGCACTCGTTTGTCCCGACTAATGGATAGTAAGCGGACCCCAATGTCGGAAAGAAAATCATTTGACAGATTATTGGGTATTTTGACTGGGTTCCGAGGTGATGTGGCTCGCTCTGGTACAGGACAGGCTAAAATGCGCCAGGTTCCATTAATAGTACACCTTGTTGGTGATACGGGAAACGGAAAATCATCCATCTTGTGGTTCATGATGTATCATATTTGTAAAAAGATGGGACTCAAGTCGCAGGAAGAAATTGATTCTGCGATTTTCTTTCGTTATGCGTTGGCAGCGGCGGATGATTGGGATGGTTTTACGAATGATGTGAAGGTTGTTGTTGTTGATGACATTTTTACCCAAATTGATTCGGCGTCAAAGCCGAATCCTGAGGTTGCCGAGACCATTCGCATGGGAAATAACGCCTATTGGCCATTACCCATGGCGCATATGGGCGATAAAGGAACAACTAGTTTCCAGGCCCCGTTGGTATTTTGGACTTCCAATAGATCCCATTTTAGTTTTTCATCGGTGACTAACCCAGAAGCTATTCTCAATCGCGTTGGTCTTAAGTATAAAGCCGTTCCGTGTCGTGAGTTTTCACGTGTTACAACAATCGGTGAGAAGAGGGTTGTGAATTTGGACAAGGAGAAAATTCGTGCTGACTTGAAGGTTAATCCTGGTAACGTCACTAAATATACCGAATTCATAAAATTGGATCCCATGTCTGCTACTGATGATGACACTGAGGACGCTGAGAGGATGTCCTATGAAGAAGTGGTTGCGGAGATTTGGTCAGCAGTGGAGAATAACTGGAATGCATTTTCTGATATGTTGGGTGCGTTGGAGGGTTATTTGAAGAATATGGAACAGGAAGCTGGTCCATGTCATTCCGGCTTGTTTGATATGCAATCGTTAGTTGTACGAAAGAAGTTGGAGCCACAGGTTTACACTTTCACTCATCTAAGGTCATATCTTGATTGGACCTATCATGTGGATCTGTGGAAGACTTTCGCGTCCATATTGGAGACTGCTCCATTGGATGCGATTGAGCTACCTAGTCATTTTAAAATTTCGGAAGCTGAGAAAATTGGATTTGGGAGTCTTTATTATACGGATTGTATGGTCTCGCGGTCTCGTCTGAATATGATGGATTTGTGTAACATCTTGCGATGTCGATGTTCTGCAGGCGGCGAGGACGAATTCCTGGCTATGCTATCTATGATGGGATATTCAGGCGTGGTGAGCTCTTGCGGGCATTCACATTGTTCGAAGGTTAATAGTGAGATGGTTATACAATCATTACCAAGTGCAGTGGCATGTTTTGAGGCTGGCTTTAATTCTAGTGAATTTAACGCGCAGCTTGAACGGTTTTCTGTTGTTGAGACATACACTCGTGAAATTAAGGCTGTTATGACGTTTGTTGTGACAGGACTCCTTATGACGATTGGTTGGAAGTATTTGTCTAATGAGGATAATGAAACTCCCCCCACCATTGTTGGTCAGGTGGAATCAAAATCAATGCCAAGTAGTGGGCGACAGAGGGGACAATTTGAGTCTCGTTCTGCCACTAGTCTTGGCAGGCAGCTGGGTCGCTTTGAATCGGTTAATCCGCTTGCAGCGGGACGGCAGTTGGTTCGGTTTGAGTCCGGTTTATCGGATGAAGGTGCTTCTCGTAAAACTGTGCAGTTTGATACTCCAGAATTGGAGGCGACGGCGCAAATGGTATTAGATCAGAATGCGCATGAGGTTGGTGGTATTGCAGCTGGCAATATGTACAAACTGGAAAAGGAAATTTTGCCGGGTGTTTGGCGGATGGCAACTAATGTTCTTTTTGTTAAGGGTAGACTTGCAATTGCTAACCGGCATCTTTTGCTTGAGTTAAAACGTGGTGATCCACAATCTCGGTGGCGAATTCGTGGTAAATTGGTTCCGGCTCCTGTTGAAATTAGGCAGCATGAATTGAATTATTACTACCCCCCAGATGGGAAGGAGGTTGAGAAGGATCTTATAGTGATTGAGTTTCCTCGGCGTGTGAGACCTCATAGAGATATAGTCGGAAAGTTTATGACAAATGAGGATCACGCCCGTTTTAGAACTCTTGGGCAGGTGTGTATGACTTGTTATGATAGTGGTGATAATGTTCATTTAAAACACTATTACACGAATGTTGTGTTTGCTGATGATCGCGCTTTTGTTATGAATGATGGAAAAATGGATATAGCCTATGTGCGTGATTATTTTAAGTACGGAATTCAAACAATGAAGGGCGACTGTGGTGGTGTGCTTGTGTGTTATGATAGAAATTTCAATAGGAAATTGATGGGCATCCATTCAGCGGGTATAGATAATGATTTGTATCAAGGGATTGCCCAGCCCGTCACTCAAGAGGTTATTAAAAAATATTTGGATGGTCTTAGTGTGAAAGATAAATCCGCAACTGTGGCTTTGGATTTCTTTGTCGATAGTCCGTTGGCGACTCAGAATGTTGAGGGTTTCATTGAGTTTGCCCATGATCCACAGGGTCATTGTGAAATGGGAACGATGCAAAATGGAGTCCATATGAACGGGACAACGAGAATTTTTCCGTCCCCCATTTATGGTGTATTGATGGAGCCCAAGACTGCACCAGCTCGTCTAAACAAGTTTGAGTTGGGCGGTGAAATTGTTTCGCCGATGGAGTTAGCAAGGGAGAAAACAAAACCTAAGCCAATTTTTTTATTGGATGACAATTCACTTCGCGCAGCTGTGAATGATGTAGACCAAATGATTCGGCAGCGTGTGTGTGTGGATGACACGTATGTGTTGAGTTGGGAGGAGGCAATTCGAGGAAAGGTTGGTAATCAGTATTACCCGCCTTTGAATCGTCGAACTTCCCCTGGTTATGGATGGCCAAGAGTTGGTGTCGGCAAAACAACTTACTTTGGCGGTGATGAGGATTATATCTTTGATCACCCTGATGTTATTGCAGCACGAGATGTGGCTCTTGCGAGGATGAAACGAGGTGAACGGATGAATGCTGTTTTTGAGGATACTTTGAAGGATGAGCGGCGACCTTTGGCTCGTGTTGCAGCCGGTAAGACACGTTTATTTTCTGCTGGTGAACAGGTGTTTACAGTGCTCTTTCGGCAATATTTTGGTGGCTTCTCTGCACATATGATCAAGAATAAAATTGATTTTGAGTCGTGTGTTGGTGTGAACGAGTATGGTCCAGATTGGGGTCGCGTTGCTCAACGTATTAGAGGAAAGGGAGCAAAGGTTTTTGCTGGCGATTTTAGTAATTATGACTGTACTATGCATCCGGACTTTATGTGGGGTTTTTATGACCTTGCAGATAAATTTTATGCAACATTTGAAAGGAATGGAGATGAAAGCTGGATTCGGTTGATGTTGTTTCTGGAGGTTTTGTTTTCACTGCACATTAACGGTAACCGCATCTGTATGTGGTGCGGTGGTAATCCATCTGGTTGCCCCATAACTACTTTGTTGAATTGCATAGTCCATAGTCTCATGGCGCGGTATGTGTTTCTGCGTCTTGCAGAGAGATATGCGCCAGCCCTGGCGACGTGCGTGGCATATTCCAAACACGTTGGTCATGTAAATTATGGCGATGATGATGTGTACAATGTTTCTGATTCTGTGTGTGATTGGTTTAATCAAGTTAGTGTGACTGAGGAGTTTGCAAAATTTGGAATGAAATATACGGACGAATCTAAGGAGGATACTATTCTTCCGTATAAGAGTCTGGATGAGATTAATTTTTTAAAACGAAGTTTTAGATTTGATCCCGAGATTGGTCGTTTTGTCGCTCCCCTTGCCATGGATACTATTTTGGAATCTCCCATGTGGGTTCATGGAACAGTTGATGTTTATGAGCTCGCTGCAGTTAATCTCCAGGATCAGGCTTTGGAATTGGCAATACATGGTGAGGAAGTTTTTGATGAGTACCTGCCAGTGTTTTTAAACGCTGCTCGGGTGTTGTCAGAGCGTGTTGAGTGTCGTATTTCTACTTATTATGAGTATCAGACTATGCTCCTCGGGCGTCAGCTCGGCATGAGGTGGTTATGATATTATGCGTGTTTTCCCAGGACTGATGTCTGTAATCTTCAGACTTGCACGCTGGAACTAATCTGGAAACCTCAAAATCAGAGTAAGTTAATTGAGCAAAACTTATTCGATAATCAGGTGCTCACACATCTACGTATTCGTATGGAACCTGAACAAAATAAAGAAAACTTACATGAAATTAAATCGGAGGTTGTCACTTTCTTTGAAGATGGTGAAGTGGCGACTGTCCCAAGTGGAAATGTTCGTCCCGAACCTTTCTACTTAAAACCAGCCGAAGATACACTTGAAAACAGTGTTATTGGCTTTTTGTCTCGACCTATCGAGCAACAAAATCTTTTGTGGAACCTTGCTGACGTCAAGGGGACACAGGTTGGCAATAATTTGGATTTGCCAGCGTCTTGGATGCAGAACACTATGATTAGTGAGAAACTGGCAGGAATTCGTTTTATAAGGTGTAAATTTCGTGTCAAAATTCAATTTAATGCCCAGAAGTTTAATGCGGGCATGCTTGTGGCTTTCTTTGAACCACTTGCAACTCAGCAGACTTTTAGGCCATCAAACGCTGCACATTTTGGCGGCATCACTGGGTATGACCCGGTGTTTTTGGATATTAGCGATAGCACGTCAATGGAACTTTTGGTTCCTTTTTGTGCAAATGTTACTCACTATGATATGATCACTGGAGATGGTCTTGCTGGTCAGGTTCGGATATATGTGTACTCCCAGTTGACAGGAGGCACAGACAGTATAGATGGCACCATGTGGGTGACAGCAGAGGATGTTGATGTTCAAATGGCAACTGGAGTTAGTGCATTACCGCGAGCTTTTGCTCAGTCGGGCCTAACACCGGGTGCTGGTGCGGGGACCACATCAAGTAGAGCAGCAGGTAATCCAACCCAGATATCACCGGACAATGAAAAGAGTGCGGGGTCGGTTGAGGCACTTGCGCGTAAGATTGGTAGCGTTGCTTCATCGGCGTCGGGTGTCCCGGTTGTTTCAATTCCTGCACGTACTTTATCGTATGTGGCAGATGCAGCAGCTGGCGTGGCTTCCATTTTTGGTTGGTCTCGTCCCACTGATGATTCATTCGCGACACCTATGGTTCCCTGCTATATTAAGAATTTCACGAATTTTAATGGCGATTCTAAATCAAAGGTCCTGGCACTGGACGCGCGGAACGAGGTGAGAACTCCGTGTGATGTGTTTGGTACGGACGTTGATGAGATGTCATTTGCTCACATTTTACGAAAGAAGAGCTGGATGACATTTTTCTCAATTGATAAAACGGCTGTTGCCAATCAGGTTGTTTGGAAGTGGCCAGTAACCCCAGATGCGTGTTTGCGTGTGCCTGTTGGTACTCACGCTTATAAGTTAAATACATATTTGTCGTACCACTCCGAGAATTTTTATTCATGGCGGGGAGGGATAAATTATCATTTTAAAGTAGTGAAGAGCCAATTTCACACTTGTCGTATAAGGGTTTCTTACGTATCTGGCCTCTTATATAATTCATCTTTAACAACTATTGATATTAATCGGGTTTATTCTCGTATTTATGATATTCGGGATCTCACCGAATTTGAGTTTGTTGTGCCTTATGTTTATAATGCACCTTGGGCTTCCCTTAATAGCGCTTTGGGAGGAGAGATTAGCCCGTATACGGACACTGTTCCAACTGGCGTTGTGCTAGTTGAAGTTATTAATGCTTTGCGATGTCCTGATACGTGTGCTCCAAATATTGAGTTTATTGTTAGCACTAGTGCTGCTGAAGATTTTCAATTCGCGATTCCCACTCAATCGGAGTGGGGAATTAATACTGACACAAATTTTTTAACTGGCTCCAGTTTTGCTGTCGGTAATCCGGATGTTTTGAGTGAGAAACTTTCTCTTTCAGGTCCAAGGAAAAGAACTATGAAGAGTCACTTTTCACATTTATTTGAGGATATGAACGATATTCCGGTCGAGAAGGGTATTAATCCAGTTTTGCAGACGCCCAAACAATATAAACTGTATCGTGACAGTAAAAAGAAAGTTGTTCCATCATTGGCGGAAACTCCTAAAGCCTTAGAGGCTGAATTGGATGCAGTTACTACTCAGGTTGAGACCGAGGCTTCGCTTTTGTTGCCGTCGGAATCAATGGATTTTTACAGATCGGTAACTGATGATTATTGGCGTAAATTTGTTGGAAAAGTAGATAAGGTGGACGCTTTGGATTCTTCTAAGGCAAGATTTATTGCCGCGTTCATTGGAGTTTATGAGGACATGCCAGTTGCTGATCGCCCTGACCTTGAGGAATTGGTTGTTGATCCACAGCTTGTTCCCCTGGTGACTATTGTTAAACACACCCCTGTTTTGGTCCCTGAAAGTGGAGAACCACAGAGTGGTGATTTGATTGTGCCCGGACCTGTTGATACTGGTCATGCTATTAACGCGTTCGGTATGGGTGAGGTTGTCACGGGCTGGCGTCAAATTTTGAAAAGGTATGATGGTCTGGGTTTTGTTATACCAACTTCAACGCCCGGCCCAACCCAAATTATTGGTATGTATCCTGCCGACATGGGTATTCGATATCCTATGTCGGCTAATCCAGCCATGTTCACAACATACAATGTTATGTTCAATAGAGCAGCTGTACTCTATCGGTACTGGTGTGGTTCAATTCGTATTTCGATGTATAGAAATTCGGGAACTCAGTCAACCCAGCAGTGGCGGTGGAGCCCTACTACCACGATGTTGGTACCAGCTTTGGCTGCAATCACGTCATTTCCGGTTGTTAATCAGCCAGTTCGTCCAGTTGTTCTAAATGTTAATTCCTTTTCAAATGCTGGATTGCCCAGATCTTTATATTTCCCCAATACCGAGGAAGTCTCAGAAGTTCTGAGTCCTTTTTATGAGAGATACCCAGCTGTTCCCACGCAGCTCGGTGGTATGGATTATGTCGATATTGGCACAACGGGCTCAGTCCTAAATAAAAACCCATGTAATTTTGGCTCGTTACTTGCAGTTTTGACCTCTAATGGTCTTGAATTCAACAGAGCCATAGGAGAAGATTTCTCCTTTGGGTACCTTGTGGGACCACCAATAACACGGCGGCCCCTTGTACCCCCCCCTAGCCCCAGTGATGGGGACAATTCATCACAGAATGCTGAGGTAAAACCTTTGTAGTCTGTTTTCCAGTTTTAAATTCGATTAAGAATTAGCTTTTTGTCCCCGGATGGGGTTTTTGCTTTTTCGACTGGTAGTGTTAAATTGTAATAGTTAATCGACCGTTTTAAAAGTGCGGTGGAAAGAAATAAGTTTATTTTTCAATCCATTATTTTTCTTAAAAAAAAAAAAAAAAAAAAAAAAAAAAAAAAAAAAAAAAAAAAAAAAAAA
>Ga0307482_1000024_pt1 | contig 10190 bp, 4 predicted proteins | sample atmos_gasesECM1C_3_FD_200506 | JGI IMG/M metagenome (GOLD analysis project Ga0307482, IMG submission 200506) | Metatranscriptome of hardwood forest soil microbial communities from Morgan-Monroe State Forest, Indiana, United States -... | ecosystem: Environmental > Terrestrial > Soil > Temperate...
ACGGGATTCGCCGGAAGCTATTTGCGAACTCCAACACCAGGGAGGGTCCAGCCACTGGCCCCCAGGTTGGCGCGAGCTACTCTCAGCGAGTACGCGTAACGTGGTGTTACACAACAAACTCAACCCCGCGAGGGGCAAATCGGTTATGTAACTTCAGGTCTTCTCCTTACAAAAGAAAGAAAACAATTAGTATTTACAAGATTTGCCCACTTGGGGCATTCATGTTTGGGTTTCTTCAATCCCAACCGCGGTCGGTGTTGAAATCTGGGCTCCACTCTTCGGGTGGCAGGGGTTCATCGGCATAGTCGATGGCCCAGGCATTTCCACTTCTTGCGATGGGGTCCGCATACCATCCAAATTTTGGATGAGACCTGCAATTGCATTGTTTGCTTTGCGTGCAGATCTCAATGCATTCGAAAGCAGAATCAGGTCGGGATAGCCGTGGTCGCAGACTCTCTTCTTGAGAGTCGCCGCGTTTCCAGTGATCGACTTCACTTCCTTCATCAGATCCGAAAAGATGACACAGGCATCGTGAGCGTCTGGTGTTGCTCCAGCAGTGATGGCTGACTCTAAGTTTGCATTCGACACATAGAGTCGTCCAATCCGGGCCAGAATCGACGTCACGGCAGTAAGGACAGTTGCGGCAAGCGCTACAAGAACGCAGGTGAAGAAGTTGGGCATTATAATTAATACACTTAGTTTCGTGGTTCGTCTTCAAATGATCAACTTCCTTGCAGAGGCAAGTTGCGAAAGTCGGGCGAATCGGTCTGTACTTTGCCGAAAGTCGTCGGCGGTTCACAGGCAGATCCTCGATATCGAAGTGCGAAGTTCCAAAGACTCTTTGCACAGAATGTTGTCTGGCGGGGTCGATGCAAAACTCGCGTTCTTCGAGCTGAGGGCCTTCGTTAAGCCACTCTCCGAAAGCACGGGAGATCAATTTCCGATGGTATTGCGCTGATCGATAGCGCGTTGGATTAAGCGCGATTGTTGACGGAGCAATTGGCGTCGCACCTTCCGTTTGGGTTGGTCGGAGGATGCGGACAAAGCCCGGCGAAATCTCGCGAACTCGAAGAGAACCACGGGGTATAACAGTAATATTATCAAAATTAATTTCAACAACACTTTCATAGACAAATTCGTTGGGATCATTCATGATAACACTTAACAGAATAAGTAAATAGGACACGTTTTATTTACAAATCGAAGGGATAGCATCCCTGATGCGTTTCTTCTCCTCTACGACATCAGAGGGCCATTGCCCACGCAGAACCTGGACGCGTTCGTTGAGCGACATTAAGGGCAGCGGAGGTCCCCCTAGAGAAGCCAAAAGCTCCGCTAGATCCGGTTGCCACGGTGGTGAATTGGCTAGGCGAGAATAAGCCGGCGGCTTGCGCGGCTTTCCACTCTTTCCCGACCATTTCTTTCGTGAAACCGAATTGTTCTTTGGAGAACTCCAGCTCTTTGCCCTTGAATGCAAGTTGGTCATATCCAAGTTGTACGTTCTTCCTCCCAAGGTCGTAGTTGAGGCCAGCGCTGATGATGTCCGCGCCGGCAGAGAGACCCAGGCCCACTGCGCCTTGCACCGCGGACAGGCCAAAGTCCCAAGCGCTCTTGCTTGCCTTTCCGGGGGCGTTAGCTCTGACTTGTGTGGCGTTGGCTGCTGCTGTGTTCTCTGCTGCAACTCGGTTGCCATAAGCCATTGCACTGCCCATCGAATTGGCGTCGCGATGAGCTCTTCCATCACTGACGGGGAAAGAAGATTGATCAGATGGTTTCACAAAATTGGTAAAGAACATTTGACGATACATTTCACTGGTCACTGACATGGTTAAGCAGAATTCATCATTTCGTCTACTTAACCCATACAAGGCAGAATGGTACGCCTAGTATGCCTGCAACATCTCTCGAAGTTCATTGCAAAACGCAATGTTCTTCACGCCACGGTCGGCGCACCTTCGAGTTATGTTACGAATATCGTTATACATCATACGCTGGTACTGGGATGGAGCTGGAAGTGGATCAGAAAGAGGGAGAGGGCCGAGGTAATCTAGATGGCACCCGACAGAGGAGAAGACGAGTGCCGTTGGAGAAGACTTTGCTGTGAACATCCCGTTCGGATTCAACCTGACGGTGAGAAGTGGTGTTCCGGCGGCGTTTCTGATGTTATACACCCACGACGTATTGCCATTCGAGACATCTTGCGGATAGCGACCAACCGCGGAAGCGATCAACTCAGTCTGAGCGGCGAACGTTCTTGTTCTTAGATTGCCAAAGACGACGATGGATTCTCCACCCGCCTGGGGCGACACCTGGAGCAGCGGCGTGCCACTCGCTGGTAAGCCTTTCGACGGATCAAGAGGGACAGCGGAATCAGAGCATGTAAGACCGAATTTGTGGAGGTTGGCCTCTCCATCGGAACTCGTTTGAACTGTGAATGTCATGTTCGGAGGTCCGGCAGCATCGGTATCGTAGCTGGTATACGTTAGGATTTGATGGGCTCCATTGATATCAGCAACGAGGTTACATCCGAGTCCTGTGCCATCCGTGTTGACAGGATACAACTCGTCACCAGACGAGATGTACCAAGTCGGACCGAGGTCTTTCTGGTACGTAGCAGCCGAGATGGTAGTTGGCTTCTTCGAACGCAGATCGGCAAAGTGATTGTAGACGGTGGTAATGCCGGTTACTTTCCCGTACGGCTCCTTCTGGCCTACTGACTGCAAACGCACAGCTCCGACGGGGAGCGATGTGATCGCGATCGGGCAGACCTGGAAGACGTTTTGGGCACCTACATCGACAGAGTCGAGAATGGGATGAATCTCTAGAGGAATCTGAGAAACAGAGGCCAAAGGATCTTGCACCACTTTCGTGAGGACATTCGTTGGGGCGAGTTGGTCAAAAGTGAAGTCGCCAGCGCACTCCACGATCATCTCTACCTGGGTGAAATCGGGCGACTGGGTTACGAGACGGCTTGCCAAGTAACCAACAACCCAACCACCGTGGTAATTTGGATCAGTCACTGGAGTATTAAAGTAGTGATACGCGATCGGGCGTTGATCACTAACATTAAAGTGAATCCAGGATGTGTTCTTGGGATCCAGGTCCATGTTGGGATGGGCCGTGAGAAGATCGAGGGGTGCATTGAAGACCTCCTGCTCAGTCATGTTCGGCGGGAGTCGACCAATCCTGATCGAGCCACCGTACCAAGCAGTCGCCGGAATTCGCGTACGGATCTTCATGCCGCCTGTCCAAGCGTTGAACAGGAGGCATATGTACGCGAGAATGTAGTTGCATTCGAGAGGATGGATTCGAAATGCGAAGAAAACAGTGCCCGCTGGCATCGCGGTGGAAATGGTGTACGTATCCTTCCGCACGTAATCCTGACCAATGATCTGGGGGAGTGTGTTGATAGAGGTTGTCTGAGCAATTGAAGCATCCTGGGAAGGGAGAGTTTCTGGCTCCAAGGGGGATGCACCGGTCACACTGCCGGGCTCCCCTGTGGGCTCGATCGCAGTACCAAGTCCTGACATTAGCACTTGTGTCAATGAAATTAATTGGAATGGGATCTGACATATATACTTACACACTTAACACTTGTGGCGACCACCGGCAAGCCTAGTAGTCGCCGAAACCGGTTGCATTGAACGCGGTTTCAAAAGTTGGCGGAGTCACCATGATGTTGGTTCCGTGAGCTGCGCGGATGATCTCGCGCTGGACCGAATCGAAGTACTCCTTCCCGTGCATCGCAATCTCCGGCCAAAGGGCACGAAGACTGTCTTCAAAGACGGCATTGTTGGGTGCCGTCGGCCAAATACCCTTGAACTCGTAAGAGCCGTGTCCTGCGATCCAGGTGAGCTGTTTGTTGATGCTCGCCTTATCGAGGGCGGGTAGCCAGCACCAGGTGTTCTTCTTGAACGACCGCTTGAGAAATTCCAACTCCTCGAGGGGCTGGAGGTCCGGTTGGTCTTCGCCTGTCTTGGCGGCGTCTGTGACCGTGAATCCGAAGCTCCTTGCCATCTCTTTGAAGCTGTTGAAATGGAACCATGCGGCTATCACGTCGGCGACAGTGACAAGATTGTCATCGCCGAACACGGATAGGCACACGAGCTCCATGAATTTCTCGAACGTCGCAAGATGTGGTGCATGCTTCTTGGCCAGAAGCTTGAAGCAACACGCGAAAAGAAGCCAATTGATAAGGCTGTTCTCGACGGCCGTACCGGGAAAACCGGAGGCCAAAGCGTGGTCGAGTTTTACAACCTTGTCACGGATGATGATAGTAGCTCCCTCAACGTTCTTGTGAAGAGCCCGACGCGTGATGTCGTCTTCCTTCGTCCAAGCAGGATCTGTCAACTGATAGATCCTGTTGAAGATGATGGGCATCGCTTGAAGGAATGGCATCGGGATGCATCCGTCCCAGTTCTTCATGTCTGAGGCGAATCCCATCGGGGATACTCTGACGTGCTGGTAGGCCAGAGCTACCCATTCGAGCGACATTTGCCGGATGCCGACTCGGACAGGTACATCGAGATGGAGCTCGGTGATCCGTGCGATGGCTGCATAGAAAGCCCGCCGATAAGCGAGCTGATAGGAAAAAGTGCCAGAGAAGAAAACTCTGGTCTTCATCTGCGAAGCGTCGTAGATCTTCTTGAGCTTGACGGGCTCATCTTTTGGATAAGCCGTCCAGGGCATCGAGACATGCACACCTCGAGTGGCCTGCGCGTAGACAGCGTTCGCCTCGGCAAGAATGCCTTGGCTTGCCTGGTCCTTTGCGAAGTACCACAGGAAGTTCTCCTGGTTTTGGACAAGGTAATCGCCTTTTGTCGTGCGAGTTGGGTTTCGCTGGACGTAGGGATACCCGACCGAGCCAGTGCGATCGATGGCTTTGCTGGTTGGAAATTCATCCACTGGTGGGCCGTTGATTGCCTCAGTGAAAGTCAGCATGCGAGTTGTCATTCCCTTGCTGCTCATGAGAGCCCCTAAGTAGAGGCCAATCTCGTCAGCTGTTTCGCGGATGAGTTGTTCTGGGACATCCTCTACGGCTGGCTTGCCGTAGTTCGCCATTCCCTCGGCGAGGACGTCGCGTTGCTCGATGTTCCTTGGGTCTTTACGACTTTTGATCGATGGCTCGAACTGTGTCGGGATGTCAAGCCCCGTCTTGAACTTGGTCGTTGTCGTGGGGACGTGGACGCGTTCCTTGGGGGTTCCGACGACTGTGCACCCTGTCTGCTCGTCTTGGTAGACGGTGTCGGCATACAGGATGTCGCGGTTCGGGACAGAATGGACGATCGTGTTGTCTGACTCCTTCACAGTGTGCAAATCCTTGAGGAGTTCTTGAGTGATGATGGTTGCGAGACTGATGTCTTGAGCACCTCGAAAATGGAGGCCGCAGACCTTCCTCGTCACGCGGGGGGCGATGAGCAGAACTGGAGTCCCGCAGTCGCCACGCTTCGTCAGACCGGTGTAGCCAAAAAGGCCAGCCTTGAGTCGGTACTTGATAACTCCGTGTTGGTCAACGGAGGAAACAGCACGAGACAGCGTGGAAGCTTCACCCACTTGGAGATACGGCGTGTTATTCACGTCGTGAGCTCGAAGTGGCACAAGAAGCGCACATTTGCCGTCTGTGATGCTCAAGTACTCATTGAGCTCTTTGCTTGTCACGATCTTATTCTTGATGTTCTTCACCGACGGGAATTTCTTGTCAGTGACTTTGAAAAGACGAAGGTCCGCGTCATGAGAAACGGCAACGGTCTCAATGGGCCATTCTTTGCCCTGGTACCTGATGGTATCAGCTTTAGAGTGAGCGTTGGTAATGCCCTCGTTTCCACTGAGCATGAGAGCCCAGAGTTCACGATCGCCTCCAGGGACGACCATCTCAGCCTGACTGTGCGTAAGTTCCACAGCCAGCTCGAACGCCGCAGGGTCTTGCGATCCTTCGATTTGAGTGTCTTCGAAGGCAGCCTGAGTGCGGGTTGCGACTGGCTTGGAGATTCCCCAAGGGAAGAGCTTCTTCCCCTGTTCCTCGGTGAGTTCACGCTTGGAGTCGAGATCGATGTACTTACCCTCCATGACGTAGGTCGAGAAGATGCTGTCGACGCAGAGCTCCTCGTCAAACGACGAGTCGACATGTTGACCGACACTTTTGTTGAGGAAAGTACGGGAGACAAGATGTTTCTTGTCAAGCTGAATGAGGTTCCTGGGAGCAGGCCGGGCGAACAAAGTCCACCTGTTGGCTCTGAGCTCCTTGAACTCGTAAAGCTGGTCTTGGTACACGATGCCATACGAATAATGGTCTTCATCGTACGGAATCTGGACGAGGTACGTCCAATGGTCAGAATCGTCGGACTCATAGACCGGTTTACTGGCACGTTGTTTGTCGCCAGAAGAATCACTCGCTGCAGAACTGTGGCCGCGTTTGGCGACGGCCGGTCTGCGCGCTGGGCGACCTTCAGGCTCAATGGAAGCTTGAGCCTTATCTTCCTTCGGCTCTTCGCTCTCGAACGACTTTGTCTGCTGCTGGCGTTGCTTGCCAGCGGTGCTGCCGTCCGCAGGGTCTGCCTTGGCGGTTTTGGGTGCAGGTCGACGGGCAGGGCGCCCTTCTTCCTGGGATTCGGGGAAGGTAGTCTTGAGGGCATCTTCCAGGTTTTTCTCGTTTTCCGGAAGGATAATGCTGAAAGCACTTGCGACTTCCATCACGATGTCGATTGTGGCTGCGATGGAGGTGATGAGTTTGCCAGGTTTCGTTTGCTTGGTGAAGTCTTCAGGCTTCTCCGGAACGAAGGTGGGCGCGGCAAAATTCGCATCGAGTTGGGCGACTTTGGCGAGAACGTAGCTAACTTCCTGATCGAAGATGTCATCGTACAGGTAGTATACGCCCTCAAAGAAGAAGCCCTGAGTGCCGTACTCGTAATCGTACGTTTTGGACTGGTCTACTTCGAGACAAACGATGTAGCCGTCCACGGTGGTAACGTACAGCTCAAACGAGGGAGCACAGATGAGCCAATCAGTAACTCCAGTGGTGTTGGGAATCTGCATGGAGTTAATCGTGAAAGCAGCTTCAGTGCGATCTGCAATTTGGACTGCTGCGAGTTTCTTGACCACAAGCGTAAACTTGAAGGCAAGCGCCGTTTTCTCCACGAGGGAGAGCGGAGTATACCGCCCATCCTCGCGAAGCTTAAGGAAAGATGTTCCTTCCGGATCAGGCACAGTGTCAGATGGCACAGTGACGATCAACGGCACTTTCTTCGGGCGAGGGATCTTCACGCCACGCTTAAACACGCGATGCTTTGCGACAACGCTTGCCACCGACTCGATGGAAATGACCTGATGAATGGCCTGTTGAGGGTCGGTGAGGTCGTAGAGTCCTTCATCACGTCCTGGCTTGATGTGCACTTCACCAGTAACGCAGTCCTTGAAGTTGTCAGTTCGAATGACACTGTCAAGTGATTTGACGAGGAGGCACGCTTTAGTCGCGAGAGTATAGTCCGTCTCGATGACATGGCAACGACGTTCGATCATGTTGCGATCGTCAAGGGGAAGAGACGTCCAAACTTCGGAATTGTTGTTGAGCGTGCAGACGACATACTTAAGATCGTGCATGTTGCCGTCATGGAAATCGCCGATGCACTCTTTGAACTTCTGAATGCGGTCGAACGAATTGGTGATGTCGTCAAACCAGATGATCTTATCCTGGGGGTACTTCTCGCCCTTGGTGTAAAGGACTTTGTAGTACTCATCCGCGAACCGAGTTTTGATGACATGAGATTTGCCGGTCTTCGGCGGGCCTTTAATGAGCAGGCCGTAACACACTTTCTCTGTCACGATCTTAGTAAGAGGATTCGATTGTGGATCTGTATCGTCTTCTCGCTTGTAGACGTACAGCTCGCAGGTCAAATGTTTTGAGCTAGTCATGAAGACAGGCTCGGGTGCCTTCGCAATTTCATCCCGAAGCACGTACAACTCCAGTTGAGTTGAGTTGTACGAGCGATTGGAGTGTTGGATGAGGTTGCCATCTTGCGCAAACCAGAAGTCATACTTCTCGAAATTTCGCTCATTGACATCCTCGCCGAAGTACTTGCTGGCCATCCGCCAAACCAAGCTCCGCGGCATGATGTGCTCCTGGGTCGAGACTCCATCTTTGAAGACAAGACGCATGCGATTGATGTCCTGATGAGCAGAACTGCACGATTCCTCATCAATCATGATATTGGACGGTTGACTGTCCATTTGAGATGTGAAGATGTGTTCTTCATTCCAGGTGAAAGGCTCCTGAGGAATGGGATACTTGTGTTCTCCGACGCGGATGATCTTCTGTCGGAACGCTTCAGCGCGCTTACGCTCAAGTGCTGTGATGCAGTTGAAGACCTCGTCCTCAGTGACTTCTCGAATGACATACGGCGCACTTGGAAAGAATTTCTTGTACGCGTCCGAGTTAGCGGATTTGCCAAATTTGTATCCGTAAGTCGGGTCAATCAAGTAGTACTGAGTTGGATGTTTCTTGAAGAACTCTTGATCTTCAGGGTACGCACCTCGATGGGAGTCGGCGTACGCAGCAACCTCAGGATTGAAGGCATAGACGCAGATGTCTCGGCGTCTGTTGAGCGCCAACATGTCGTTGATCTGACTAGGTGGCGCAAACCACATAAAGTTGGAAGTGACGACAATGACTTGAGAGACAAATGGGCGTCCCTTGTCAGTGAGTCCGGCTCCGATGACATCCTTCTGATCCTCCGACGTGTATCGGTGGAACTCAACGGTGTCTTTGTCATCTTTGCGTTGCTTCATGTCGTCCATGGTGGTGACACCTTGGCCCTGATAGCTGCTCCAGAATTCATCAGAAACAGTTCGAGCGTAAACGTCCGTGCCCAGATGTTTGGCAACACGGATTGCCATCTTTTCAGCGAGGTAAGTTTTTCCGGCGTTGGGGGTGCCAGAAATCCAAAAGGTGACAGGTCGCTGCTTCCCCGCCTTGGATTTATACTTATCGATAGCGATTTCGTTAATGGCAGTGATGCGAGACTGGATGTCAGACATACGAGTGTTGAAGTTGTACATCGACTTCTGTTCAGTCTGCAACATGGCGAACGCTTTGACAAGTTCCTGATACCTTCGCTCGATCGAGGTTGCTGTCTCGAGACGAAAGCCGAAGAAGTCGGTCTTGACACGGTTCATGATGTCGACTACTTCGTTCTGAAGGTCTTGGATCTTTTGGGAAAGCTCCATGATGGAACGGTGCTCCGGTCGGATGTAATCTTTACCGAAGAAACCGAAAACTACTTCCATCAGAGGGTCGACGATCTCAGTGACCGCCTTCCATGATGTCTTCAGTGAGAAGATCGCTTTTGAAAGCGAAAAGAAGTCTTCTAAGAGCTTCTTTGTGAAATCAACTTCGATCAGTTGGTGCATGCCGCAAGCAGCAGCGATCAGACCGATGAGAGCAAACCCCGGACGAATGAGATCTTGATGTTTCTCAAGCAGGTCGCCGATCATGCTGGATTCGGTATGTTGATCTTTGAGAGATTTCGAAAGATCGATGGTCACTGTATCGGCAGATCTCGAAAAGAAGGCATCGAGAAGTTTGCCATGAGGAACAGTGTCATCAACTTGAGGTTGTTTGGTGTCCTCCTCAAGTAGGAGCTTGAACAACGGACCAATGTCGTTCAGGATGGTCGAATTCTCTGCGAGAGTGAGGCAAATGGGCGCCTCGACAAAAACGCCGACAATGGAGCTCAAGAGCGCCAACTTCTTCGACGGTTTGTCAGTGTCGATGAAAAGCCGCGCGTACGCAGCAAGACTCGGCAAATGCAGCTTCTTGATGAGACGAGCTGCGTCGCAGATAGTTCTGTTGACATAGTCGCTGTCGAATCCACTGAAGTAGGTCGACAGAAACGACTTAGTCTGTTCTTGGTCTTGTTTGTCCGATTGTTGTTGAGAGACTTGTCGCGGGAGCGTGACCGGACACGCGCGCTCGCGAGAAAATGAGACAGCCCCTTCGGGGTCGAGTTGTTGTTTCAACTCCTCGAAGGCTGTTTGAGGGGTCGCTTGTGAGCCATCTGGCTCGAGCTGTGGGGTGACCTCGAAAGGCCGCATGATTGTACCTGGGAATCTATTCTCCAGGCCTTAAACCACACAGCACAATCTTAGTCAAATCGCAGAGGCTATACAGTTAGGGAATCTATTCTCCTAACCGTATA
>Ga0307482_1000026_pt1 | contig 10018 bp, 7 predicted proteins | sample atmos_gasesECM1C_3_FD_200506 | JGI IMG/M metagenome (GOLD analysis project Ga0307482, IMG submission 200506) | Metatranscriptome of hardwood forest soil microbial communities from Morgan-Monroe State Forest, Indiana, United States -... | ecosystem: Environmental > Terrestrial > Soil > Temperate...
GGAAACTGTACGCAACGAGGAGGCTACGTACCTCGATCACAGCATCTATATAGGCGCGTACCACCAAAATAAGCTCATCGGTTTCATCAAGCTCGTGAGCGATGAAACGCGGACGCAAGCCGGCTTGATGAACATCGTCTCTATGGTCCAGCACAGAGATAAAGCTACCAGTAACGCACTGGTCGCACATGCAGTGCGAGCTTGTGCGGAGCGCGGTATCTCCTACTTGGTCTATTCGAATTTCGCTTATGGCAAGAAAGAACGAGATAGTCTCAGTGACTTCAAGGAGCGCAACGGATTTCAGAGGATAAACGTGCCCCGATACTACGTTCCTCTAACCGCAGTCGGCGCAATTGCTTATCAACTCCGTCTGCACCACAAGTTTACCGACCTTCTGCCCGAACCCGTTCTGGCAAGAATCCGGGATGTCCGCAAGTTTTGGTACAACCGTAAACTCCAACCAGCGACCGAAGGCTCCTAGGTTAAATCCATGCCAGGAATTGTAGGCATTATCACAAAGAAGCCATGTGCATACGTCGAGCCTCAGCTGCAAAGGATGGTCGAGGCCCTACGCCACTACCCTTCTTACAAAACAGGGACTTGGATCGATGAATCGCTCGGCGTTCATGTGGGATGGGTCGTTCGGAAGAATTCTTTCTCTGAGGGTATGCCCCTTTATAACGAACAGGGGAACTTAACCCTCATCTTTTCCGGCGAGGAATATCCGGAGCCGGGAACCGCACACCATCTCAAGGCGCAAGGACACGTGCTGGACCGGCAGGGATCCTCATATCTAATCCATCTCATGGAGGAGTCTCACGGATCTCCTGCCTGCCTGAACGGACGGTTCCAGGCAGTTCTGATCGATAAGACCCTTGGAGCAGCCACCCTCTTCAACGACCGGTTCGGTAGTCATCGGGTCTACTATCACGAATCAAAGGATGCTCTTTATTTTGCCGCAGAGGCCAAGGCCATTCTCGCAGTCCGGCCGGAACTCCGAAACCCGGACGTTCGTAGCTTGGGCGAGTATGTCGCCTGCGGCTGTGTGCTGGAAAATCGGACATTCTTCGAAGGCATTCAAGTTCTGCCGCCCGCTTCCGCATGGGTTTTTCGTAACGGTGTGATCGATCGAAAAGACTTCTACTTCCAGCCGGAGGAGTGGGAAAACCAGGATCCGCTAGAGCCCGAAGACTATTACCAGCAGATTCGGCAAACCTTTTCTCAGAACCTTCCACGCTACTTCAATGGCAGTAACGAGAGGATCGGGGTGTCCCTAACCGGGGGATTAGATACCCGAATGATCATGGCTTGGCACAAGTCGCCGCCAGGATCTCTCCCCTGTTATTCCTTCGGAGGAATGTTCCGCGATTGTCACGATGTCCGTCTGGCAAGGCAAGTGGCTCAAGCTTGTGGACAGCCATACGAGGTCATCCATGTGGGAAAGGAATTCCTTTCGCGTTTCCCCCATTACGCGGAACGTACTGTCTTTCTTACTGACGGATGCGCCGGCGTTAATCGCGCCCCCGATCTCTATGTGAACGAGAGGGCGGCTGAAATTGCGCCTGCCAGGATGACCGGTAACTACGGCAGTGAAATTTTGCGTAGGCTAGTCGCCTTTAAACCAAGGCGGCCTACCCCGGAGGTCTTCCGACCTGAGTTTCGCTGCCACTTGGATGCAGCTAAAGAGTCATACACCAGACTAGTTCGCGGGCACTCTCTCTCGTTTATTGCCTTCCGGCAGGTCCCCTGGCACCACTATGGTTTGCTCGCCTTGGAACAGACTCAGCTTTCCCTGCGCTCCCCTTTCCTCGACAATGATCTCGTCCGCACAGCTTTCCGCGCGACCGATTCTGCAATTGCAAAGACCAATATCTTTGCTGACAACCGCGAGTGCATACGTTTGATTAACGATGGGGACCCCGCTCTCCTCCGAATACGAACCGATCGGGGCCTCGCTGGAGATTCCGGTCCTTTAACAGCAGCATTGTCCCGGAGGCTGCTTGAGTTTTCCTCAAGGCGGAATACGCCTACGACTACGGCATGCCTCAATGGCTGGCAAAGATAGACCATGTTTTCTCGCTATTTCATCTCGAACATCTCTTCTTAGGCAGGCACAAGTTTTCTCATTTCAGGATTTGGTACCGCAATGGCCTCTCGAACTACCTACGCGAAATGTTACTCGACCCGCGGGCCTTATCGCGGCCATATATCGACCGAAAGGGACTTGAGAACTTGGTCCTTGCCCATGTCGGTGGCCAACGAAACTACACCACGGACATCCATACTCTCCTAACGCTGGAACTCCTGCATCGCACGTTCCTTGATTCCTGATGAATCAATAAGCGTGTCAGAACCCGATTCTGGAAAAAATTGAATGTCTCCTGCAATTGCTACCGTTGCATACGGGATCGGCATCTTAAGCCTATTCGCGCTCGATCAAGACCCTGAATCCCGTCCTTCCAGAGCACTGTGGCTTCCTGTGGTATGGCTGCTCATCGAGGCCTCACGACCCGTATCGTCCTGGCTGCAGATGGCACCCCCGACATCAGGCAGCACGTATCTCGAAGGGAGTCCTCTCGACCGATCCGTCTTCTTGTCTTTATCAGTCATTGGCTTGATTGTGCTCGTTGCTAGAGCTCATCAGGTCAGCACGCTTCTTCGAGCGAATCGCGCGATTCTGCTCTTTTTTCTCTACTGCGGCGTGAGTGTCCTCTGGTCCGACTATAGCGACGTCGCACTCAGGCGATGGATCAAAGCTCTCGGAGAGCTTGTGATGGTCCTCATCGTACTGACCGATCCTCATCCGGTCACGGCCGTCAAACGCCTTCTCGCGCGGGCAGGCTTTCTCTTATTGCCCCTATCGATCTTGCTTATCAAATACTACGGCGACTTGGGACGCAACTATAGGCCCGGCGACTTTGGCAGTATGTGGAATACAACCAACATCGGCGTCACAACCGACAAGAACTCTCTCGGAATGATCGCCATGATATTCGGCCTCGCAGCCCTTTGGCAGCTCTTGCAGTTGCGCCAGTCCAGTGGAGCGCAGCGACGCTGGAAGCGGTTTGCGGCTCAGGGCATGCTTCTCGTCACAGCCCTTTGGATCTTTCCGACCGCAAATTCGATGACTTCGCTTTCCTGCTTCATGCTAGGAGCGACGCTTCTAATACTCACAAGTTTTTGGGGGTTCTTTCGAAGACCAGCCGTGTTAGCCACCGTCGTCATCGCGGCTCTATGTCTATCGCTCGTTGCCGTATTCATCGCACCCAATCTTCTATCTGTACTAGGTCGAGATCCCACTCTCACCGGACGGACGGAAATCTGGAATTTGGTTCTCGGTATGACTGGTAACCCCCTGCTCGGGACGGGCTTCGAAAGTTTTTGGCTTGGCTCGAGGCTTCAGACGATCTGGAGCATCTATTGGTGGCATCCAAATGAGGCCCACAACGGCTACATCGAGATTTTCTTGGACTTAGGATGGATGGGAGTGGCACTCCTTGCCGTCCTCTTGCTGACCGGACTGCGGAACACGCTTACCTCAGTCCGTCAGCAAGCGGAGGCGGGAGGACTGATGCTGGCGTATTTCGTTACGGTCCTGATTTATAACTTCACGGAGTCAGCCTTCAGAGAGTTGGACCCGATTTGGTTTGTCCTTCTCTTGTCAGTTATCGCTGTCCAGGAATCATCCTCTGTATCTGAGATTGATCAGGTCGAAGACGTCACCGAACCCGAAAATGAATTCCGCGATTTGGTTCAGGCTGGCTCTCTTGAAGGCACCGTTTGAAGCCTTTTGATGCCATCGGGGCATTTCGCCCTCCTGAAAATGCAATCCGGCGGTTAGCGGTCCGGGGTGCCGGGGCTACCATTTTTTCCAGCGGCCTAGGGGTCGCAATCCAAATGGCATCGACCATGATGCTGGCCCGGCTGCTCACGCCCGCAGATTTCGGCTTGGTCACCATGGTGACAACCTTCAGCTTGCTCCTTGTGAGCTTCGGCCTAAATGGATTTACTGAAGCTATCATTCAGTGGGAGGCAGTCGATCACGCTCTCGCGAGCAATCTATTTTGGATCAATCTGGCTACGGGAATCTTTCTCACGATGGGCTTTGCCGCCGCGGGTTCCCTAATGGCGCGGTTCTATCACGCTCCTCTGGTGGCGCGAATTGCTGCCGGCATGTCTCTTACCATTCTGGCCTCAAGCACCTCGGTTCTGCATCTGGCGCTGCTCAACCGAGCCATGGTGTTTACTGCGATTTCCACCAATGATGTCATCGCACGTGCCGCTTCACTGATCGTGGCGATCCTCTTGGCGTTCGCGGGGTGGGGTTACTGGGCTCTGGTCGCCGGCGCCGTTGCTCTACCTGTGTCGCAATCCATCGGCGCCTGGTATCTGTGTCGATGGATTCCCGGACTCCCCCGGCGTAATTCCGGGACGCCCTCGGCGGTACGCTTTGCGATGAATATTTATGGCCGCTTCACCGTGAATTACGGTTCGCGAAATTTGGATAATCTCCTGGTCGGATGGCGCTTCGATGCGCAGGCCCTTGGCTTCTATAAGAAGGCTTATGACCTCTTCGCACTTTCTGCAGGCCAACTGGTAGCTCCGCTTTCAAACGTTGCTCTTGCGGTGTTGAGTCGTGTAAACCGGGACTCGGTTCAGTATAGGAAGCATCTTCTGAACATCTTGGCGGTCATCGCATTTGTGGGAATGGGCTTGGGTGCCGAAATGACGCTCGTCGGCAAGGATGTCATTCGTTTACTGTTGGGACCCGGTTGGGAGGCTTCAGGCCGCATATTTACGTATTTCGGTCCTGGCATAGGCATCATGTTCCTTTATTACACCCATGGTTGGATCCATCTATCCGTCGGAAAAGCGGATCGCTGGTTTCGCTGGGGCGTGGTGGAGTTCATTGTCACGGCCCTGTTGTTTATCCTGGGACTTCGCCGAGGTCCCACAGGGGTTGCGTTGGCTTGGACCGCATCTTTTTGGATGCTTACGATCCCCGCCTTGTGGTACGCAGGACGGCCGATACAACTTCGAGTCGGCTCGATAGTGGCTGCGGCCTGGAAGTATGTTCTTGCATCCGCGATCGCGGGCTCCACATGCGCTTTAATTATTCGAACGCTTCCGTCGTTGGCGGCCGCGTCGGGCGCGGTTGAGGCCGCCCTTCACATTCTGGTATCGACGTTACTATTCGCAATTTTATATCTGAGTGCGGTCATCCTTTTACACCAAGGATGCGCGCCGCTGTATCAGTTCGCAGGCGTCCTGCGGGAGATGGTTCCGTGGGACAAGCCTCGAGAATCAACGCTACCCAGCTACCCGGGTGTAGAACCGGAGCAGACGTCTACATAAGATCGCTGGTTTTTGCGAGAAATAAAAATAGGAGCCGGCCTTTCGCATGACCCAGCTTGTGGAGTTTCGATGAAACCTTTGCACTGGATTTCTTATCAGCTGTACTACCGATACTTTTTCCTGCGTGACGGTGGTGTGGCCCGCGCGATCGAGTCGCTTGTTGGAGGGCATTCAGTGCCCTCTCGAGAAAGCTGGGAGGCGCAATACCGAGAGGGATACTGGAGCAGACTAAATCTTGGGGGCGAGCACGGCCACTATGCAGTTATTCTTTCCTATGCCATCCAACTGCGGCCAGATGCCTCGGTATTGGACGTCGGCTGTGGAGAGGGAATCCTCTGGCGCTTGCTAAAGCAGTTCGGATACGGGCGATACACAGGAATTGATATCTCGGAAACGGCAATCCGCAAGTGTAAGTCCTTCGCCGAGGAAAAAACTTCCTTCGTTGCGTGCGATGCTGAGGATTATGTGCCGGATACTACGTTTGACCTGATCATTTTTAATGAGTCCCTTTACTACTTCAGAGATCCCATGAATGCTCTCAAGAGATATGCCCGTTATTTGGCACCGAAGGGCATTTTTGTTATCTCGCTCTTCGACTTCATTCGCACGCGCGCAATTCGCCGCCGCGTCAAAGAGGTCTTTTCGCTTCTCGACGAAACGGTCGTCTCCAATTCCCATGGGACTTGGCATTGCCTCGCGCTCGCTCCCTGCTGCCAGGGTCCCGAGGTATTTACTACAGGCATCGGCCAGCTCACCCAAAGTAGCGTTAGCGCCGAAGACTAACGATGGCTTCTGTGGATTTTTGGACAAGAGTCCGAGGCCGTTACGTAAGAGATATGGCCTGCTTTGCTTTCAGGCGCCCGTTTAGGCTTGAGACTTCGGTTCCATTTATTTCCTTTACCTTTGATGACTTCCCGCGATCAGCCTTGCATACAGGCGGAGCCATTTTGAAAAGATTCGGCGTTAGAGGGACCTACTATGCGTCCTTCGGCCTCATGGGGAAGCGGGCGCCTACGGGAGAAATGTTTTTGAGAGAAGACGTGAAAACGCTATTGCAAGAGGGCCACGAATTGGGATGTCACACATTCGCCCACTGCGACGCATGGGAAACAGAAACGAACGTCTTCGAGGATTCTGTCAGGAAGAACCAGTTAGCACTGAGTGAACTCGCAGAGGGAGCCTGTTTCAAAACCCTTTCTTATCCCATCAACCCGCCCCGGGCACGAACAAAACGGAATATCGCAAAGTATTTCATGTGCGGTCGAGGCGGAGGCCAGACTTTCAATGTCGGAACGGCAGATCTCAATTATCTTCGTGCTTTCTTCCTAGAAAAAAGCCGGAACCATCCCGAGGTCGTAAGGAGCTTGATCGATCAGAATCAGCAAGCGCGAGGATGGCTCATTTTCGCGACTCACGACGTTTGCAAGGACCCGACGCCCTTTGGATGTACTCCTGAATTCTTCGAAGAGATCGTTGGCTACGCAATAGCCTCAGGCGCGAGAATTTTGCCGGTCATTAAGGTGTGGGAAGCCCTTCGGCCGCAGTCGTCATCGTGAGCGGGAGGAACGGGACAAATCTAAATCCTGGTATTCTGGCCCACGTTAGAGCTTACCTTACTGGGTACAAACAGGATCAGTGGACAATCACGCTGAGGCTAGTCGGCGGATTAGGGCCATTACTCTGTGAGTTGCCGTAGCAGTTGTTTGCGTTGAAACCTAAAATTCCAGTGGTGCCGTCGGTACGCCCGCCCATGATGTTCAAGTAGCAATTTGCGGCAGGAGTGACATAAACATGGCCGCCGACACTACCGACGTTTCCGCCTGTGACATCCGGACCGATTGCAGGCCACGGAATGTTTCCCCACCAACTCGGTTGCGATGACAAATAGAAAGATGCCGGCAATGCTTGACTTGCAGGAACGGCGTTGTGGTAATTACTGATTCCGCTGGGAACTTCCGCACTGCTGAATCGCACCGCGCCATTTACAGTGTCGTAGTTCCCCCAACGCAATACTGTGGAAAGCAGTAGCATATCATTCGGGACTCCGCTGAAAAGCGTGCCCTCGTTCCCCGAGAATCCAATGGAAAAAATGGATCTGTCTCCGCTCGAGGCGCTGCCGGGATCGCTAGGCGAAGAAGGTGTCCACGTGTAGGTTGTATGATAGCCCGCCGTCCCGAGCACATTACCGATCAAATTCAAATATCGGTTGTAGGCAAACAAACTCATGGCAATCGTCTGCTGAGTTTTTGGTACTCCCAATGTTATCGCTGGGTCACGCCCGCTCCAGCGATTTCTAAACGCAGTGAGCATGAAGCTTGACCCGTGAATATCGTCGGCGGTAAACCCGTTGCCAATCTGCCCCTCCCAAAGAACAAAGTTGTCTCCGGCTTGGTGGTGATAGGCGTCCTCCTGCTGCCAATCAGCGGCGTTGCCCCCGACAGCTATGTAGTAGCCGTCCGCCGCATAGTTGTAACCGAATACCGAGCCCGCTGTGCCCTCGGTTATCGTGGCCGTCGCCAGGTGTTGAAAAATATTATTTTCAGTAAGATTGTCCGAACAGCTGCAACCTGAGTCGACACCATAATTGTCAGAAGTACCCGTCCCCCCATAGAAGTAACTATCACGAACCGTGATGTGGGATGACTGATATTCCCAGACGTGCTTGCCGAGCGCAGTGTTTATTGAGCGGACGTTCTTAACCCAAGAATACGAAGCATTGGAGAACATAATTCCACCGCCACCGTTTGGAACAGCGGCCACGGCGGTGTAGTTCAATGACATGTCTTCAATGCCAACGCCTGTAATTGGGAGAGCGCCGGACCACCACGCTCCCGGATTCTGACTGCTTCTCCAATTAGGAGCATAAATGCCGGGGGTAATACCGATTGTCCAGGGGCCGCTGCCGCTTATAGACGTAATCTGAACCTGCTGCATCTGCACGCGATTTCCATTTGGGCCTACAACACCACACCCGATGCCGCCCTGCTGGCTACACCCCGTCGCGCCTTGGCAGACATAGATTGTTCCAGTGTCGCCGGTATCAGGATTTTGATCGAGAATGATCAAGCTTCCCACGTGCAGGTTGCTTACACTTCCCGTGGTCACGGCCCCAAGAGTAATCGATCTCGAACCTGGCGTATAACCGGCCGTCCAGGTCGCCACGTTATGTGGGTCGCCGGAATAATTATTGTCAGCGTTCATCGCGCATAAGCCTGCGCCTAGACCGTTGCAGGAACCAATGGAAGTAAAAACGAGAAATGTTTGGTCTGGCCCTGCTCCACGCAAAGTGACGTTCGATCTTAAGCTGATTTGCCCTGAAAGGCCGGGATAGATTCCGGAGTTGAGAAAGACGGTTTGGCCGCTGGGACATGCCGCGATCGCGCTATTGATTTGCGTCAGCGTTGCTCCTGCAGATAACGTTGAACAAATCGTTGTACGGGCTGGAATGGTTCCTGCTCCAGCTTGCGACCAATCGATCGCTCGGCTGGGATCAATGATGCCAGACCATTGCTGAGCACGAGCCGGAATCACTAAAAATAGAATAGCAGGCACTAGAAGCAACCATTGGCGTCTCATTCGTCACCCAAACGGGAAAATGATGTCTATGACGCAAATCCTCAGAAACTTAAGAATCTCCTCAACATCGGGATTCTCCACAAGAGGCGCGGCCTCCACAACTGGTAAGAAGGGCAATTCGGGACAGTCATTAACCCTTCAGGCATGTGGCTCATTGTGAGACGAGCTGCAGACTTTGGACGTTGCATCGACCTTCGGAAGTATCGACCGCTCGTCGAACCCGCGAAATCGGGTAGACTCGATGTCTGAGGGGTATTGCTTTTGTGGCTCCATTGCCGCAAGCCGCCCGCAGCGCCGTCATTGTGACGATTGGCAGCATGCTTCTCGTGGTTCTGGCGCTTTCGGCTGCGCGCTGGGGCCATCGCAGCAGGCAGGGACCACCTACATCGCCTCACCCTCATTCTGTCGATCTAAAATGGAAAGCCAGCGTCTCGCGTGTGGTCGGATATAACGTGTACCGGTCCGAAACAGATGGAGGACCTTATATTAAGCTGACTTCAGCTCCGGTCCGGGCGACCAACTACACAGATCGTAGCGTTCAAAGCGGGCACACCTACGTCTATGCCGTTACTGCGGTTGACGGCAAAGCCAAAGAAAGTGTGCACTCGAACCACGCCAAAGCCCTAATTCCCTCGCCCTAGGTGCCATCTACTCCATCTAATCATTGTTTCGTATCAAGCTAGCGAGCTCATTTCATGCCTACAAATGCCTTTGTATCGGGCGAATACATTAAAAAAGTCCCCCGCTGGCACACAGACGATTCTGTCTGGAAGGCAAACTCCGTCCGGCAGGTGCTGCAGCGAAATCATTTGTCGCCTCGGCTTATCGGGGAAATCGGCTGCGGCACAGGTGAGGTACTTCGACAATTGCAGCTCCGGATGGATCCGCAATGCCTTTTTGTGGGCTATGACATTGCACCGCAAGCAATCGAGCTAAGCCGGGCCCGCCAGAACGAACGGTTGCAATGTCGGCTGGCGGACATTAGAAAAGAGCCCGGCGCACATTTCGATTTGCTGCTGATTCTGGACGTTCTGGAACACCAGGAAAACTACTTCAGTTTCCTGCGTAGCATTAAGTCGCTCTCGCC
>Ga0307482_1000027_pt1 | contig 10014 bp, 3 predicted proteins | sample atmos_gasesECM1C_3_FD_200506 | JGI IMG/M metagenome (GOLD analysis project Ga0307482, IMG submission 200506) | Metatranscriptome of hardwood forest soil microbial communities from Morgan-Monroe State Forest, Indiana, United States -... | ecosystem: Environmental > Terrestrial > Soil > Temperate...
GAAGAAAAACACTAAACTATGTCCAATGAACATAGGTGCGTGGTCTAATATTGAATCTGGTCAGTATCTCTTCAGATTCGGGGGTCCAATTAAGTAACCAAACGTGAAATCATCCGCGCCAGCCTTAAGAACAGTCATTTCTGAGGTGCCATCATTAAAGAGGGGATAAAACACGGCAGCTAAATGAGAACTATTCTCAAGGTCAGTAACGACTTCGAGGTAATCACGATGATAAAAGGGTATCATCACTTCCATGAAAGGGGTTTCTTGCATATTTAACGTGGAACTGAATCCAATTCCATCGCCAATATCAAAAGGGGGGCCAACATTACCAGTTTCGGTAGCGGGGCCTTCAGGTGCATAATAGGTTGTCATCGACCAAAGAGGAAAATCTACAGTATCAGTCATTTGGGGCATGAATTTGTAGCGCATTCCACCACGCCAAAAAGCGTAAATTCGTGAAATACGATCGATTCTTGTCACAGTAGTTGATTCATCATTAAAATTGAACCAACAAGGATCAACTGTGATACCTTCATTCGCGGGAACGGCACCGGCATAAGACACAGAGAACATTTTGCATAAGGAACGCAAACTAAGAGTCTTTTCACCAATTGAAGTGGCAGCGAAATTAGTCAGTTTACCAGTTGGGGGAGTCGAGGCAACTAACATTTTGCAAGAAGCTGGACCAGCAGAGGCGCCGGCAGCAAGGTTTAAATTTTCAGGAACAGGGTCACTCATACAAGCGACAAAAGAATTCACACTAAGTGTGCGATTTCCTTCTTTCTTTTTATTTTTATTTTTCTTAGAAAGAGGTTTATTGCCGATATTTGCTGGAGTTACTGCATGAACAGGGACGTACTTATCGCATATGGGCACTGCGAACTCTAAATCTGGGCCTCCGAAGGCGAACAGATTGATATAGATAGAGGAAGGTACGGTAGCAGGAGCTGCTAATTGATTAATAACGTAAAGCACCATCAACCCACCAGATCGGTTAAGGTTGGTTAAACCTGCATAGTCCATGCTCGCAGCGGTGGAGGTACGCGATGCGACATAGGTTTCTAGGTAGGGAACGTTAAGAAGGAAAGGGGCTGTGAAAACACAATCTGTCGACTGACGAATATCACATACAACTTTGGGAGCAGCTTCTACTTCACTCAAATCCACCGGGCTCGTGATGGTACTATAACCTGGGAAAAAGGAGAGGGCAATGCGACCTGAATAAAACTGATTGGCAGTAAAATCAAGCTTATAGGAGATGCTTCCGCGCCAATATGAGAACATATGCGTAATGAAAGCAAGTAAAGTCGGAGCGACTTCTCCTGCACTGACAGCTCCACAAAAACCAGGTGTCACAGGCCAGGACGCAATGACGGTCCCGGATACTTGTGAAGTAGTCCATGTTAGAGTTTCAATGAAAGTGGGCTTTGATGCAACATACGCGATATCCATTTCATCTTTCGATGTACAGAACATATTGAGCTTGTGATCTATTCCATTTTGTGCGTCATACGCTAAAGGAATGGAATTATCAGTTCCGTTAAAGGAAGAATAATATTTCGCGGGTTGTTGTACCATTGGGGCGGTTAATTGATAATTTTGGGGCTTGGATAGGCCAAAGGCTTGTAAAGCACTAGCTGCGACGTCAGCAATACTGGCGCCAACATTTGCGGCTGTGCTAATAGGACCAAGTCCCAAGCCACCAACTGCAGATGCCATATTACCTACCTTACGAATGGAGGTTGATATGGAATTTTTAGTCGCGGCTTCTTCAGCTTCAGACATACAAGCATGATAATTTGCATAGCGGGGCTTTACAAAAGGGAAAGAACTTGTTTTGAATGTCTTACGTGCTGGGGTAAAAGGTGTAATGTGTTGAGGGGTTGGAACACTGAGACAAATTTTGGTCGCCGAAAGATAAATAGACACTTCAGCTGTTGTCGAACCAGATGTTCCATTCAATGGATTAAACACATATACAGAGATTCGTGCCCAAGGAGCGGCACTATCTCGGAGCATGTCATATTGGATCTTTCGACCCATATAGGGCACTTCGAACTCAACAGTGGCACCAGATCCTGCATCAATAAAGCAGTGGGGGTAACCAGTAAGGCTTGTCAAGTTTGAACCGTTTTCAAGCGAACCAGTAAGACTGGGAACAGGAAAGGCAACTACCATTAGTTTGCCTATAGCAAATTTATTCGCATTGATTTGGAAACGGATTTTGGAATTACAAGAGAAAAACCGGAAATCGGCAGTTTTACAGACAGTCATATCAGATGAAAGGATCTCATCAGGTAAATTCATGTCAAATATAACAGTTCCGGGAGTCGAGGCAGATCCCCAGGTTATTGTAGCAACGTTTCTGGGTCTTTCTAAAAAGTTATAAATCGTATGGTCTCGGCTTTCTGTTGGTTGAAAGGATGGGGCTTGCACTGTCATGTTCTCCTTCTGAACTACTGACAGGCCGCTCTGATCATTAAATTCGGTAATTTGCTGTTTATCAGAGAATTCTACAGCAACACCGTCGGTTTCTTTTGTATTATCGGTCACGCGTAATTACGTGAGCACACGCGTGAATGTGCACACACTGGGGTGCTAAACAACCTTTTAAGTAACTAAACAGGACGGTATGTTCATAATCCTTGCCGTGTAAATATCTCCTAAGCACCTAAGAGACAAAAACACTACAGTCACAGGACTTTGTGACCGGAGTTAGCTTTTATACGAAAAGCTCTACGCTGGAGGTATCATAACCACCTCCACGGAGCATACTATCACGATAAGCGCGATAAGTACATGAATTGAGTCGAGGGTATTTAGCCTCCTCGGCGGCTTTAAGCACTATATGGGACCAATGGTCAAAAGTTTTCTCGTCCCACAGCGCTAATTCACGAAGCACTTGTTCACAGGACGCTGGGAGATCATCACGATCTATGTCATCCCACGTCCAATTGGGTATGTCTATAAGAGTGGGCCAATGTAATGGGGCTAAATGTAACATTTCGCCATCATCCCAGACAAAACCGCGTTTAAGATACATAACTTGAGTCAAACGCCTAAACTCAGTATTTTTATCGCCTTTCGATTCATCTGTGTAGGTCATACCAAGACTGCTAGCGTAAGCAGTAACGATATTAGGGTTAAAGAAATATTGAACTTGAGGAGATACACCACATAAATTATCATCACCAAAGGCATTAAAGGCAACGAACTCGGAAAAAGGATATTGAGTAACGTCGACTTTATGATCTTTCGCACTAGCATAATAAACACAGCGGAAGAAAAGACAATTATATATTGTGTTGATAATGGCAGTGAGCGCATTACCAGAGGGATTGCATCCAAAAACATCGTAGAATCTACCATTATTGAAATGGAGAGCACCAATGACACTTTCCCAAATAACAGATCGTATTAAGGAAAAGTCATCATGGTACCAGTTATTAATGATATCCAAAATAGCCATGAGAAGTTCACGGATAAGCGTAGCGTCAAAATTGCCAAAATCACCAGCAATTACGCTATCGCCATATTTCTTAATGAAACGAGCGAGTTTGTCCCATTCAGGACTGGTAGGATTAATACCAATAGAAGATTCATTATCAATGCGGTTTTCAAGGAACCAAGCAACAAAGGCTCCAAAATACATGCGCATGACGATTGTGAGATCAATAGGTCCAGCGGAAAATAATCGAGTTTTTCCTGCTTTGGCTTTTTGGGCCTCACGTTTCTCGTCTTTCATATGATCTTCAAAAATAGCTTCAAAATTATCACCGTTAGTCGCATAAAGAATGCGTTGCAAAACAGCTTTGTAAAGGTCGGGGTGTATCCATCTTCGTTCAGGGTCGATGAGATGTTTCTTTCCTTTTCCAGGGTGCGAACGTTTCCACCATTGTCCAGCAGAAGTGGCAAGGTTAATAGGAGGATAAAAATCATTGCCTTCAATGCCAAACACAGCTTCTTCAATAGTAAGAATTCTGCGTTGGCCAGAATGGTGGCTTTTATGATTGGCAGCATATACACTCTCTAGATCAGTCAGTGCGGCTTTAATTAAATCTGGACACATACGATAAATACGAGTACAGAACTTATTGAGGGCGAGGTTAGCAGGGTCAACAACTTCACCAGCTTCATTCGTAAAAGGCTTCAAACGCGCTGGATCTTTATAAATCGGTAAGGTGAAATGTTTGTTTTCCTGGATCCTTGATGGTATAATATGGGACACGGCGTTAACATGTGTGGGAATTCGACCACCATAGAAATTAAGATCAGCTGGTTTTTGATTAGAGCCAACAGCATAGCAACTACCGTCATCCTCTATAAATTCCATTGCACCAGCATAAGTCAATGGAATATTTTCTTGGTAACGAACTTGTCTTTGTTTCGAAGATATGTCAAGTCTAGATAGGCAGTCAACAATAGCTTCATAACAAACAGGAGCGGCTATGCTACTATTCGCAGAAGACGATGTAGCACTAAAAACTCCAATGATTCTAGCTCCATGACCAAGGTTGTGGTCGACCAAAGTGAGAGGACTGCCACAATTCCCTTTCTCGCCAAGAAAGGCAAACTCAAGGCAAACAGGAGTTTCGACCATATGGACTACACCATTATGTTTGATATCATAAGCGACTCTCTCAGTGAACAAATTAAGATCTTGAATCGACCATTGATTAGGGACAATTTCATCTCGACCTTCCAACACGCTAAGAAGACAGCGTTTACCATTTAATTTAGCAAACCCATCAGCAGAAACAAATTTCTTAGTAAGTGTAGAACAATGAGGAATAAACATTTTACTCGGCAACCTAATAATCATTGCATCGAGTGTAGGTTCGTTTGCACCATCATGGATGAGTTCTATAGTCAACTCTTTCCAAAGAAAATCTAAACCATTAAATGCAGCACCACGAAACGGAAAATGTAATGTTATAACATCATCCGGTTGCATCACTAATCGCAAGTGCGCAGAAGTTAGAATATCATTACAACTGATCATAAGACCGTTCATTGCATGATTTCCATTCTTCTTTAAGCGCACCATCTGCTTCGTGATAACATATATAAGATCTTTGGCAACAGTATCGGCAGTGCCATCAAGATCTCCAAAAACACATGGGCTATAACCTCCCTTAGACAACACATTCCGGATAGCGCGTGTTCGAGCTTTTCTAGCTTGTGGAGGGTTGGATACAGCAGCATGTAATATAGGTTTGTCAATAATAGGGCTATTCAAAATTTCAGCAGCTTCCATTTGAGCATTAGGCTTTTCTTTAGTACCTAGTTTTCCCATGCCAGCAAGGGTGGCAAGTGTCACACCTAAACCAATAACACCAATAAAACCAGCAATAATTGAACCGGTACGGATCGCACCATCTGGTATCTTAGCATACATATCTTTAAACCATTGTAAAGGTGAGCGACACTTCGGGGCTTGTTCAATACGCATCTGTTTGATATGTTGACGCATATTTGGGAAAATTTGGTCAGGAACACTAAAAGTCAGACTAGCAGCAAATAAACGTTTAACAGCTACATTAACGTCTTTAAATGACCAGGTGTGAGTTTTTGAGCAAGGGCTGTCTTTAAGACAATCGCAATCATATCCACGGATCATAATAGCCATCATTTTAGGATTGACTTCTGTGTTCGCACTAGGGTCAAACAACTCATAACGAGGTATTTTATTCATTGTGGCAATGTGCAAAGGGCACAAAGGCAAGGGATCGGATTGGATATCAGCATCAGAATAAATGTCTATTTTCATATTCATATATTCTTCATTACCATCCATATATTGACGCATACGCTGAACACACTTTTCGCCATCGTGATTTTGTACGACCAAATGGTTACAAATTTCACAACAATGGTTTGGGTGAAACTTTCCTGAAGAACCTTTCATATTAATAAGGTTTGTTTTAAGAATATCAAACATACGAGGAGTTTGAGTGTACAAATCTAAATTCGTCCAATTAACTGGGAAAACTTCAATCTTTTCACGAGGCCAACCAAAGAATTGTGATATGTCATCAGGAGTAGGTGTTGCGAGAGCAGGCAACTTAATTTCAAATAAATCTTCAATTATAGACCGCGATAAATGATCCAACGTTGTAAACTCCATACCTTTACCATATCCAGTTACAGAAGTGGGAATTTCAAAAAGGTCATTATTTTTAATTTTGGTGAAGTGAGCACCAACTTTGGACAATGTCTCAATCTCACGGGGGGTAAGACTATCAACATTAAGAAATTTTGTGACTTTGAGATAATGATCAAGAGCATCAGCATTAAGCCAATCATTCTTGGGAGAATAACCAGCAACACTGTCGATAAATTTTGCGGTGATTTTCTTACTCACAGCAACTTCGCGGGCACAATATTTGTAGTATTCTTGTAACAAGAAAGGAGCCAATGTTGAAGAATCATATGTTGGGCGAACTTCACGACGATTTTGTTCATCGCGATAATCTTTGTCAAATAATTTAACCAATTCATAACGATCTTGGCTAACTAATGTCAAGATAATATCAAGGCGCCTTTTGAGCGCACCGGGGCAAGTTAAACTCTTCATCAGAGTATCGGTCAAATCTTTATTCGACGTAAGCAGTACAATTTGTGAAGTAAACACAAACATACCCTTATCTTTAAGATCGGCCATAGCAAGTAAATATTGAGCAATATTTTTAATTTTAATCAATTCCATAAAATCGGCAGAGGGAGTGCCCTCGACATCGACGAATTGACCCCAATCATCAAATATACATATAAGCTCATTACGATAATTATCCCAAAAATCAAGAGCTGAATTTCGGGTGTGAATACTTTCGTAATCAACACCACCAAGTAAAGCACAGCAAAGAGCTTTGGCTAGTGCAATAATAGCGGTGGATTTTCCAAGACCAGGTTCTCCAGTTATTTGAACAACAAGTGGAGGAACACATCCTTTACGTGAAGAAAAGTATTGGCCCATAATTTTATTCTGGGCTGTAGTGACTTCTGTAAGAGCATTTGAAAGAACATTGGCAACTTTGGGATCAGATATTTTAGTGACTTGTTTAGCGTAATGGTGAAATCCAGATCGGACACACTCATAAACGGCAGGAGAATAACAAGTAGGATTGGCTTTAATATGCATCCAAACACTGAATAATTTTCCAAGATCATCAACTTTCAAAGAGCGGGGAATTCCATAAACATAAACATATACGGAATCAACGACCCATTCAAAAGCTTGTTGTAAATAAGATATAAAATCTTGAAATTTAGAAGTGAATGTAAACAATGTGATCATCTGTTTCATTCTTTTATCAGTATGATGGAAAAATGTATCAAACCATGAAATAGGGCCATCGACAATAGTAGCTCCTAGCCAACTAAAAACTCTCATAAAAAGAGCAGAAGCGGACGGGAGCGTAGTTTCATCAAGGGCGCAGGCGGTATAACTCGTGTCGGGGGTAACGGGTTTACCATCAATATCTTGATCACGTTCAGAATCTAAATAATCGAAATCCAATAAATCCAAAGGTTTATCACAACCATCTTTACGATAAGTTGAGATACCATGGGCATCCGGGGGACCACGAGCAAGAGTAAAATCTTTCGTACCATCAGGCAATTTGGTATTCAAAAGAGAGTGTGCAAGGCTATTACGATATTCCACATAATTGCAAGATAATTGAGCGACACCAGCGAGAGTATAAACTCCCAACCATGTCGCTATGGCAAATAAAACAATTTTCTTAATTTTAGGATCAGTAGACATACCATAACACAGAACAAGGGCAACAATTGCACAACAATTTACAAGTGGACCGATAGTCAACACAGCATGGACAGTATTTTTAAAACCATCATATATCTGTGAGAAGACATCAGTGAATTTAGGAACATGTAAGAATTTCGCCTTTAGCTGGCTGATAAGGTCATCAGCATTTTTAACCGTACCATCCATACTCTTAACAAGTGACGGAACATCTTTTGAGGCACTCACGAGTGAATCCAAGATCGGATCAACTTTACGTAGTGTTTGTTTGATATCATCAGATGTAGTAGCAGCAGTTTTAGATAAGGCGGCAACATTTGCGGGAGCATTTAAAGTGTTTTTAATTTTCTCAACAAACGAACCGAAATAAGAACTTTTAACAGAATCTTTATTTTCAGATTGGGCTTGTTGAAATGCAGCAGATTCAGCTGCTTTAGCTTCTTTTTCACGTGCAGCGGCATAAGCAACGTTTGCCGCTTCTTTACGGGCAGCTTTCTCAGCCCGCGCATAAGCGAGTGTAGCTTCATTCATCTTCTGAGCAGCTTCGGATTGTTTTCTTTCAAGCTCGTGAATAAGCACACTTTGATGTTCTAAAGAGGCTTGAATATCAGGATCAATATCATCATCATCATCCACCATCATACAAGCATAATAGGTACGGTCGGTGGGTTTAATATAAACGTCAGGGTATAATTCGGGCTTAACGGTAAAATTGTTTTCGACAGCTTTCACAGCTGAATCATATGTAGGATAATATTTAAAATATTTAGATAGACATTTAGGGAAGCATCCTATCGTAATCACATATTGGCCTTGTTTAAGGGCCACAAATGAATTATATGTCACAAAATAAAATTTCTGGTATGTGATATCGCCAGAACATGTTAAATTTAAATGTATAAAGAATTTATAATAGGGTTCACTTCTTTTATCGACCAAATGGGATCTAACATCAAATTTTAATTCAGAAAACAAACGTAATATCAAATATCGAATTTTAAATTTATTTTGATAACGAAAAGCTTTATAGACATAATTATAATCAAAATCAAACTTCCGGGGGTGTTGAACTTCACTCTCCACAGTGGCAACTAATTTTTGGGGAGAGGAGAACAACTGATCCTTATGAGGAGGTTTATTCTGCATTATCTTTTTCTTTTCGTTTAATTTTTCCGCAACAAGTTTATCTAAATCAGACAAAGCAAGAGCAGCATATTTAGTCGGTTTCCTTTGTCGGAGTTTCGATTTAATCCTATGTGAGGCGCAGTAATCGCAACGTTTAGCCCAAGTAGAACTGGGTTTAAAGAATTGTTGGCACATAGCACATCGGAAAAATTCAATTTCAGAGGATAATATCTTAGGACCATAACGCCCGGCTTCAGTTTCAATGGCACAAGCAAGACACATTCCATTTTTAAGATGGAAAGGAGAAACAAGTGATTCACAAATAGGGCATTCTTCAGTGTCTTGATCATTCAAGCCAAGGTTATGTAATTTCATAACTAATTTATCTTCGCGAATACAATCATCACAACGATAGTCAGTAAAATTAGGTTTAAGAGGAACACCGCAATTATTACAAGGAGTGATTATAGTCGAACAAGCGAAGGGATTGGTATTAATAGAAGGGATCGAAGTAGCTTCGTAAACATTTGCATGTCCAAGAGTTTCCGATTCCGAAGATGACGAAGTTGAAACGTTATTATTATTAGTTGTCATCATGATTGCGAAAAAGTTTGTAAAGTTTGGTGGACGCCAGAAATAAATTGAGTCTATCATTACTTCAAAATTGGGGGGATGTCGGCGGACTCCCATCAATATCCATCATAATGACGCATATAACAAACCATATGCAAGGGTCTACAGATAAGAGTTAAATTCAGGGGAACTAGCAACGTTGACGCTCTCTCCATTAATATTGTAGAATAAAAGTTTTCTCGTGATCTCCCTTTTGGGGTTAGCACAATTAAATCAGGTCCTCGAACCAACTCACACGAAGTATATACTAACGTGGGATCTAAAAACAATACAACTATTAACTTTTCAGAAAACATCGATTATCTATGATAGATGACAAATAAAATAAAATAAAAATCACAAAAACAAATGTAGAGAGTAATCTCAATCATACAATATGCGTCAAGCGGAAAGCGAGCATGCTCAAGCAGTACACAATAACTACGCAATAATGGCACAATACAATATAATAAAGCGACACTAAGCTAACATATCCCGGGATATAC
>Ga0307482_1000029_pt1 | contig 9870 bp, 8 predicted proteins | sample atmos_gasesECM1C_3_FD_200506 | JGI IMG/M metagenome (GOLD analysis project Ga0307482, IMG submission 200506) | Metatranscriptome of hardwood forest soil microbial communities from Morgan-Monroe State Forest, Indiana, United States -... | ecosystem: Environmental > Terrestrial > Soil > Temperate...
CGCGCCATGAGGATTCCATCCTGGGCCGTTCCGAAACTTCTCTGGTGGAAAAGTATCTTTTCTGTAAAGGTTCGTGTCTTCCATCCCTTCATTCTTGCGGTAACGGCTGCAATGCTGTCCACGGCGCCACCCTTTGAGGGCACATATCCGCCGATCTCTTCAAAACATTGGCGCCGGAATACCTGACAGGTTCCCGTCACGTGCTCGATGTTGACGAAGCGATAGTCGTAGGTCGAACCGGAGCCGTCTTTGAAAGCGGTTCCGACCAGTCCAAGGCGCAGATCTTTAGCCAATTTCCCGAGCAGAAAGGAAAAATATTCCGCGTCAAACGAAACATCGCTGTCGAGGTTGCCGATGACGTCGAATTCCAAACCCTCCAGGTGCGCGTAGCCGGCGTTAAAAGCCTGCACTTTCCCGGCAAAATTCCGCTCCTGGCGCTCGGGCATCTGAAGTAAGTCAATCCACAGGTGGTCGGCGGCATATCGTTTCACAATGTCGTCGGTGGCGTCGGTAGAGCCATCGCTGACAATGATCCATCGCAGTGGCCGGACCGTCTGCGCCACCACCGCCTGGATCGTCTGCTCGATGAAGCGAGCTTCATTCCGGGCGGGAGTAACAAGCACGTAAGTAGGAAGTCTCAGCATCTCTATGCCACGAGTGGAAACGCTTCTGGGGTTTCTGTAATTTGTGCTGGCTTTGTTGACTCGACCAGAAGCATGGATAGCGCCAGAAACATCCAGGCTTGCGTCCACCTCATGTAGGAGGTTCGGATCGTACACAAGCGCAAAATGCGGTAGTAGAAAAAGCCCCGATCGTCCCACATCTGATCCATCGCCCACTGGAACACCGAGCGCGCCAAGTGCACGTTGTCGGTGGAGAGATCTTGCAGGTCGAGCAGGGTGATGATGCTCTGGGCTACGCAGTGCGTGTCGATCGGATACGTGCGGTCATGGAAGTAGCGGACCGCTCCGTCTTCGCGGAAGAAGTGAGAGCGGTAGAATTCGAATCCGCAGCGGAGACTCGGCTCGAATTCGTTTGTTCCCAGAGATCGCGCGATCGACCGCAAGGCGCACAGGTTGAAGCCGGTGTGAAAGTTGTCAATCCACTTTTGGCTGCGACCCTCGCCGTAGTCCCAACCTCCATCTTCATGCTGCTGTGCTACCGAATAGCGCGCCACCTTCAGAGCGGGTTCGAGGAAGCTGGCATCGCCTGTGTGCTTGTAAATCCGGCAGAATAAGTCCGCGGCAAGCAGGTTGGCGTTATGCACCTGACTGCGCACCGAGGGCAGAGGATAGCCAAAACCGCACTTGGACTTGCCGTCGGTCCAGTAAAGCTCGTTGAGCATGTACTGCGCTGCGCTCAGTGCCATGCTGAGACAGCGCTCATCCCCGCGCTGCTGATAAACGTCCAGAAGGCCGATGGCGGCAAAGGTTGTGCAGACCAGATTCGGCGCCCAGCGCGGCACCAGGTTGACCCGCGTCTGCCAGGGAAAGTTGTAGCCCCAGCACCAGTACGGCACGCTTTGTGACCGCAGGGCGATTAGTCTCTCGAGAACTGAATCGACATCCCGCTCGTCGCCCATGCCGAGGCTCCCAAGCTTCATGAATGCCGATAGAAACAATCCCAGCGCCTTCGGATTCTGTGTCTTTGGAACCAACAGAAGACGGCGGACGTTGATCGGGCTGCGTTTCAATAACTGGGTCAGAGCGAGGCGGGGGATCCTCGAATCGAGGATCGCGAGGGCATTGACTACCTTGCTATTGAGAACGTCGTAGGGTTCGTACCCCGCCCAGTTGTTGGACCGGCAATAGTCGAGCAACTTCAGCGTGGCGGCACGAACGGTTTTATCGATCATGAATTCAGAGGTCATCGAAGAATCTGTACCGGAACGCATCATTTGCGGAAGATTGATGCCAGCTTGTTGGCCGTCGAAATACAGCTGGGATTGTGGGAGAGAACTAGCGCGGGCAGCGCCGGTTCAATCTCTGGCGCTGAGACTCCACCCATGCCCATCTACTCAAAACCGTGGCAGACAACCTCTTCACGAGACAGCATGTTCCGGCCGTCAATGATTAGACATTCCCGACCAGCCAGCCGCCGCCAGTCCACATGCCGGAACTGCTCCCATTCGGTGAGCAGAAGAATCGCATCGGCCTCTGCGGCGGCGTCGTAGAGATCGTGCCAGTAGGTCGCCTCGGACATTCGTCTGATCGTCCCCGATTTGATGACTCTGCAGGGCTCTCGCCGGCTAAACCGGCGCCACTTCACAGGCAGTTCTTTTGGCAAAGTGTCCACATGCCTCAACCACCCTGACCTGCATCTCCATGGTTAAGTGGGGAAACATGGGTAAGGAGACAATCTCGCTGGCAACTCTTTCGGCCACCGGAAAGTCGCCCCAGGCATAGCGCAAGGAAGCGTACGCCCGCTGCAGGTGCAGTGGAGTCGGATAGTGAACGCCAGTGCCGATGCCCTTGTCGTTTAGAAAGGCGATGAGCCCGTCCCGGTTGTTTGTGCGTACCACGTAGAGGTGATAAACACCGCGTGACCACGACGGTTCCAAGGGCGTGGCAACCGCTATCCCAGCGTTCTCGAACAGGGTGTTGTACTCCGCCGCGCGCTCGCGTCGCTGTTCGTTCCATTTCGCCAGGTGCTCCAGTTTCACGTGCAACAATCCGGCCTGAATTGCATCCAGTCGCCCGTTGTAACCTTCCATGTCATGACAATACTTCTTCGCCTGACCGTGGTCGCGAAGCATGCGAATCTTCTGCGCCACGGCGTAGTCGTTGGTGGTTACCGCTCCGGCTTCGCCGCATGCCCCCAGATTCTTTCCCGGGTAAAAGCTAAATGCGGCAGCCCGTCCCATGGAACCGGCTTTCCGGCAGCGGCCGAGCTTCCGCGAAGAATACTCGGCGCCGTGAGCCTGGCAGGCGTCTTCCACCACCATCAGGTTGTGCGCTCGTGCCAATTCCAGAATCGGATCCATGTCGGCAGGCTGGCCGTATAGATGAACCGGCACGATAGCGGTGATGGTCCTGCCCGTCCGGCGAGAGATCGGATGTCCAGTATGCGGATCCGCGTCGCACGCCATCTCTAGACATTCGCGAAGGCTTTCCGGGTCCATGTTGTAGGTGTGTTCATCGATATCGACGAATTCCGGTAATGCGCCCGCCTGCGAGATGGCCTCGGTGGTGGCGATGAAAGTGTTCGGCACAGTGATTACGCTCTCGCCCGGTTGCACTCCGGCCGCCATCAGCGCAAAGCGGACCGCATCGGTTCCACTGTTTACCCCTACGCAATGTTCGACATCACAAAACTTGGCAAAATCGCGTTCGAAGTTTTCGACCACAGCTCCGCCGACGAAGCCGGCTGTTCTCAAGGCTTGTCGAAAGGCCGAGACCAACTCTTCTTCAAGTTCCAGGTGAGGAGCAACCAAATCGAGAAACGGGATCGTATTCTGATGTGTCATTGTCACAGCTTGCATTCACTTTCGAGGTGGCGAATCAACCGCGCCGGGTTTCCGGCCACGATCGCATTCGCGGGCACATCCCTGGTGACGATGCTGCCGGCGCCGACGATCGCGTTTTCTCCGATTACGACATTGCAGAGGATGGTTGCGCCCGAGCCGATCGAGGCACCTTTCCTGATGAGAGTGCGCTCGACATGCCAGTCGCCCTCCGTCTGTAGATCTCCGGCGGGCGTGGTTGCGCGCGGAAAGCTGTCGTTGATGAAGGTCACGCCATGACCGATAAAGACGTTATCTTCGACGGTCACGCCTTCACAGATGAAGGTGTGGCTGGAGATTTTGCAGCATTTGCCGACCTTTACATTTTTCTGAATCTCTACAAACGCGCCTATTTTTGTTTCGTCGCCAATCTCGCAACCATAAAGATTGATAAACTTTGAGAACTTAACATCCCGCCCCAGTTTCACATCGGGGGCAATACACAGGTATTCGCCCTGTGTGCCTTTGATTTCGCCTACTTGCATTGAGATTTCCTCAGTTCTAACAACCGAGTTTGAATTGAGCTAACGTGAAGGTCGATCAGTTAGCCGGATTGTGCCTTCCCCGTCTGTTCGTTTGAATCTTCAGAGATATCCTCAGAGATAAACGAGCGATCCCCGCTTGCGAATGGATTTGTTGGCCGCCTCCAGGATCTTTACAATGCGCAGGCCGGCCGCGCCGTCGTTCATGGGGTTGCGATTATTCAGAACGCAATCCGCAAAGTAGGTTAATTCGAGGCGCAAGGCCTCGACCTGCTCCAGTTGCGGAGCCCACATATCGCCGGAGCGGTAGTTGACGAGGAGGTCGTAAAGACCTTCGCTATTCGTAATATCCACTCCCCGGTCGTACACTTTCACTTTTTCGTCAGCCTCCAGGTCATTCCACACCAGCATCTTCTTCTCGCCGCCGATCAGCGTAGTTCGGACCTTCACGGGGGAAAGCCAATTTACATTTACATGGGCAATGATTTTGTCGGGAAAATACAGCGTTATAAACGCGATGTCCTCGAATCCATTCAGGTGCCTCTGGCCGGCTACAACCAACGCTTCGGGGCTGTGCTCGATAAGGTAATCCATGATGGAAAGGTCATGGGGAGCGAGATCCCAGACGACATTCACATCGTGTTGAAACAGGCCGAGGTTTACGCGCATGGAATCGTAGTAGTAGAGCTTGCCGAGACCGCCCTCTTGCAGGAGTTGTTTGATCTTCTTCACCGCTCCTGTGAAGAGAAATGTATGGTCGACCATGATCCTCAGGTTTCTCTGCTCCGCCAGTTCGATCAGCTGTTCTGCCTGGGCAACGTTGCTCGCAAAGGGCTTCTCGACAAACACATGTTTGCCGTTCTCGAGGGCAGCTTTGGCCAACTCGAAATGCGTCCACACCGGCGTAATGATGGCTACTGCATCAATCTCCGGCGAATTGATTACCTCCATCGCGTCTGCGGTCACATAGACGTTCGGAGCAGTTTTGTGGGCTCGTCGGCGCGAAGCTGAGCTCTTGTCGCAAACCGACACGACTTCCGCGCTGGATATGCTCTGCAGGTTTCGCACGACGTTGGGTCCCCAATAACCGTACCCGATTACGCCGAATTTGACCGTACCTGCAATCTTCGGCGCCGGATAGAAATCGATTGGTTCGTAAGATCTAGGTGCGGTGTTGCCGTTTGAAGACATCTGAACTCCGTTGGTAAGTCAGTCTGCTCCTTGCAGAATGGCAAGCGGGGTACGGAGCAGAATTTTGAGATCTAGCCATAGCGACCAGGTCTTGGCATAACGCATGTCAAGACGCACCATGTCGTCGAACTTGACGCGGTTGCGGCCGCTGACTTGCCACAGTCCTGTGAGGCCTGGCCTGGCGATGAGAAACCGATGCCGATGCCAAAGTGCGTAGTTCTCTACCTCGTATGGGATCGGCGGACGCGGCCCGACTAGTGACATCTCTCCTTTGAGGACATTGAGGAGCTGCGGAAGTTCATCCAGGCTGATATTTCGCAGGAACGCTCCGGTTCGCGTAATTCGCGCATCATTGGTTAACTTGTAGACGGATTGGCCATTCCCTTTGGAGGGATTCTGTTGTGCTGTTCCCGCAATCAGTTGCTTGACGTACTGCTCGTGCACCGTGGCATCGTTGTCGGCATACATGGTCCGGAACTTCAGAAAGATGAAAGGTTTCCCGTATTGGCCGATGCGTTCTTGACGAAACAGGACCGGCCCCTTCGACGTCGCTTTGATCGCCACAGCAATCGCTAGAAATAAAGGAGCCAGAACCATGAGGGCCGCCATCGCGACCACGATGTCCATCATTCTCTTCAGAGTGCTAAGGACACTCGCACCAGCCGGCCCAGACAACTCGGGATAAAGGGTCAGGTTGGTCGGATAGCCTTGCACGTGGTCGTCATGATCATCGGGAAACAGATGAAAAGATAGGGTCATTTGATCGAACTGATTCGGCGTGAGTTTCTCCCTCAATGTGCAGCTGACCCTTGCGAACATTGCCCTCAGCAGGGAATGCTTCTCGGCAATAGCGAGCTCTGTGAATATCACCCCGGCGACATTCTCCTTATACCGGCCCATCACATCGGTTTCTCTGGTTGCGTTCACCAGCGCATATGTAACGGCGCCCAGAGTTTTCTCCGTGTTCTCGGGGGAGCCGCTGCGGACCTCTGCAAGCATCAACAGAAATGGTTTTCCAGAGCGTTCGGTCCTCTTACGCTCAATGGCAATCATTTTGTGAAAAGCCGCTTCGCTGAGCACGCTACCCCGCCGACCATCGCTCAAATGTTCCATTTGAATGCTGAACTCTCTTTTGCCGGAAAAGGTTGGAAATCGCTACTTGGCGGACGTAGCCAGCTGTCGAACGGCAGGGGAACCGTAGTGATAGTAATAGCCGCCACGGCCGGCATTCGCAGCAGAGTTCAACAAAGCGCCGATCAGCTTGGCCGATTCGATCGCCTCGAGCCCTCGTTTCAACTGTTCTCTGTCGGTTGTGCCTTGCCGTGTGACGAAGAGAATTCCGTCTGCGAGGCGTGTCCAGACGCTGGTGTCCGCCAGCGGTAGTATGGGGGGGGTGTCGATCACGACCCAGTCGAACCAGCCGCTCAGTTTGTTCATGAGATCGGCCAGGCTTGCGGACTGCAGCAACTCAAGCGGATTCTCCGGCGCTTCTCCCGCTGGCAGAAGCCAGATTCCTAACGAATCGAGACAGTAGATCGGTGGGATGCCGTCGGTCGTGCCTTGAAGATATGCACTCAGGCCGGGAACCTCGCCCAGTCCGAATTGACGTTGCAAGGTGGGGCGGCGCAGGTCGGCCTCTAAAAGCAAGGTCTTTCTCTGCCGCCTGCTCGCCAAAGCGCAGGCCAGGTTGGCGGCGACCATACTTTTGCCTTCCGCGGGTATCGCGCTGGTAATCAGAATCCGCTTGAGTGGCCGGCGTTGTTGCAGATGCCGCAGACGAACCGCCAGCAGACGAAACTTTTCGGCAGCCAGACTATGCTTTTCGGTTACCGATACGAGTTTGCTTTCCGGCGACAGCGAAACCGGCAGAGGTTGGAATTGAGGAAAGTCAGCTGGTTCGCCTTCGGCGTTCTCGCCCACGCGTTCCGGTTCGAATTCCGGCGGGGGCGGTGCGGAAGCCGACGCTGCAGGTCCAGATTTGCAGGTTTGCGGCGCCCGGGTGGATTCCGCAATCTGGAGAAGCTCTGTCGGCAGGTCGCGCGCATCCAGTTCCACTCCCGACCGTTCGGCTTCCGCTCTCTGGAGTGCTTCGAAGATATAGCTCATGCTTTATTCACCTGAGGCAGGGCTGTTGGTTGCCACAGTTTCTGGCGCCCTCGAAGATTTGACCAGTTGCCCATAGATTTCGAGCATCGTCTTCGCGGCCCTGCGCACTTCACTCTCATCGATGGGATTTGCACTCTCGCGGCTGGGCCTGTGAACGACACCGAGCCTGAACTCGGCTGCGATTTCTTCGACAATGTCTGGCGTCACGCAGTGCATCCTTTTGGCATACGCAGCGATCAGTGCATTTTCGCAAACCGTGTTAATAAGGCGGGGAATGCCGCCCGAGCATCGGTGGACGGCGGCAACGGTTTGCGCTGGAAACATTTCCGGAGCATGCGAGTTTGCCCCGGAGAGCTGAAGCCGGCGCTCGATATATCCCCCGGTTTCCTCCAGATCCAGCGGCGCCAGCCGCGAACGAACGGTGATTCGCTGTTTGAGCTGCCGCAACTCGATGGAGTCCAGTTTGTGATCCAACTCGGGTTGGCCGACCAGAAGAATCTGCAGCAGCTTGGCTTGCGGCGTTTCCAGGTTCGTCAGAAGGCGAATTTCCTCGAGAACGCCGTTGGATAACAGGTGGGCTTCGTCCACCACCAGAACCGTGGTCAAATCTCTGCGGTTCCGCTCAATCAGGTAATGGAATAAATTGAAGAGCAGCTCACTTTTGTTTTTGTTCGATGCCGCAATTCCGAAATCGGCAGCCGCGTACTGAAGGAACTCCAGGGGTGAGAGCAGTCCATTGAAGACGTAGGCGTATGCGACGTCATTGTTCTTCTTGAGCAACTGAAGCAGACAACGAAGGAGCAGAGTTTTGCCCGTACCAACCTCTCCCGTCAACACCACGAATCCTTTATGTTGGCGCACGCCGTAGTAAAGGGACGCCAAAGCCTCATTATGTCTTTTCGTCGGGAAGAGGAATGAGGGGTCCGGCGTGATCTCAAAAGGATCGCGGTTCAAGTTGTAGAAGGATTGATACATCTTGAAGAGCCATTTACCCGTGCAGGTAACTCAAGACCGAGCCCGCGAGGATGGAACACACAACCACCACAGCGGTGGACCATCCGAGCCAGACTTGCTTACGAATTCGCTTCTCCTCCGCCGGATTGATGATCTCGGGGATTTCCGCGAGCAGGGCCACGGGGAGGAGACCCTTGATTTCCTGCTCGTCGTAAATCCGACGATCAAGCATTTCAAACGCGCCCGCCGCAATAAACCCGAGTGCCAGACCTACACCTAAGCCGATGCCGCAAAAGTTGAAGCGGTTGGGGAATACCGGCTTTTCCGGAAAGCTGGGCGGGTCCATGATGGTAAAACGATCGCCTTGCTGCAGCAACTCCATGCTGGTCGCCATCGCCGACTCGTTCTTTTTTTTCAGAAGGTTGTCGTAATTCGCCTTGGATTGCTCATAGCCGCGAGTTAAATCCGCCAACTGCTGCTCCCGGACCGGCTCCTGATTCAAACGTGCCTGGTACTCTTCCACCTTTGCCTTTAGCTCCGTGATGGAGTGCTCACGGTTCGTGATTTCGACCTGATTCGATCGGAGTTGGCTCTGGATTTGGGGCAACAACGAGGCCTGATTCTGATCCGCGAGTTGGCTCGCCGAAGGCGCAGCGTCGGTCGCTTCAACACCGCCCTTTGCCGCTTTCTCTTTCATGGCCGCCCGGATCTGATCGCGCACCCTTTCCGTCTCTGCGATCTGTTCTTTCAGCCGCCGCACGTCGGGATGGCGATCCGTGTAGCGGGCGCGAAGGTCGGCGAGCTGCGCTCTGAGTTTATCCAACTGCTGCAATCCAACCGCGGTGCCATCCGATCCGATCGTCGTCCCTTGCAGCGTTTGGTAGTGATCCGTCAGTGTCTGCAGATACACGCGCTGCTGCTTGGCGCCGTTCAGCGCATCTTGCTCATTCTGCAGCTGGGATTGCAGGCCACTGAGTATCTGAAGATTGGCGGCTGTTTGGTTGGGCATTTCCCCAATATGCTGTGCCTCGAACCGGCGAATCTGATCCTCTTGTTCCGACAGGCTCTTGCGGGCGGCTTCCAGTTGGCTTGCGAGAAACCTGGTTGTGTCCTCGGACTGTTGCCGGCGCACCTCGAGGTTCTCGTTGATGAATAACTTTGTGAGTTCACCCGTGATCTGTTGGGCGAGACGGGGATCGCCCGATTTGTACGACACCTTGAACGAGCTGATCTGGTTGCGCACGTCCCGCACCAGGTCAATGCCAATGTCTTTACGCATTAGCTCGACTCTTTCGTCGGGTGACCGTTTCGCGTGATCGCCGCCGTACAAATTGAACTGCTCAATGATGTGAATAAGTCGGGTCCAGCTCAGGATTTGCTGGGTAATGCTCTGCATTCGCTCCTGCAAATCCTCGTTGACGTTGGGTGTTACATAGTCTTTGGGCATGGTGGGCTGTTCCACCAGGATCAGTGTAGTGGACTGATACCGCGGCGGCAGAATCCAACTTGCGCCCCACACCACTGCCCAGCCGAGCAACAGTGCAATCAGGAAAGGGAGGTGCCGGCGGCGCACCACCCCCAGATAGCGTTGCAAGTCGAAGCTTTCTGGACTCTTTTCTTCCAAATCGTCAGCCA
>Ga0307482_1000030_pt1 | contig 9783 bp, 3 predicted proteins | sample atmos_gasesECM1C_3_FD_200506 | JGI IMG/M metagenome (GOLD analysis project Ga0307482, IMG submission 200506) | Metatranscriptome of hardwood forest soil microbial communities from Morgan-Monroe State Forest, Indiana, United States -... | ecosystem: Environmental > Terrestrial > Soil > Temperate...
CAGAAATCGCCAATTAAATAAACAATAAGAATGAGGGCCTGAAGGGCCCTCATAATTCGTCTGAGATCGTCTGATTTAACTCGCGGCAATTACCACGGGACTATTTGATAAATTGCCAATTGCGACACGCTCGAATTTAGCTCTTTTGTCGCTTACTACATAAAAAACCCCCTAAATGTAGGAGGGAAAAACTGTAGTAAGTTCTAACGTCATGGCTAAATGCGAAAGTCCAATACGTTTCGCAAACTTGCTTCGCAATCTGTGGTTGCTCCGCAAGGGCAATTTAGGGGGGGGGGGGCGCTGTATAAACACCCGTAATGGGGGGACCGAGTAGATAGAAAAATGAGAAATCCTCACCAATCGACCGCAAAAGACGGAAGTTGGCTTTGAACTCATCCTCAGTCACTCGAGTGTCATTCTCCACTGGATACACTGTAACTAATGTACCTTTATTGTACGGCATGGCGGTATAATTGCCAAGGCTGTCAGGGCTCGTCTCCGCGGGCACACCGACTTCTGTCAAAATAGCAGGAGTTCTCTGATAGAATGGAACTCCAATTTCAACAAACGGTTCGACAGTCGGAAATTGATAAACGTTGCCACGCTGCAAAGTCTCATCGAGGGAATCATTAACCGTTGCACCAAGTCCATATGGTGTAACTGCGTATCTGAACCCTCTACCAAGCTTCGAAGCAAGAGCGATTCTCATTCCGCCGGACATATATCGGTACAACTGAGTCACATAAGTCCAGACATCAACTTTCTGAGTCAAAAGAGACGCAGTAGCAGGAGGCGAATCCTCCCACGTTGGTTGAAATGGCTGGATGGGATTGACATAAGTCGCTTCCACCTCTGTATATCGTTTGAGAAGACTACGAAGAGATTCAACAACTTCGCCCGTTCCAAGCTCATTCATGTCGAAAAGAGTAGTCTTCGACAATGGTGCAATATCATTAGACTGTGCAGATCCCGAATAGGTCACAATAGGCGTGTCCACTTCAGGGCCTCGCACAATACTAATTTTAGAATTATCACTTGCTCCAGTTGTAAGAACAGGACCAGCAAATTGGAAATCCTTTCCACCAGCCACTTCGACAATAATATCGATAGTGTCAGAAGTGGTGGAGGGATTCCTCAGTGCATTCACGACTGAAACGTACAACATGCCAGTAGGCACAGTGTACGCCATGCGAGTCGGATTAGTCCTGTTAACTAAGGAGCGAATAGACTTGAAAGGGGCGTTGTGGATAAACGGAACCTCGAAGTTTATGACACTCGTGTGCCGAAGATCATAAATCTGTCGGTAACATTTGGAGAGATCAATATTTCCAAAAAGAGTATCTAAACCGGCACCCGGGACGTACGTCACCATAATCCTTCCAGAGTGGAAAGGGGTTTTCACTAGCCGCAGTGTGTACGCTATTGATCCGCGATAGCAGAGAAACATTGTAGACAAATAACTCAGGAACGTGTTGAAGAAAGTAACTCCAACAACATCTGTTCCCGTGTAATTCGCCTTCGTACACGCGGTAGGACAAACAGGAGTAGCAAAGAGCAGAGTTCTTGCATTCTGCGTCTTATTAAAAGTGAACCGAGTCAAATAAACGGGTCGAGAAATAATAGCCTGAATGGCCATTTCATCCTCATCCACGTTCGCAAGACTAGTGGGTAGGGTTGTTGCTGTACGAGCATCAAACCCAAGTCCTTTCACCTTTGCATCTCCATTGCAGTTGGCTGTATAGCGGCCATACCCAATTTCCACTTTGGTCGGATACTCAGGATCTGTTGGTTTCGACCAACCGAACATTGAGGCAACGCCCGCAACCGCATCAGTAACGGACCCGGCCACAGTAGCAATACCACTGAGACCAGGAACCATCGATGCAACGCGAGCAATTGTCCCAGCAGTTCGGGCAGCCGTCTCCACATTTCCTGGACGCTTCTTTTCAGCCTGAAGATTCACTTGGGCCACACCGCTAACCACGGTGGTGGTTGGTGGCAGGACGAAAATGGGCGTAGGGATCTGTACAGAGAGATTCTCAGCTTGGATCCACACGGTGAAATCGACATCAGTTAATCCTGTAAGGGGGGAATAAACGTAGATGTCAACCTCACCAAGCGCTCCAATGCCTCGCGAGAGGTCAATATGAGATAAAAGATGGGGAAACGGAACAAGAAGTTCCGCCTCTGTAGACGTAGCTAAGTCAAGGATAGCATGGCGGTAGCCAGTGAGGCCACCAAAATGCTTAGCACTTGATGGTTGATACGCCAACTGGAGATTCAACGGTTTGTGCACAAGGAGCAACATCCCAGCGTTAAACGGCTGGGCGTTGACTTGAACCTTCACCCGAAAATCACCCTTCAAATATCGAAATCCCGCAAGTTTCTCTCGAATCATACGGAAATTTATCCAGTTGGTAGGAAAGTTAACTCCAGAAATACGCGTTCCTGCAGGAGTCGTCGACAACCAATCCACTGTTTCATAAATAATTGGTCTCTGTAAGAAACCAATAACATCATTTGACAGTACATCGGTCGCGGCAGCCTCCAATTGGGAAGGTTCAGTTGACGGTTGAACGTTCTCAGCGGTCGCGGTTTCTCCTTCGTTAGCGAAAAGAGTAGTTTCCGTTCGGGTAATAGTCACATTCGGATCAACAAGCTCACCCTGATGGGCGTGACTAGAGTCTGTTGATGTTTGAGATTCATTAATTTCTTGAGTAGCAGGTGTTTCATCTTCACCGCGGGGCACACCCAGGCTTCCGCAATAGCACGCCAAGTACATTGATCTTTGAGGTTTAGGTGGGCACACATGTACCAATAGGGCTAAACAACCCTCCCACCGCACAAAAGTGCACTCGAGCAGAATTTGCTGCATGGAATCGTTTGGCGATTGATCCCAAGCTCCGGTCAACGAGATTTGGTTTCCAGAAACATGTGTGTCAAACACAATACTTCCAATACTGACTCTCCTGGTAAGCGTCGTACGTCGACGCCGGGCACGGGAGGTGCTCATTCACAAGACGCCGCGCGGGTTCCAACTTCCGCGCGACATCCTCGAACACGCACCTCTCGTGCTCCGCGGCTTCATATAACGCCTCCTGAAGAGTTTCGTGAGCTAAAGTCCAATGGTTCTTCTTGCCCTTCACCCACCTGGCCATCTCAGTGATGGTTTCAAGCGAGAGGGGGGCACGATAACGTGATTGAGATTCATCCCACCTAAATTTCCGTTTCAAGAACTGAATTTCGCCGAGCGTTCTCGCTTTCACAAGTTCGCCCGTCTTCAGTTCATCCGTATAAGTCATTCCAATTGTCTGAAACATTTCAGCCATTGTCACCTGATTGTACCATCCAATGATAGATTCGTCTATATTATATACATCGTCATCGCCGTAGTTGGCATGCGCCACCTTCTGATCGAAGGTACGCAGCCCAACATTCTCTGGCGAGTACTTGCGAGCACACAGTACATAAACATAGCGGGCCACCAGCGAGTGGTACAGTGAATTGAGCGTGGCTGTAATGGGACATCCAGACGGTTGTGAGTGATTCCACATGTACAACACTCCTTTCGTCGTATGCACACTATGCACGATGTCAATCCAAAGTCGACGTCGAATGAACGCTTCCTCCGCGGTTCCCTGATAGAAGTCCTGAATCAAGTCCAGACACTTCCACAGAACAGCCGCGGAGAGAGTTCCGTCGAAATTTGAAAAGTCACCGGCAACAACATTCTTTCCATAACGCGTTAGGCGCGCACCGAGTCGGTTCCAGTCCTGTGAATAGGGGTTTATTCCTATACAAGCCTCGAGATCGACCCGGTGACGCGCCATGTGCGCCGCAAAACCGCTAAAGTATTGGCGAAATAAGATCAAGTAAGCAAGCTCTCCAGCTGCAAACAACCGAGTCTTACCCGCATTAACCTTATCGATAGGGCGACGCTCATCTTTTAACGTATCGGTCCAGACAGTCTGAGAACGCCTACCTTGCAGCAGGCGCTCCTTCATCTCGTTCGTCCTCTGAATCACTTCAGGGTGGTCAAACACATACTCCTCGTCTCCGAGAAATGCGCGCTTTCCCTTCCCTGAAGCATTCCATCCGTATCCAGGTGAGGTGTTGCGCTTAATACCAGTATAAAACGCATCGCCTTCCACTCCTGCAATGGCTTCCTCAAAGCTCAACACACGCTGGTCAGTGACAGCAACATTCCGCTCGAGGAGCGCACGATAATTAGTCGCACACTCATCGAGAAGAGCATCATCAATCACAACTCCAGGTGCAAAAGCCTTTTGGCGAGCCTTCGCAAGCGGGTCATGTTCCTTAGTCGGTCGGAGCAGCGCAGGCTTTGTGAGAGCCGGACCACACGTCTGCTCTATCGCATTCGCAATAGGGCTTAGCACGATCTGACTCTGCACGTTTGCGTGCACTTCAGGTCCTGTCCCTAAGAGGGTGTAATCACCCTCAAAGGGTCGTTCAGCTTGAGTAAGTCCATTCGGGTTGGGCACTTCGTGAAAAGCGCAATCCAGAGATTCGGGATACCGCAACGGCAGTGCCTCAATGAGTTCCTTGAGAACACCTTGATGTACCGCAACCGCTGCGGCTGAGTAGGGTTTGAGATCCATTCCAGCCATGTGGATTCCGATGAATTTACGCTCAAACGCGGGATCGTGCGAAGAAAGAATTCCTCCACAGTCCCCGCGTTGAGTCTGCAAGGTCGTCATGTACCATTCACGCACCAAAACCGTTTCCTGCGTCGGACACTCCAAAGAGAATGCGACGCGATCTTCAGCTCGACACGGCCCTGCGTACCTAATCTGCAAGTGTCCTTGGGCACTCATCGAATACAACGCAACCAATGAAAGCTCCTTGTGGTAACAAAAATCCTCCTTAGTCATGAAGTGTTTGCGAATGTCCGGGTGCAACATAACAGCGCGTGGAAACTCAATCAACGCAACATCCTTATATCCATGAATTGACTTCTCATCCAAGAATCCGAACCGAAGTTCGGACACTGGAATGTTCATCGTTCGTGAATAGTCGGAGTTCGTGATCTGCACGTCTCCGCGCAATGCTCTAACTACATGTCGATTAGTAATTGCCACTCGACCAGCAATGAAAACGATCTGGGCCAATCGGGTTGAAACACCATCCACCACACGGGTGATGGAATATGTATTCTTTGCCAACTTCTGCTCCAGCTCCTTCGCATTCTGATCGAAGGCCGATTGAGATTCTCCATGAACACAATGATTACGACAGGTCTTGAAACCTCGCGCACGACACACCTCACAATAAACGTGAGGCACGCACTCGCACGAGACTCCAGTACCCTCCTTATCCACAAAATGAGCATGGTCAACCTCAACTGGGCCACGACGCGGTCCGGCGGTTTTCTCTTGGCGAGATTCCACCTTCCCACGACGCGAACCAGCCGTACGGTCTTGATGAGATTCAACAGGACCACGTCGGGAACCAGCGGTCACCTCCTGAGAGGATTCCACGGGTCCACGACGCGCTCCCGGGGTCTTATCCTGAGCGGACTCTGCGTTAGCTCTCTTCTTGGCCTCCTTCTTGGGGTCATAAGCATGATACCAATTAGAAAACTTTCGCAGCATGTACGCAGCACAACTCGAGACAGCGAAAATGATAACAACACGGATAGTCATAAAGACTATTTCGTGCTTCACCACTCCCGCCGTCATCTTCAACCAATCACACCACTCCAACAGATAATCCGTTGAAGTTTCAACACATTGATACGATGTTTTCCACGTCAACCTCTCATCTCCGTGCTGTGCACACATCTCGACGTCATCAATGACGCCGAAATACGTGTACATCACAGCATTAAAGAGGTCTAACGCGGTCGAATCGAACGGCTGACCATAATCAACCGCTCGCTTCGCTTTGTCAATTCTTTCATTCAGCACTCCATTCATACCAAACGCTTGGAGAACGTACAACGAGTTTGCAAGACAAAAGGCCTTGACAAACGCACGCGCACGCTCACCGGACACAATCGCACACGTCTTACTCAGCAACGGGGTCGCATCATAAAATGCGGGCGGTCTTTGCAAGGGTTTCTTCTCCTCGGGAAATTCGTTAAAAACAACGACTCTCCGAAGGTTAAGATGAACCTTGCCTGAGATCCACTCAGCCCAGGTCTGTTTGTAAGGAACAGATGGCCAGGCTGCATGTGCAAGATCATCTTCACGTTGAATTTTTCGCGGAACCGGCTCAATTCTTTCAAAGTGAGCCGGATTTCCGCGTCCGGTCGGATTCCCACCCGCATTACCTCCATAGAGATAATCGAGGGCAGGAGACATCTTCTGTTCCATCTCCGTTCGTGTGTTAGCAAATACTGTTACATGTCTACTATTCCTAAGAGATTCTTTCGCAGCAGTCGCTTCATACAATGGAATTGTACTTTCGGCGGGCTGCTGCTGGGCTTGGTGAAGGGATCGTTCAAGTGGTGGCACATCATGTCCAGGTGAATTCAACTCCCTCCTCATCCGCTGTAAACGATCGGATGAGGACGAAGCTGGTTCCTGTTCCATGTGTGCTTGACCAGCAACCGGATTACGCGCCGCGACACATCGCTCAAAAAAGGAGCTAATGTGTCGTAGTTTGTTTTCCGAACTGGCCGTCCGGATTTGCACAGTCTGGTTGATTGATTCAGCAAAAGTATTGAAGTCCATCGGGTCGCCTACTTCTACATCGCCTCCTCCTTGGGAGACGTTGTGAGGGTCGACCTCCTGAAAACTCCACACTTTCTCATACACTGTCGGATCCGTCAAGGCTTCTTTCGTCACCTTGGCAACATCAAGCATAACAGTTTGAACACCATTAATGAGTACACTACGTTGATATTCAGACACAATAGTCTGCCTGAACTTTCTTGAGATTCTACGATTCACAGCTTCCGGGTTTGTCAGATTCTCCCACTTGAACGACGAGGCGTTCGAAGTGAGAAGAACCCAACGCGCCTGGAAGTACGTCTGAGCCTTTTCACAGAGATTCGCCATCTCCAGCTGCCACGGCGCGGAATTCTCCGCGCGCACGATTTCAGCTGGTTCGTTGCTTGGGTTAGTCGGGGTATCCTTGACCATACCAAAGTCATCCCAAACAACTCCTTGAACACGGTTGGTATATCCATCCCAGCGCTGCTGCGTAGCATCGCGGAAATAAATACGAGTTGAGAGATCAGTCGGGTCTTTGTATCCATGAGCAGCGAGCAAGTATGCATTCAACATGTTTACCATTTCTGATTTGCCAACTCCCGTCCCTCCAACAATATGAAATATCGTCGGAGGAACGCGAGGAGTGTGGCAACCAGCTCCACTCAACGAAACCTCCCGGCGCGCTCTCTCCAAATAGAGAGAACACGCAAGGAAGCGCGTATTCTGAGCTGGGGGAATCTTCATCGTGGCAAACTTCTTCGCCCAGAACTCCTGGCCCTGAAGAAGGTGGTCCACCCGAATGCGCACTGACGCATCCAAGCGGGCCTCCATCTCAAAGCCAGTCGTTCTGAGCGCGGCAACCTCACTGCACCATTTGTCAAACTCTTTCCATTCTTCCAAAAGTGTCGAAGTATATCCGAACCAAGAGACTCGAATATAATCCAACACCTCATCAAACAACTTCGTCATCCATCCCTGCATGTCTGCAACCGAATTAACGACCGCGGACATTCGAGAGACACGATTGATAAAGTTGTTCGTGGTCTGTCCTCCGGGCATCATTCCTAATCCCACTGTTGCAACAGCCGTGCCGAACACGGCCGCAACACCAGTGATCATCTTCATCCATCCATTGCATTCACTCAGGTCAGCTTGTGCTGGCCCTGCGTACACGGGAAATCGAGGGTACTGGGCGTTGGGGTCATCCATTCTAAAGACACGCGGGGGCTCCTCACTCTGGAAAAGTGAAACTATCCATCCTAACAAAGCATTCTGAACTGTAGATATCACAGGAAGAGACATAACGAACTGGGACAACGATGTCGTTACCGACGCCATTGACCAATCTGACTGTATCATGTGGGCAAAAGCAAATCCAGCCTGCAAAAACACATTCATCCACTTCCCAGTCGACTTCACTGCTTCAAACTTCTCTGCTATCTCAGCAAGGAGGGGCCGCAAGCCTTCTAAAAAACTGCGGACCCCCCCTGCCGAAAAACCGACATATTAAAATCTGCAAACTGTGCATCGCCTCGAGGGGGTTCATCTTGAGTCCAATTACCGGGGGTATCATCAAAAAAATCTTGGGTTTCTCGGGCCCAATCACCGGGCTCGTTCTCTGGGTTCGGGAGATCGGGGAGAATTTCCGGAAAAACATGAGGGCAACGTTTGTCTTGAAACTTCGAAATTTTATATTGGCGCGGCCATTCATCGGTATACAACATACGCCAAAACTCACTCTGCTGATCAGCGGCCTCGAAGCGGTAGTGCATTCCTGAAATGCCACTACACGCATACGAGACCCACAACTTTCGACCGAGTTTGACGCCTCGCATAACCTGCGCATCAGCACTGTCCTGCTTCCAGTATCTACGAGAGTAGACACTGGGAGCACGACGGCACATCCGCAGCGGATTTTGCTCTTCATCGTTGAGATCAACGTGCTTCCCAAGCACAGCGTCGACTATCCAGATCGGAGCCTGACGAGGAAATGCATAGGTGGTATACACCTCTCCATCGGCAGTAACGGGACGGTGGAGCAAGTTTCGCAACTCGCTGATGGTAAATTCCACCATCCAATGATCGTAAATCCAGCGCTTATAGCCGTCGATGGTAACCTCCTTCCATAAGGGACTACGGAAGGAAGGCTTCAGCCATGGCGCTTCGCATTGAAACCAGCTGGTCTTTGACTGAGCCAGTCCCCTGCACTGTTCGTCTTTGATCTTTTGCCATTCAACCATCTGCAACTTTGCGGCTTTCTGGGCAGCCTTGTCGCGAAGTTTGGCCTCACGAAGCTCCGGGCAAGCCGCGTACTTCACGCGAAACTTATACCGCTCAAAGCGTTCGTCATCATCACGGGTTAAGTGGGGGCGAGAGTGGGCAGACATAGACGTTACATTGACGCGGGCCTTGTACTCTTCAGTTCTAGCACGCGGGTTTAAACTGAGAGGGTTCCTATAAAGCGGGTTCCTGCGCTTGTCATTCTAGCTATACTAACACTAAACTACTCTACCTGCCTTATTCTTCTGTCTCCTAAAATACATCGGGAGACGAGTGAACAACTAACAAGTTTTGGTAAAGTGTGGCGTACTAAGCTACTTTCACACAACATTCATACACACAAACTAACAAGTACTTGGACGCTCCTACTCGAAGTAGGGCCAGTTGCTTGTGTCAGCCTTAAGGGCTTAACTCAACGGCTTCAATGTCTATCATCAGAGAAATCCTATACAAGTACGGGTAATACAAATCCTATAGACACTTTCAGCGGATGAGCATACACTTACAATAAAATTAAACTAATGAAATAAATAAATAAATATACATATGAATCGCAAGGGTTTCTAATTCGAACTTACCGCCAACGGCATAATTGCATGTTTCACACTGGCATGCTCAAAGGGGCGTCATCTTAATAGTCTTACTTGAGTGCTATCAGTGTTTCTGCTAGTTCCAATGAGTTCTACAGTGGCATTACATGAATCTGTTCATCGTTGGTCGCATTAGAATACATCGGTTCGCTCTCGTGCCTTAGTGGTAGATCAGGTCTTATCGGTCTTGGCTACTACGGTCATCCTTGTACATACGGCCTAGTTCAAATCAGATC
>Ga0307482_1000034_pt1 | contig 9581 bp, 1 predicted proteins | sample atmos_gasesECM1C_3_FD_200506 | JGI IMG/M metagenome (GOLD analysis project Ga0307482, IMG submission 200506) | Metatranscriptome of hardwood forest soil microbial communities from Morgan-Monroe State Forest, Indiana, United States -... | ecosystem: Environmental > Terrestrial > Soil > Temperate...
AAACAACATCAACTATCATACTTTGGAGACAGAATCTCATTTTATATGTCTGTACTGTCCGGGTTGTAGATATCTTGCTTAATAAATATAGCGAATTGTACCCTGAAACATGGTAACACAAAGGTATTAATTTTCTTGAATAAAATCTTGAAATTCTACTATAATTCCCACCCAAATCTACGCTACGTAAACTAACGCGCCACCTTGCGCACAAACCGGAACTACTTTTTAGAACATTAAAAAGGAGCTCACTCGTAATATATGAGTAACCTTAAATGACATCGGAAAGTACTACAACGCTTAGCCACTTGACAGAAACTAAATGACTTATGGAATTGAACTTTTGAACACTTAAATATACAGCTGATCAACGGAGTAATCTAATTATTTCAAACAACGTATTATCGCCAAGTACCTCGCGTGGGAACGGAATGAATTAACGACTTTGTCTTAAGAAGAGGAGGCCAGCATAACAGTGTGTATTTTTGACCAAGGTAAACTGCGTAAGCGCCGAAATGATTTGCTATTGTAGCTCTTCTATAGCGTGCCTCGCCCAACCACACAATGTCTAAACAAATCAAACAAAAATTTTCACTCACCCAAACCGCGAATATGAGAGAATTGTTGCACAATGAGAAAGTAAAATCATCTCGTGTTGCACAATTAAAATTGCGCTCTCCCAGAGACAATGATTATCAATTCGAGAGCAATGAGGATAACGACGGAAGAACATCCCGTCGAATCGGCTTCGACCCTTTTCAAGGAAGCCAATTTCAACGTCCCAAACGCCGGCTAACGAAAATCGACATGACTAATGGACACGACACTCACTCGCACCGAGACCTATCTGATCGTATGGATAACATTCATCAGCAAGTCACAGGCAAACATCATCCACATGCTAGACATGAACCAGAAACTGCGGAACATAACGCTATCCAATCGAACAACGCTGGATACGGCGAACCTGAGGAAGCCTTAGAAGCTCCCAAAGAAGCAGGAGAAGGAGGAGGAGAAGCACCTGGTGCAGGTACTTTAGGCACCATTATAGATGGAGGCTTAAAAGTATACAACGCTGTGCAAGACCAACGCGCAGCTGCAAAAGGAATGAACCGCTACCAACTTTATGGCGGTGAAAGCCACCCCAAAGGACAACCTATGGGACTCTCTGCAATGAACGCAAATGACAAAGCAGCAGTTTCCAGAATGCAAGGAGAAAACGCGCTCGGAGGCCTACTCAAAACAGCAGTCAACGGCGCTGCAAGCGTCGCTGATATGGCATTCGAAGGTGATACCCCGGACGCCGTAACACTCATCGAGAATCAAATTGAAAACCTTATGATTCCACTCGATGCGTCCCACAGTACCACTGACACTAACTGGACCTATGAAAAACGAGCATCCAGAAAGATTCTTCTAGCTCAAGTACCTTGGAATCCAGCTGGATTAGCATTTAAATATAATGTCCATAACGCATTCAACGAAATCCCAGAATTGGCGACCTTATTGAGGAGTTATCGGTATTTTAAATACGATTCGTACACAGTCACCGTACATTATGAAACCAATGGTTTCTATGCAGGAATTGGAAGAATGTATTTTATGCCATCATGGTCCGGAGTAAGTTTTCCACTTACGGACGCGCGACCCAAATTTTCAGGACGAGGAGTTGAATTTTTCGCTAACCAAAATACCGAAGTCTCAATGACTATCCCTTGGCATGCCCCTATTGGACAAATCTCAACTAGTGTTCTCGATGAAACAAGCGATGAATACTATTTCGGAGGCACCATTTTCCTCGGCTCTCTCTCACCTTTAGTAGTTCCAGAAAATGCAAGCTCAGCTATTAATTTACAAATTACTATCCAAATTAATGGCTTAAAATTGAGACTTCCCACAATGGACCAAGTACCCGCACCCACTAATCTTGAACATCAAGGAGATTATACCTTCGACATCTATGATTTTAACAAATCGTTGGTAAATGAATTGTATCGCAGAAACTCATTCTATCGAGACCTTCTACGCGAAGCAAATACATGGGAAGATCTACCTCTCCTTAAAGCTCGATTGGCAAATCTGGACTCAGAATTTGACTCGCGATTGCGTGTCACGTACAAGCTCACAAGAGAATATGGATTTTTATCTCATACTCTACCTAGTCCAATTTTTGGAACGCCCCGTGAACTTTATGAACATCTTAAAGTTCTGGAAAATTTCTTCCCTCACGCCCAACGAGTCCTCAACTCGTGGAAATCGGAACACCGTGACAAAGCCCTTGAAGTCGTTCGATCCCTCAAAAATGAACGATCTGATCTCAAGCAAATTAGGGCCATAATTAAAAACAAAATTGACCCGTACGTGCCAAACGCCGATGAAAACAATAACAACCCGAATCTCGAAACAGCTCAACCTGATCTTGAACATCAAGGAGACGAGGCAAATACCACAGTATTTTATTACCCAACAACTAATAAGATGCAAGGTGGATATAGCACAACTCGTTTAGCAGGCAAGTATTCGACCATCGAACCACTTGTTGGAGCTACTAGTATCGCCGAAATGAGTTCAATCTGGACTTATTACCAACATGGCAAATTCACATGGGAAGTTCAATCTTCAGCCGAATTAGTCCGCATCGGAGGAGCAGTGCAACCGCTTCAATTTCTCGATGATCCTGCAGGCGCAGGTAATATGATCGACTATTTAGGTTTGTTCGGAGCACATTGGAGTGGAACTTTTGACTTCAAATTACAGTTTTCGAAGAGTGCATTCCACCAAGGCAAACTATTGGTATGCTACGTACCACCGGGACTTGGAACATACCCTAGTAATCTAGCGGAGATGACACAATTCCCGTACGTTATCATTGATATATCCCAACAAAATGAGTTTATTATCAAGATGCCGAATAACAACATGAGACCCATGAGATTCGTCAACGGCCAATATACCACTTTAGAAAACTCTAGTATTGGAACTCTTATTTTCCGACCTTTTTCACCCTTAGTCGCTACCACAAACGTTGCTACAAACATTGAATGCATCATGTGGATTAGAGGACATCAGAGTGCCGACGGAGACCAATTCAGACTCTATAACCCTGTTAACATCAGCAGGTTAAATCGAGCTACCAACGAATTAGTTGATCCACCAGCAAACGATCTTGAACATCAATCAGGTATCATTACATTCTCAGAGGATACAGCCAGTGCCCCAATCGTACACGGTTTTGAAGAAATCGTTGATCTCACTCAGCTCACTCAAAGAACGCAGCCACACGTTATCCAAGCCAATACTTACCCCGGTGTTGGTGGCGTTAAGAACTTTATGCCAATTGGTTACAGTGGACATCTCAATGTCGCTACTTCACAACATTTACCCTACCCTATGAATTACATGGAGTTAATTGCTCCTTGTTTCACTATGTGGTATGGAGATGCTGACGTGATGGTAAAAACTGACGCTGACATCACAATCACCCGACAACTACCAACTCCAGCCGGAAATGGCATTGGCGATGGAAATTGTTCTTTTGGAGCAGGTCCTGGTATGGTTCGTTTTCAAAATGCGATCACAATGACCACATGCAAATTGTCACCATATACCATCAATGACTTTTTGTTATTCTCCCCAGATTTTATCTATGGAGGAGATCCAAATACGTACCGTGACAACCCTTATGTTACAGCTGGTCAACTCGTTATTGATTCCTATCATTCGGATACACTCCGCGGAGCAGCAGAAGCCTTATTGTATTTCTCGACTAGTAATAACTTCACTATGTCAGGATACAATTGTTTACCAGCAGGCGGCCAAATTTTAGCTGTGATGGGAACATGTGACTTGAACGCTAAATCGTTCTTTCAACCACCGACGTTTGAAAAAGCTTCGGTAACCGATTTACAACATGAGAGTGATCGCCGTCAAGAACCCACCCTTCAATATCGACCACCACAACAAAATCAGACCGTCCACGAACAGTATGCTGATGATGATTTTATCATTCATGGAAGCAACTCCGCTGACGAAGACACCGACGCTGATGATGAACCACCCTCGAGGCGTTTCTTTAGACTTAGAGGACGCTATCCAAATCCCAACGAGTTATTGGTTTATTCTAGAGGCCGAGACCGACGAAGACCCGGACGAGCAGCATTGCGTAGACAATGGCGAGAGGAATCAATTCGCGTGCGAGAAGCACGGGCAGAATATGAAGCCAGACGTGAAGAATTCGAGCGAGAACAAGCGGCTCGAAATGAAAGAACTGGTTTCTTTAGTGAAATCCGCAATCTACCCAGCAGAATTAGTAATGCAGCTTCATCTATGGACTTAGCAGGACGCGCATATGCCGGTGTAGCCGATCGTGTGCACGCCACAATGGATAATGTAGAAGACATCACCAATAATCTACAAGGATTCATTGCTCGATTCACCAACATCGATCCCGCTGACGTCACAGTTGCATGTATTATGGTTATTGATTTCTTTGAAACTATTTACATCAACTCAAAACCCAAATGGGCTGGCTTTTTACTCAAACTCGGTACCATCTTAGGACTCCGCAGTGGCATGCTTGAAACAGCGTATGCTTCATTGCAAACTTACATGTCCCCAAATCAATTGAACGAGGGGAATGACATGGAACATCAAATGGATATGACACCCCAAACCATTGCAACCATGTTATCAGTAGTCGTTATGGCTATTGGCATGAAATCAACAGGAGCTCTAAACGAGAAGAAGAACGCTACCCTATGGGAACAAATGGCAGTTAGAGGACGAGAGGCGCACGGTATCAAAATGGGCTTAGGAGCTTTCATGGAAGGATTCTCTATTATCCAAGAATCAATCGTTGACGGACTTATTACCTATGTATACGAAGACGACCCTGAATTGAAGAAAACTTATGGCTCAAAACCATTGGCACGAGAATTGGCAACTATTTCTGGAATGATGAAAGAAATGCACGAATTTGATAACCTCAAACTCATCAGTTACGTACCAGAAAAACGTGCGAAATTTAAGGACATCTTTAATCGTATGAACGCAGTTCGTCATAAAATTACAACTGAAGGCGACCGCGAAACACGTACAATGTACATGACTATGAAATCAACATTCGAAGATCTCATTTCAGCTACCATGGACAATTCACCAAATTTTGAAGTTCGAATTGATCCTCCCCACTATTGCATAGTCGGAGACCCCGGAATTGGCAAATCGTCAGTTAGTACTGCACTCGCAAAAGCTATTTTACTTTCACAAGGACAACCTGTGAAGAATAACATCTACTGTCGAACAGAAGCTTCGAAGTTTCACGATAATTATTGCCATCAATATGTTTATCAAATCGATGATGGTGGTATGACTCAAGATCCTGAAAAAGCTATGGAAGCCATTCAACGCAAATCCAACGTTCCTTACCCATTGGTTATGGCTGACTTAGGAAAGAAAGGCATGTTTTTTACATCAAAATGTCTTATCACAACATCCAACACCATGTATCCTAAGGTCCCTGGTATTACCTGTAACGATGCTTTATTACGTCGACGTGACGTTTTAATAAAAGCCACCTGGGCCCCCAGTCATGCACGTAGTCAAGTAAAAGAGGCAGATTTCTCACACATGCAATTCTCCCTTCATTACCCCACAGACCATCAACGTGAACATAGACCAATTAGAACTGGTATGACTATTCGAGACCTGGTCCATTATATCATTGTTTTCCATGGCAAACACCTAACTGACCAAACACGTTTTGTTAGAGGAATTCAACCAGACTTGGAACTTGAAAAAGTATACCAATATTCAGAAGCACATGAAGCCAAAATGGACACCATCTTTGACAAAGTTATTGCCGATATGACCAACGCATCCATCGAAGTCAATGAGTACTTACTAAATGCAAACTCACTTGAATTTCAAGGCGCAGCTATGGCTTATGGAAACAACATCCCCGACGATGATGAGCCCTCTGACTCTGAAGACGAATTGGAAACCCCTATAAACCCCGAGGAATCTAATGTCCTTACCATACAATACCAACGTATAGGAATCCGATCAGTCAATGGCGAAATGTACATCTACGGTATTAGTAATAATACTGAGTATCGCTATATGCACCCCGATGATCCAACAGCATTAGCAATCATGGAAGAACTTGAACGACAACATATCGCAGCCGCTCGTGAACTACAAGAACTATTTAGAGAACACAGCAACTCCCATCAAGCTTTTTCAAATGCGTTACATGCGGCCATCGTTGCACCCCGAAGTCGATGGGACAGATTCAAAGAAGGTATGAGAAATATTGGCTTATTAACATTTGACCTATTCTTCACCTCCCAAATTCCATTAACGCCGTTAGTCGCAAGCACTTCCCCATTCTTTTCAGGAATTTACCAACGAACTGAACAACGCCTTATCGCTGTCGAGAATTACATAAACTTCCAAGAACGTCGTTTGTGGAATGCTATGACCAACTCAGACCGATTATACTATATGTATTTCCGATTCTTTGTTATGTTCCCAGTATATGCAGGAGCTGTTATGTCGATAATCATGCGTAAAATCATGGATTATTCGTACAGAGCTGCTTATGCCGTTACTAGATGGATTCTTAGCCGAAATATCTGGGTTAAGATTCTCATTGGATCATTAGGCGTAGGTTATATTATCTATCGCTTAACAAGAAAGGATAATACATCCGCGGTGAAATCTAATCAGGAAACTTACAACCTTATTCATGAAGATGACACCCTCAGGATCCAAGACCACCACCACATCGATTTACCTGATGATGGCAAACGTTACGTGCACGCACATATGTGTACTAAATGTAACATGGTATTTACTCATACACACAAGAAAAACCCGTATGAAGTATCAGTTAAATATGACCAACTATGCCAGAAATGCTATCGCAAGAAGCTCAGAAAGGTAGAAATTGACTATATGGATCACAAACAAGTAGAGATACCCCGTTCCGAAGACGACACAGAACATGAGAGCGTAACAGCAAACTCTAGTGCCAAACCAAGAACCAACGTTGTTCGGCTTGAATCATCAACCGCAATGAAACTTGAACCAGGACGCACCATCACACTTGACGAAGCCCGTCTTGAAATCGCAAAACAACTCGATCTCAAACACGAAGGCTCAGTTGATTCAAATGCTTTGGATATCGCAACTAAAATTTTCCCTAACCAAGGAGAAATTTGGTGTGGAACCAGACATATGAATTACCTTGGACTCTACGGCAGAACCATCGCTGTACCAGCCCACCTCTTGTTGCCATTGAAACCCGCAACAGACATTACCATCAAGCGCCTGAACATGCATTACAAGCTGACCATTTATAAGAGCCAGATAAAGACGCGTGTACTTCCCGGAAACCCCGATGTGCCTGACGAATTTGTAGTATTAGACCTTACAGATTACCCCCAAGTCCCATCCTTCGTTGACATCAGATCGCTATTCGTTTCAGAACGTGATATTGGCAAAATCGCTGGAAGCAAAGTTTGTTTACAACGTAGAACCGAAGATGGAACCCGTTTCATACGCCAATCCCTTAACACCAAGCTAATTGGAGAGACCGTCATACAAGACTCAGTCATTTCTGGATTTGCTCGAGGAATTGAGTATAACATGCCTACATCCAAAGGAGACTGCGGAGCCGTACTTTACATCTTAAACAAAGATATCGCTGGCAAATTGCTAGGCGTACATGTAAGCGGCAGCCGTTCCCAAGATATTGGCTACTCTGTGCTCATCACGCAGGAAATGATCAACTCAGTTGAGATGAAATTTCAGTGTGCTAGTGCACCCCCTGTGGAATACCTACATACTATCGTAGACGTTATACCACCCGAAGACTATCCAAGTTATGCACCTGGAGGCTTTCATATGGTTCTCGGACGTTTAAAAACCCGACAGATCGCTTCACCACTCAAGAGCGACATTATACCATCACCCTTATTTGACCGTGTTTTTACCCATACAACCGAACCCGTATGCTTAACAGGATCAGACCCCCGCAACACCACCGGCATTTCTCCAATGGTTGAATGTGTCAAGAAATTTGACAATCAAGCAGGACAGTGGGACTATATCGACCGTGTAACATCTCGTGAACACTCTTTCAAAGAGTTGCTCATTTATACCAAAGACTACACAGGACCCCGACATATCTTAACTATGGACGAAGCCATCAACGGAATACCAGGATTTATTGAACCCCTTAACATGAGAACATCACCTGGATACCCCTTTATCTTAGATAAGAAAAGTAACCAAATTGGCAAAACATCTTTCTTTGATCAATCCAAAATTGACGACAACGGCAAAATTTATTACCAACCGAAACCCGAATTGGCTGCTGCGATCGACAAAATTATAACAACTGCCCAGACTGAAAAATGGTGCATTGACAACTACTATATGGACTGGCTCAAAGACGAAAGACGCAAAATTGAGAAAGTCCGTTTAGGAAAAACCCGCATGTTTAACATTCACAACATGGCTTGGGTTATTGTAATGAGACGCTACTTTGGCAGTGCTTTAGCAGCTTATCATCACGCATCGATTCATAATGGGTCGACTATTGGCATTAATATGCATGGCAGTGACGTCACTCGCCTTATCCGTCATCTAAATGAGGCAGGTAAAAATTGGTGGGATCTCGACATTTCCAACTTTGACGGGACAGCTGATTATGAAGGAATTCACGACGCTTTCTACGTTTTTAAGAACTACATGCGACATTACAACACCATCGGACACGAACTGGATGTTTTCGCAGATTCTATGTTCTGGCGCATTCATGTGCTAGGAACTATTGCTTATATACCATTCATAGGCATACCTTCAGGACACCTTTTTACATCTGTGTGTGACACTGAAGTCAACAAACAACGGCGAAACAAAGCATGGAGAAGTCTCATGAAGCGTTACAACCGTATGGATTTGATTTCCTTAGACGTCAAATCAAAATTAGCTCGCGAAACAGGAAACGGTGATGACATTCTTGGAGCAGTAAATGATGCCGTAAAAGACATCTACAATCCCCAAAACATATCCGAGTTTTGGGCCTCACATGGTATCACATCCACTCCGCCAACCAAAGAGGAGGGAGGAACCGTTGGAGGATTTCGCGTTTGGGATAAAGTCACCTATCTCAAATGCCACTTCGCTCGTCACGAAGACTATGGTGCATTCTACGTTGCAAGGATGAACATCGACACTATAAGAGAACTGGCTAATTGGATTCGCACCAGTTCTGACGACATGTACATGTTACGCTCTAACATCTCAGACATGGAACGCTTTTTGTACACGCATGGCCGTGCGTCGTATTATGAAAATCTTACTAAAGTACAAACAGCACTTCGCGAAATTGGCGAAGATTACATTGTAACCCCTTACGAATACTATCAGGAACAATGGCAAAATGAGCATCAAATATAAGTTTTACGAAATCTGGAGTACCTAGGTTGCCTTAGTTGTGTAATTCCACTGGGAAACAGCAAATCAATTGCTTATGTTTAATAACACCCTACTATTGGAGACTATTTAAATTT
>Ga0307482_1000035_pt1 | contig 9453 bp, 1 predicted proteins | sample atmos_gasesECM1C_3_FD_200506 | JGI IMG/M metagenome (GOLD analysis project Ga0307482, IMG submission 200506) | Metatranscriptome of hardwood forest soil microbial communities from Morgan-Monroe State Forest, Indiana, United States -... | ecosystem: Environmental > Terrestrial > Soil > Temperate...
TGCAATAGACTAAGTAAAACCCCTGGCCCGGGGTCCTACCCCCCGGGACCATAAAATGAGATCAAGTCTCTTAATAATCTCCCTTAGGGGGTAGCAACTTTCGTCGATAAAGAATTTGTTTTTCGAGCGTCTTACTGCCGCCCCAGGTCAATTGCAACCTGATTTTCTCTAAGAATGCTGACTCCAAGTGATTGGACATCCACAGCCCCAGCCAAAAGAAAAGTCGTCTGAACAGTTGAAAAAGATGCGTAGTTGAACTGCATCTGTTGCATTCAGTCGAGGTTCCCAATAGGCATAGTGAGCCATTTCATATATGACGTCGCCCTGAGGGCCGGCGCCATTCCAACCAGGCCATCCGAGTACGAACGGATACTTTCCATAATATGGTAAGTGGTACTCGACGCTAGGTTTGAGAGTAGTGTCTTCGAGAATTGTGCCAAATCTCCCTCCAAGAGGTATGGCCATGTTGGTTGGTACAATAGGTGCACCCGCGAATTTTCTGCTTGCTACTACAGAAATTGTTCCGTCGTCATTTTTCGGGTCATTTGACCTAACCAACTTGAAATTAAATGTGCCACGATAGTACAGGAAGTAGGAAGTCCATAGTTGAAATGGATAGTCTGGTCCTACTCCTGTAGCGCCCTGCAAGATGCTCGGGTCAATCAGGTAGTACGTAAATGGAGGTATGGAAACGTTTGAATAGATTTGAAATCGGTGCATTAAAGACATAACATCTTCAACGATTCCGGTATCAGTAACTCCACTCATTTTGAGTCCAGTGGCAGCGATAATTGGGGGGAAATCCGATTTGAATGCGTCATCAAGGCAAACATGCTCTGTACCCCCTTGGGCAACAATCGTTCCAGAGTAGGTTTGAAGAGTGTCTTCAATCCATCTCAGTTGATTGGTATATTGGTTTCTTCTCTCGCCGTAAAAGAGAAACTGTAGGTCATCTCCTCCTGCTATGTACACATTAACATAAACAAGACTCGAACCAGTTGATTGCGCTGTTGTAGCCGCATTAACTATGGAAATTGCTATTCCACCGTTACAACCAGACTCAAGCTTGTAAAATGTATCTAAACATTCTGCATAAAGTGTGTCTTTCAGGTAGGGGACCGAAAAATCAAAAGTTGTGTCTCCATTGAACTCAACAACAGTGCTGATAAAGTCGCCTTCACCAGCAGTGAAGTTGGCTGGAATTTCAGCATACGTGGGATGCCAAGAAACTCTGATTCGCCCATTTGTGAACTTTCCTGCACGGATTTCTATTCGATATCGCAGGGTTCCACGCCAGTATTGGAAGTTGTAAGCTACCAACGATACTGGTGTATGCATACTAACGAAATAAATCGTACCCGATCCGTTAGTTACTGTGCGACAAGTACACGGAGTCACATAGTATTGTTTGATTATTGCACCGACAGCAGCTGTGCTGTCGAAAGTGAATGTGTCGAATAATCCGGGTTTAGAGAAAATTGCTTTGAATTGTGTTTCGTCGAAAGATCGAGCGAAGTTGGCTCTGTCCGTAGACATTGCTTTGTCAAAGCCTATTCCAAGTTCATGCTGAACATTCATACCTTCCATGGTAGACATCGCGTTTGCGGTCACCGGTATTACTGGTTCAGGTGCTTTAATGGAATTAGGCTTATTGAGACCAAACTTCGCAGCTAGTCCTGCGATATTCTTAGCAAGTCCTCCTGCTACCCCCCCTATTTCTTGTACCATGGGAGGCAAAAATGGCACCTTCGATACGTTTGCACCAATAGTTCCAACTGCATTTAAAGTTGAACTAAGTAGACCAGTTTCACTCTTTTCTTTCTGTTCTCTTTTCATTTGTGCTACAACGTTCGGTAAAACCTCAGGATCCTTCTGAGGAGCAATAGTAACTGCAAAAGCTGGATTGATGATGCCAGCATCTTGCATTTTCTGCTTTATTTTTCTTTCATAAGCGCCTAATCGTCCGATTAAACTCATCATGTCTTGTTTGATTCCTTCTTCTTTGAGTATTTCCGGATGCTTCTCCATTACAGCCTTACAGACTGAAAATGTAGCTTGCATTGAGCCTTGTTCTTGAACAAGTTCATAACACTCAATATCCAAAGTTTTCCTTTTGAGCTGCATTGCTTTTGTGGGAAGAGTTTCTCGTTTTTGGCGAGATTCTGACGCACAGGCTAACACTTCAAGACTTGTGAGTTCGTTCTTCGGTTGTGCGGGAATAACAATTAATTTCTTTTCTTGCTCGTACTGGGAATAAATTCCAGAGTACAACTGTCCTGTAATGTAAAACCATTCTGGATGGCCTTCCACTTGAAGAGTTATCATAGCAAGATTTCTAATTTTGCTAGTCCACACATGTGATTTGTCGATAGGGCCCATGTAAAACCAAAATTTAGGATCAAGTTTTCGTGACTTTTGCATCTTTATGACTGTACAGGGAATATGCATCCTGTTATGTCCATCTTCAGCAAAGCCATGATCATCCATCCAGGTGTAAGTGTCTATCTTTGAACAAACAACCCACGAGGTTGGTGTATTTGGTTTTGGGGTCACGGGTGGTGATTCTCGGTGATAGTTAACAAGTTGAACAATTCGTCTGTTCTTCATGTATTCTCTTAAAGATTCTTCGCCGCCTTGTCCTACAAGTTGAAATTCTTCTTCTTCTTTCATCTTTTTGGATTCGGGCTCAGCTAAAGGGTAGGTGACTGTTGATACAGTCATTCCCGCCACTTCTATATTCTTAAAGTTTGCAAACACCGAGACTGTGAGAGAGGGAGTTGATGCACTCCCTTGCAAGGCCAATGGGTTCAGTACTCTGACGCATATTTGACCTATATATGCATCGTTTAAATTGTCGGCATGATTCCAATAAGCTCGAGGAGAGACATATGGTATCGTAAATTTGACAGTTGTATTTGTATTAGCACTCAAGATATGGGCATTGCATGTTGACATTGTAAAAATGTTTCCAAGCTTCCATTGATTTGTGGATGGGTTGTTGGGCAACCAGCCTATCATGAGTGTTCCATAGTGAAAGGTTGTTCCACTGATACGAAATTCAACTTCAATATCTGCTCTAATGTAACAAAATCTTTGTATTTTATCCACAAGATTGGGAACCGCATGCAAGAGTGCATACGGAAAGTTTGCTACATACAATTGAGTATCTTGCACGGAGGAACCACTCCAAGTGATATCTGTGATACGATAGATTCTCTCTAGTACCGGTTTCATTCCTTGATCAGGATATGGATCCGTTCCTATGAGATAGGGTTGACGTCCTATTGGGAGCTGCTGTTCTGAAACAGGCATGATATCCCTCAATTTTGTCAAACCTTGAATCTCTTCTTCGCCCTCAGTCTTCACTCCTTGAATCTCTTCAAGGCCCGATTGTGCAAAAATCGGGATTTGTGGGGTTAGGAGTTTGTTAACTACATCATCAATTTCAAATATATCTCTCCATGTGTTTTCGAGATATTCATATTGTTGTTTCCAAGGAAGGATAGACAAGTTTGAGATGCGTTCCTTCTGGAACCTCTTTCCTAGTGCACTGATTAGATTATCTAATAATGGGACCTTATATGGTACTTGATTAATTCTTTCAAAAATACCAGTAACTACTGTCTTCATCATTTCGAATTCTCCTTCAGTGGATTTGAATGTCCTCGGTTCTAAAACTTCATAACCACATTGTGCTGTAACTGCTGTGTTCAAAACTTTAATCTCTTCGCGTGGTGCTACTATAAAGTTAGAATACAACTCGTTCCAGGTGCTTGTGAACGGCCTTACTTTATTCAATCGGGCCCATTCATTCAATTCTGTTTGCCAGTTTGTGTAGATTTTTGGACCATGATGGAAAATCTCTCTTAATACAACTTCAATAAGCTGGGCGGCTGCTTCTCGCTTGCCGTGACCCTTCTTTTGGTATTGAAGAATTTCTAGTACATTGGAGAGTTCCATAGGTGCAAAAAATTCGCCACATGATTCATGGAATTGGCGCTTCATGAATTCTATGTCCTTTCTCTGGAGGTGGACATATACCTCATCTGTTTTGCCGGAAGTAGTGACATTCCAACCGTGTTTCTGAGCCCAAGATTTGAAGTTATCAAAGCCATACCATTGAAGTTCTGATGAAAGAAAAACTACGAAATCATCTCCGCAGTAAAGTCCTCTCATGTGTTCAAGAATTCTTTGGATTGGCTGAGTGAATCCTTGCGTCACTGAGATCCAGTGATGAAATTCATCAGTACTCTTCAAATGATAAGGGTCCCAAATCATATAAGCTTCTTGAAAGCTCACAAGTAATGCTTTTCGAATCTGTTCGGAAGTTTCTACTATTGCATAACTTTGGATTTGCCGGTTGATATTACAATTCTTCTTCAAAGTATCTTTGCCTCCAGATAGGAGTCCTGAACACTTTGGGGTAACAAGATCTTTACCCACTAGAATGCAAGTTGTCATTGAAATGTCTGAAACAGCTCCATGTCGTATGCCGGCTGCATACAATTGGATGTCAAGAGGATCGAGTGGTCGTGCTGCTAACATGCTGAGAAATCGGTGTTCTTCAGGTGTGGGAATCCAAGTAGCATAGTAGTTATCTACATATCTAAGGTATCCCTTGATCATCGTATCAGCGGCGCTCCAGTCATATTGTCGAAAATCACCTGTGAAGGCTTTCCAATCCGGTCCTAATTCGTTTGCGCTGCGGAACAATTCACCCCATTCTCTGGAGTGCGGATTGATGCCATCACACGTGCCTGTTTCGTGTCTTGATGCTGATTCATTCTCCAAGAAGGCTCCCATTACAATCGCTATTTCTAGCTGATTTTCTACGGGAACTGCGACAAATGGTCTTGGGCGCCATATTTTAGCCAAATCTAATCTCTCATCTTTCAAATTGAGTTCAGAAATGAGCTGATACCTCTTTCCAGAGGCATGCTGTCGCATAATGTCGTACACCTTGTTTTGCGTGGTAGGTGTCATTAACCAGGGTTGTTCATATTCGGCAAAGGAAAACATCCACTTCTTTCCTTGACCTGCTTCTCCTGCAGGCTTGTCGATCTGAAATCCAGTTGCGGTATCTCTCTTGATATGTCTAGTATATTTCCATGTGTCTACTCCTTGTACGGCTTCTTGTTCTGTAAGAAGACGAGGTACAATTCTTCGAGGTATGGTGGCGCTAATAGCGTCAACTATAGTAAACAAGAGTTTCTCATCAATGGGCTGTTCTTTCGGTGGTGGTTTCATCTTTGTCATTGAATTGTGTAAAGGCCAGTGCTCATCAAGACCATCTTTAGCTTTGGTAAGCCTTGCAGGTGCAGTGATAGATGGTGTGAAATAGTTATGCATCATGCTTTCTTCAATCTGAGTGTCAGTTGGGAAGCGATGACCATACTTGGGCTTTACAGATCCTATATACAAAAGATTGTATTGAGAATAGTCGAATGCTGGGAATCCGACTGGATCTAGAAGTGTAGGGAACTTCTCTTGAATTGCTGATAGGGCTTCCATGCCTGATTGAGGTTCAACTGGGACGATAGGTGCTTCTTTAGGCTTCAGGGCATTCACTATGTATTGGCACATCTCTCGAGTGATAACTGTGCAATATCCTCCATATCCGACACCTCCTGCAACATGAATTCCAATCAGCTTGTGCCTGATGGAATTATTTACGACTCCTATTACAGAGCCGCACTCTGCTGGGTAGGTCGTGAAGGAGTAGTGAAATGTTCGTTTAGCATTATGGATGTCATCTGAACCTTGTTCTCGTCGATAGCGAATCTCTCCTGCGTAAAATCCGTCTGAGCAACTTCTTGTTTCAATATGATCTCCTTTCTTCAAATACATCATCAGATTAGACATATCAGCACCAGCTGACAAGTCAGATTCTGTGATGAAATGATCCCAAATCTTTTGGTAAGATGGGAATGCGTCACGGGGAAATTCAATGAAAACAATATCACTTTGAACAAATTGTCGGATCTTGCAATCATGAAGCGAGATAGTCTTGTCTCGGATAAGAATGTAAGGGTCTTCTGCTGTAAACATTTCTGTCATTAGGTGCTGAGCAGTGACTCCTATGTGATCTTCAATGAAAGTGATTCTTGCTACTCGACCAGGTTTGTTGATATCATACCGGAATGTTACTTCGGCTTGATTATTCATAGCTCTGTTATGCATAATGATTGCTGTTGATTCTGCTGCTCCTTGACCCTGAGCTCGGGTGGCAATGGTGACAATTTCACGGGGTCTGTGGAATTCTTGAGTTCGAACTTTGGAATGAAATTTAATTCCTAATTGTTGTCCCGCTGAAATGCCAGTGCCTGTGGCTGCTCCACCTTGTCCTTCAATTGTCTCGTCGACTCGGACGACGAGTTCATCTTCTTTATCTCTCTTCGACAGTTTATTATAGAGCTTGTAGACTCCCCAACTAAGGAGTAGTCCTGAACAAACTGTAATAACTGCTTGAAAGATTCGAAGGGAAAGATGGTTCTTCTCATGTTTCTGCTGTTCCTCATGTATGATTCTAATTCTCTCTTTGCTAGCAGCGATATTTTTAATCGCTTGTTGAGAATAGTCACGCATGGATTCTTCATGGAGTAAACGGCGAACTATCGCGGCTTCATCAAGTCGTTCCTTGCTGGGAAAGGTCAACTTGGAAATTCGAGAATGGAATCTGGATAAAGGTTGGAAATGAGGGTAATGGTCTGAAACAATATCATCAGGAGATATTGGTACCAATTTGAAATCTTTCAAAATATACCATCCTTTGCCATCTTGCCAATAAGCTCTATACACTAAATCATTTTCATGATACTTCATATTTCTTTGATCGTTTCGCTTATGAATTCCTCTACATAACTCAAGGAATTCAGTTGCTACTAAATATTGAAGTGTATGCATAGGCTCTGGTTCTAAATCCATATTTCCTGCGAATCCTGGATGATTCATCAAAGTTTCTTTGACTTTGACGAAAAGTTCTGCATCGTCTTCTGGCATTTTCATTGCGAGCTGTTGCATAGCAATATCATTTTTGAATCGCCAGGAAGATCGTGCTGACTCAATTATGAGTGTATCTTCATCACCTCCTTGAGCGAAGGTAAGAAAATATTGAACAGTTTCTAGGATTGTGGTTGGTAGGTCCTTCTCTACTATGGGAATAGAGGGCATGGAAACTGGGATTCCATTGTCAAGTGGTTTCTGTTTGTCGAGCCAGGCTCGGACTGGCTCGGATAGTTCTTCGGAATTTTGGGAATGTCCGATTTTCTTTGCTAACTCACATTTTGTTATGTACATCTCAGCAACCTTCAACAGAAGATCGTCATAGGTAAGTTCTTGCTCTCTTCCTCGTTCATCCGCCATAAAATAGCGGGCATAAGTTGTATCGTAAAAACCGTCAGATCGGGCTTTGTAATGATGATTTTTGACGACTCGGACGTCAAAATCAACTCTTCTGAGTAATGCTTGTCGGTCTTGGATGTCAAGTTTGGGGACTGGACCATTCGATGTGCTAACAATAAGTCTTGAATCGAAAAATGTTCCTGCTTTCTTCTCAAGAGATGCCATCCGCAATTTGAACGGAGCAACATTGTGGAGGAAGATTAATTCGCATGCTGTATCAGATCTGACATCAAGATTATCTCTTTGCCAGATATCATCATAGAACACTGTGAATTGGTTAGCATAACCTTCCCAGAATGGATCATCTGCTTTTCTGGCATAAATGCCAGGCACGTTCTTTGCGTGCTCTTTAAGTCCATTCATTGAACAATGGATTTTCCAAGTGTCTCGATTGAGAAAATTTGCTGTCTGTGATTTGCCTGCTCCAGGTTCACCAACGAGATTTATCCAAATGGGTGGGACTCGTGGTCGTGAGGAACGCAGAAAAGATCGGGACTCTTCTGCAAGTGCTTCGAATTTAGCTGCTAGGGCGTAAAATGGAGGAAAAGTGTTCTTTCTGAGGTCACACTTAATCATCTCTACCTTAAGCTCTTTGAGTTCGACTTCAAGTTGGAGCACTTCATGATTGTATTGGTTTAAAGTGGAGAGCAAATTCTTTTCCTGTATTTCAAAGTAAAGTTTCGTCTTCTCCATCCAAGCCATTGCTTTCTCGACTACTTTCTTGTTCTTGCTAGTCATGAGTGGTTGTCCATAGATCTGTGAGTAACAAAAGTTAACAGCGGTGCCAAGAGATTGGAGTATGTACTCCAATGCTTGACCCATACTTTTAACTGCACCTAGATCTTTCGAAAGTGTCTTGAACGATTCGAACTTGCTTGATTTCTTACTAAATGATTCCTTGTATGATTGTCCAAAGATAGCTTCTCCTACATAATTACATAAACCTTGATAGTTCTGTTCTTTTCCTGTTTGAGCAAATAGTGATGTTTCTGAAACTCGGCTAAAAATGTCATAAAGCCAAGTTGAGAATACATGGATAGCTTTGCGAGCTGTAACTATTCCAGAAAATTGCAATGCTGAATATGCAACTAGAGGTTTAAGTTCTTTAGGAGATGTCCATATCAGATAGACTGCTAATAGAACTGATTCCATTACGTCTATAACTTTAGAAAGGATTGCTTCATCATTTGTATCTGGTAGGAATTGTTTGATTGTGTCTTGGAAGTAAGCTTCTCCTCTCTTAATTGAACCACAGAGGTAGTCCAAATTATTCTTTAGTCCTTCATCAGGGGCTACTTCTACTTTGATAGTAGGCATCTTGATTTTAGATTGAATTGATTCAACCATGTTTGAAATTCTTTGTTTCATGGTATCAAGGCGGCCAAGTTTAGGTGTTGCTATGAGCTTGATTTGAGGCAAGTCATTATCTTCATCTGCACTATTGGTAGCTGCAGTGTATTGTGGTTCTTTAACGTCCTGAGACGGAGTTTGGTAATCGGTGTCTGTCATCATGGTGTAATTCATTGTGTGCGGATCCGGTCACGCTATTGTTTTGGCAGTCATTATCTGCCTGGTGGGGTTCGGAGTCTTTCCTCCATGCCATTACGAATTTTTAGAACAATTAGAATAACAATCTTCGTTAGGTCCCAATGTAGCTGCATTGGTCCGTATTTGGGGCGATTAAGCCGCAGTGTCGAATTGTTTCGGTCTAAAGTCTCGTGCCTTCTCAGATTTGTAACGTGGACTGAGTAACACATAGATTCTTCGGTTTGTTAGTTCCGTGTGAAAGTTAGTTGGTTTCTAACTATTGGCAGCGCTACAACGCGCTTCTTCACATACCCAGAAATTAATCTGGATGAATCTCATTCAATAGAGGTAAGGTTTCGGTTAGCAATTTCATTCTGTGATAGCTGTCAGCCTTACATATTGAGCCCAATTTTATTTTTGTTGTTTTAGTTTTTATAATTTTTATAATTTTATTTTATAATATTATTTACATTTGACTAAAATACAATGGGTGCAAAAATTTAGTGTCGAATTACATATATTAAA
>Ga0307482_1000037_pt1 | contig 9331 bp, 2 predicted proteins | sample atmos_gasesECM1C_3_FD_200506 | JGI IMG/M metagenome (GOLD analysis project Ga0307482, IMG submission 200506) | Metatranscriptome of hardwood forest soil microbial communities from Morgan-Monroe State Forest, Indiana, United States -... | ecosystem: Environmental > Terrestrial > Soil > Temperate...
CCGAGCGTTTTATAACCAATTTAAAAAAAAAACTAATTACAAAAAGCCCCGCGGCACTTAAACGGGGAAGGAAATGTTAGAATGGATTTCTCGGGCGGACATTCCGGGTAGGTCTTACACGGAAGCCATGGTATCCGTACTCAGGACTTAGAGTACACATTCTAACCAACATTGTCACATAGTTAACACTTAAGAATACACTTACACTAGAGAAAGTTGGATTTGAAAACCCTGCGACCGCAGGGAAAAATTCCATCCAAAATTCTCATAGCGTGTAAATACCTTCAATTATACACTTAATACACTACTCACGCTTCACACGCACATCATGTCATTAACTACGAAAAACAACGGTCGCAGGAGGGCCAATTAGGTAGCCGAGAGAGAAATCATCTCCGACGGCACGCCAATGCTGCGCAACTGAGGGATCAGTCTCCATGGTATCATACCGGAAAACTGTTCCTTCGTTGTACGGCACTACCTTGAAGTCATGGAATGGGCCAGAAAGCGCGCTTTCGCACGCATTAACTTCTGGCTCACCACACGACGTTGGGATAGCAGGCCACTGCTGGTAAAAGGGAACATTAAATTCTACATAACGCTCAATATCTGGGAACTGAACTTGGGTCGGACCCGTGACTGTATCTTGCAACAGTGTCATGTCCGTAGAACGCGGGATAATAGTCGCGTAACCTTTTTCGGTTCCAGAATTGAGCGTAGCAACTCGCATTGATCCACTTTTAAATCTATATAGCCAAGAAAAAAACGTTAGCATATCCGGAGTACGAGGTTCAGTATAAATATCAAACAGCGTAGTAGGAGTAACAGCAAGTTCAGTAAGGAGCTGGAATGGGGAAGTATTATTTACAATTCCAGACGTCCAAAACGAAAAACGTTTTAGTATTTGTCTACACGAACGGACGGCTTCACCCATCGCAAGAGCATTGGGGGTGAATTCATCCTGGGGTTTCATTGGGATATCTCCCGACTGTGCCACACCGTACGCATAATCATCGTACTTACCACTACCTACAGAAAGGGCGGGAAGCACGGCTTCATTAGGTACAATGCGCATTGTTGACCAGATTCCTGGATAAGCAAACTCAAAATCACTTCCAGCATATTCTTCAACAAGAATTTCAATTTGATCGGCAGTAGTCGTGGGATTTCTCAACGAATTTACAACAGACACATATATCATGGAAGGGGCCTCGGCATAAGCAGGCCTAGATGGGTTAATTCCATCAATTGGGGCCGGAATGCTCTTCCAGGGCGCCTTCCATGCATAAGGGACACAAATATCAATCTCATTAGTTTCACGAAGATCATAAATAGTACTATAATTCTTATTAATATCAATACTCGCAAAATTTGTAAGCCACTGTGCACCAGGTACAATTGTAACACGAATTCTTCCAGAATGGAACGGAGTCTTAACGACTCGTAGCTTATAGCAAATTGTTCCACGCCAGAAGCGAAAACCATTAGATAGGTAAGAGAGATACGTATTGTAAGACACTATTCCATCTGTTGGAGGGGGGGTTCCCGGATTATTTACAACAACACGTTTGCATGCCTCCGGGCAGGCAGGCCACTTCCATAGAAGAGAACCTTGCGCTTGAGTTTTATCGAATGTAAAAAAGTCCATGAAAACTGGCTTAGACACGATGCCCATAATAGACATCTCATCTTCGTTCGTTCCATAAACCTCTAGCGGCATATCAACCGCATTTCTAGAATCAAGCGCAAGACTCTTTTCAACACTTACACCATTATAGTTAGCAAAATACCTACCGTAATGGGGTTCGATTGGGAGGGGAAAAGTGGGGTCAGTTGGCTTCGAAAATCCAAAAATAGAAGCAACGGCCGCAACAGCGTCAGCAACCCACGTAGCGACACCGGCAAACTCACCAATCAGAGGCACTTTCTCAAGAGTACGAGATACATCTCCAACCTGAGTAGCGAGTTTCTCGACATCACCGGGCTGCTTCTTCTCATTAGCAAGCTTCTTTGACTTTCCTTTTTCATCACCTCCCGCCTGAGCATAACCATAGTTAACATTGGTAATCATGTTGGGCATACCTGTCGGCATCGTAATGTTCACATTTTCAGCCCAGCACCACATAGTTCCATCAACATCAGCCATACCAGTAAGGGGGGAATATACATTCAGGAGCACACGTCCCAGGGTTCCATTCGCTTGAATCAAATCAAAGTGCGAAATAGGACCGTGGAAGGGAATTCTCAGCTCGACAGCGGTAGACGTCGATAGATCAAGATCTACATGACGGTACCCAGTCAATCCACTGAGAATGCCCATATTACTCATTTCATACACTTGGCCCTGAAGGGGAAGGTACACTAGAATGAGACGTCCAGCATTAAAAGGCTGCGCATTCACCTGCACGCGAACAACAAAGTCGCACCGCAGAAATCGAAAGCCAGCAACTTTCTCCTTAATCATCGCCTGAGACAGCCACTGACCTGGGAGGTCAATGGTCGCAAGGGCGCTAAGATCGGGGGAGGTCGCAAGCCAATCAAAATTCGCAACTTGAATGGGACGCTCAAGAAAACCAACAATATCGTTTACAAGATCATCGTCAGCATCGTTCAAAAATTTTCTCCGATCACTTGAAGGTTGGGTACGGTTTTCCGTCATCACATCCCCATCCTCCGAGAAGGTCATTACCTGTTGCTCCACTGCGTGGGCACCGACACCCAGGAGCAATTCACCCTTTTCAGAGTTATCCGCACCTGGGGCAGCACTACCACTTGGAGCCATCATCAAACTTACATTATTTTCATTAGACATAGCAGGTAAAACACTTTCACTGTACAACTACCTAATATATACAGTTAGCACACCGGATAAGTAGCCTATTATTTATAGTTGAGCACACACTTATCAATAGCATTAAATAACACTCTCAACATTGAATACACTTGAAATGAAAACATACCTAGTACATACAATACCTCAGCAGGATTTGCTGCGCCTCACCTTCGGTGATTTATGAGACGCCCCGATCACGAGGTTTTACTCCATACAGTACTTAACATACTCCACTTCCTGATACTGATCGAACGAATCGAAAACACAGGGAAAGCGGACATTGACATACTGCCTAGCCTTTTCAAACGGAGGCTTTTCCGCGTCAAAGACAGCACGAGAGTGCTGCGCCAACTCAAGCATGGCATCCTGCAGCGTCTCGGCGGTGAGTTCCCAGTGGTTCTTATTGCGCTTCACCCACATAGGCATCTCTCGAATCGTGTCGAGAGAAAGAGGCGCACGATAACGACACTGTTCATCGTCATACCGGAACTTCCGCTTCAGAAACATAATCTCGTCGAGCCGCCTCGACTTTACAATGTTACCAGTCTTTGCCTCGTCCGTATACTCCATTCCGAGGTCCTTAAACATTTCCGTCATTGTTTCCTGATTGTACCAGTCGATAATTTCATCTGACACATTATACACGTCATCATCACCATAGTTCGCGTGACGAACATAGCGAGTGAAGTTCGAAAGCGCTGCTTTTTCAGGGCAGTACTTCCGAGCACACTTGACATAGACGTACCGAGCGGCCAGACTATGGTAAATCGAATTCAGAATAGCAGTAATCGGGCACCCACTTGGCTGCGAGTGAGTCCACTGATAGACTGTTCTTCCTGACACATGCACACTGTGAACAATATCCATCCACAGCATTCGACGAATCTGTTTTTCCTCTGGAGTCCCTTGATAAAACTCCTCTGCGAGATCGAGGCAATCCCACAGAAGGTCGCCGCACAACGTTCCATCATAGTTGGAAAAATCACCGGCAATGACATGCTTTCCAACTTCCATCATCTTACGAGCGAGTCGCGACCAATCCTGAGAATAGACATTAATACCGACACAACTTTCCACGTCGATCTTATTCCGGGCAACATGAGCAGCGAAGCCCATAAAATACTGTCGGAAGAGAATCACATACGTCATCTCACTAGCAGCGAAAAGACGAGTCTTCCCAGCGTCAACCTTAGCGATTGGTCGACGTTCATCCTTCAGTGTGTCCGTCCAGATACATCCAGTCCGTTCTCCGTTCTTCACACGCTCCAACATATCTTTATAACGAGCAAGTACTTCCGGATGGTCGAACTTGTATTCGTCATCTCCAAGATAGGTCCTCTTGCCACCTCCTTTGGCCCAACCATAACCGGGTGAGGTATTACGCTTGATTCCCTGATAGAGCGGGTCTCCTTCAATTCCAGCGATCGCTTCTTCAAAAGTGAGGACTCTTTGATCCCCTCTATAAACACGACGAAGCAGGGTTTGCTTAAAATGTTCCTTGCACGAATCAGCGAGTTTCCGGTCAACATTTATGGTGGCAGTCGACGCCTTTTTACGAGCAATCTCGAGCGGATCCACCTTCTGACCATCCTTCCAGAAGGGCTTAAGGTGCGCAGGTTTGGTAGTAGGCTCCGTTATCATTCCATGCACTGGGCTAGGTTTGATTTGGGTCTCATGAGAACCAGACACCATAGAGACATCACCAAGATAGATAAAATCTCCATCAAAAGCACGCACTCCTTGAGCGATTCCATAGGGCTGCGGAACTTCTCCATTCTCAAGAGATTCAGGCCAACGAAGAGTCAGACGAGAAATAAGTCTATCAAGGGTTTCACGATGAACAGCGCACCCAATAGCGGTATAGTCGACGACATAACGTCCACATACATCTCGTCCAGCCATGTGGATTCCGAAGATTTTACGCTCGAATGCCGAATCAAATGCAATCAGCGCAGCTCCACAGTCTCCAGCAACCGTTTCCAACCCATATTCATACCAGTCACGGACGTAGCGCAACTCTTTTCCATCATTCAGGGTAAAAACCGCACGATCATTTGCACGAACCAAGTTTGTTACACTCCTCTGCACAACACCACGTTCATTAGTCGCAAGCATCATCATCTTCCGAAGCTCATTGTGATGACAGAAATCTTCGCGCGTCATGAAAAACTTACGAAGATCAGCATGAAGCATCATCGAGCGGGGAAACTCGACAAGCGCAACATCCTTCTGATCCTGATCTTCAAGAAAAGCGATATTCAGGCTATCAATAGGAAATTCGGCTCCAGTTCGGAAATTATCATTCTCAAGACGAATCTTCTGATCTCCAAACGCCTTGACGATATGCCTGTTGGTCATGGCAACACGTCCTCCGATGAAAACGAGATTTCCTCGCTTTCGCCATTCACCGTCTTTCCACGCACATACCTGATAGGTATTCCGTTCAACTTTCCTTGCGATTTCGTGCGCATTCTGATCTGTCACAGCCTCAGCCATTCCAATGTTACTCTCAACATTTCGGCGCTGCACTCCCATCGTTCGTTCCTGCATGGACTCAATATTCTTTCGAGAGGGTCCATTCGTTCGATCCTGATGCGACTCAATGTTTTTCCGTTGAGCTCCAGACGTCTTGTCCTGAGCCGACTCATACTGATAAAACTCATAAACAAGCCAGTTCGCATCTTCCGGTCCAAAACGCTGAGTGAAATAGTCGAGCATAGATTCTCTAGACCAAATCTTCCTGATTCCATAATTCACAACTTTCGTTGCGATGATGTTAGTCAAGTACGAAATCACAGCACCAAAGGCAAAACACATTAGCCAGCGACACATCTCTTCAAAGTTATTCTGAATCCACGTTGGAACACACTTCTGCCACATCCTCTCAAACATATTATGCGCACGCTCCTTGAAGTTTTTGAACTTGCGCCACCATTCTGGCTCGAAATGTTCAGTGCACGGTTCAATTTTGTTCGGATGAATCTGAGTCATCTCCCAAAACACGCGATTGAACTCTTCATCTGAATTCGGTGACACAGCAGCCCATGCAGTAGCAGTAGCGAACCCTCGCGCAAGACGGTCTTTCACTCCTGGCCAACGACGAACAGGCATCTTCGACTTAATACACGATGCCTCTCGGATGTGACCATAATCAAATCCAGGCCAGTCACGTACTTCAGGTACATCCTGAATAAACTCGTCCTTCATACACCAATCCGTCCGCATGTGCTGATCTTCATCTTCTTGTTTAGGAAATGATGGAATCCAATCACTCAATCCTTGAGCCTTTCCTTGCTCCTTCCGAATACACTCCTTGAAATACTCCTCGAGATCATCGAGTTTCTTCCCACCGAGATCTTGCTTACGATTTAGGGAACCAACGCACATGTCACACACTTGGTCAAAAGTAAGATTAGCAGCGAGGATAATTTCGCCCGCCTTCTGTCCGTCGACCAAATCGAACTGCCAACACCGAGTATAAACAGTTTTATCCGTCTTCGCCTCTTGATCCACCTTTGCTTCATCAAGAGTGATGAACTTTTCCTTACCAAAAACACGTTCTACAGCATAATCGGGGTGGGGTCGATGGATGAATTTATGAGTCACACGACGCAGAATAGCCTCAGGATTCGTAACCGAATCAAAATTAAAGTGAGCACGATTAGAGGTCCAAATCACCCACTTTGCCCGGAAAAAAATATTTCCTTTGTCACTGAGGTGCGCCATATCAAGAGGCCAAACTGCAGAATTTTGCATCCGAATAGCCTCTTGAGGTTCTCCACTAGGTCTCGCAGCAGAATCTTTCATAGATCCAAAGTCATCACAGACAACACCAAGCATTTCCGTTCTAAATCCATCAAAGCGTTCCTGTCCAGGAGTCCGAAAGTAAATCATAGAGTGCAGCGCTTTCGGATCAGTTACACCACTAGCAGCAAGAAGACGTGCATTAAGTCGGTGAGTCATCTCTGACTTTCCAACACCAGACGCTCCTACAAAGTGAAACAGTACTGGTGGCACACGGGGAATGTGCATACCAGCACTACTACTCGCAGCTTCAGTTCTAGCTCTCATGAGAAACATGTGGCACTGCATGAAGCGAGTTCGCTGCACCATCGGTACACGAAGCGTATCTAACCGTCGCAGAATCTCATCACCTCGCATCAAAAGAGTATCAATCTGCGCCTTCAACTTCACGTCCGTCTTGATCTTCTTCTCGAAATCAACAGTTCGTATCGCTTTGACTTCGTCACACCACTCGTTATACAGCTTCCACTCATCCAGATCTTCAGCTGTATAACCAAACCAATTAACGCGAACATAATCAAGTGCAGCTTCCATCATTGGCCGAACCTTATCCTGGATCTTATCCATACACGTAAGAGTACTTCCGAGACGTGTCATCTTCATCAAAAATGTGTCAACGCTCTTCTCACTCGGAAGGGTATTCACAGTCAATCCAACAATCACAAGACTTATCATTCCAAACAAACCAGCCACAATCATACTTGGCTGTAAATCCTCCATAGGTGCTTGTGCATTAGGGTTAAACACCTTATTCACACTCCTCATGACCAACTCGATCAGGGCGGTTCCGGCCTTCACATTAGAAAGAAAATGAAGAACGCTAGTCGAAATGCTTGCAAAAGAGAAATTTGCCTGATAAACATGCACGCAGGCCAGAGCAAATTCCTTTACAACATACTGAAAATCAACGTTCTTGTTCCGATCAGAACACATCGTCAAGAAACTCTCAATCATAGGAATCTTGATAATATGTTCAACTTTAAAATCCAGAAGACCCTGAGCAGTACCAGTGTTTCCACATTGGGCGTTTACCTGCTCGAAATCCTCGTACGTATCGGGCCAGTCAGATCTCTTCAGATCCTCTTTACGTCTCAACTTCGACACCAGCTTGCGAGCGTTTTTCTGCTCGCGGATGGCCTCCGTCCGCTTCGTCCGAAGCTCCTTGTCCTCTCGTCCACACTGCGCATTTCTAACGCGCAGAAGCTCACGACGTTCCAATCGCAACGCTTCACGTTCTTGATAAGCGACGCGATCATTTAGTTCAGCGTAAAAACGACTAAACACATCATCAGCAGCCATTTTTACATTGGTCCATTCCTCGTTGGCGTATGCAATTTTCATATGATTAAGCGCGCCAAGAAATTGATCACGGTGCCGACAGTGAATCACACACTTCGAACAATCCGAATGCACATTACGGCGGCATCGACCAATCTTCGTCTCCTCGTCGCACATCGTACTACCGGCTTGCCGAAAATCCTTATCGACACGCTTTTCAATAGCGACAATCACTCGCGCATTAGACGCAAGCGCTTCCTCAATCGAACTCACTTCAGACTGAAAGCCTGGGAGTCGGAGGGAACTGGCATGGACGGCTCGGTGTCTACCGAAAAACTCGTCCAAAGTAGTCCGTTTAGCATTCACTCGACTAAGCGAAATGCTATCATTCAGCTTGCTACGCAGGTTGAGAGCCTGCGAAGCACCGGTCCTGGTCTGAGAATCAAAATCGTTGCTGAGTAAGGGATTCATTGCATATAGCGAGCGGAAAGGCTATAACCCGAAGGCGTTTGCCGATCCAAAAAATTTCCAGATAATACTGCAGCAGTGATCTGGGTACTCCACTGCAGGGACGTATTATATGCCTCGTCCAATAGACATGTTTATTTGACCACTAGCTAAGTCGCATTACTCGACTTTTAGGCACGATCACAGAAAGGTTTCTCAGGCCTTCTGCATTACGGCTAACCGACGTATTCCCAAAGTTTTCACACTTCTAACGCTAGCAATGGTCTTACCTAAAATACATGACGAAATATCTTCAATCTCCTATAGACACTTGAGACGGAGAAAGAAATTACTTCCTAATTATATTTACAATTCGACATCATCAAACCTCTTTCGAGTGAACACCCCGTCGATAGGGTACGCATCCAAATTGACGACACACTTTACGCATCTGGAAACTCCTACCAAGAGCCCAAACAGTCTCAGAATGTTTCAAATTTGCTACAGCAAATTCGAGGGACACCTTCACTAATCGGGTAGTTTACGAAGATTTCTACCAGCATACGGTAATCAACACGCTCTAACAAGAGTCTTACTGAAGGGGCTGCGTGCATCTCTGCGGTAAGCAGCATTCACACCTGGATTCTAGCCCAGGGGCACTTCAAAACACAACTCATGAAATATTGTGAGGAATTGTTCTCAATTAGCGAGTAGTTTATAAGGTACTACAACCTCTCTTTCAACCTGAGGGGGTGAGTGTTTCGACACACAACGTCCAAAAGGTCTTCGGTTTTTATTACTAAACTACTTAGCCAGGGTACTAGTCCCAGCTCTTCGGAAAATCATCGTTCGGGTTCGTGGTTACACTCATGGTGGGCCGACTAGACAATCTCCTAAAACTGAAATTTCGCTCCTTCGTCTAAATAGAACCTACAAACGGTGAACCTGGGGGGGTTTCCCCCAGGCCCC
>Ga0307482_1000038_pt1 | contig 9156 bp, 3 predicted proteins | sample atmos_gasesECM1C_3_FD_200506 | JGI IMG/M metagenome (GOLD analysis project Ga0307482, IMG submission 200506) | Metatranscriptome of hardwood forest soil microbial communities from Morgan-Monroe State Forest, Indiana, United States -... | ecosystem: Environmental > Terrestrial > Soil > Temperate...
GTCAGTTAGGCCCTCAAAAGAGGGGGGACAAGGGTGCAAAAAATTATGCTAACCCACCCACATCCTATCTAGTATTGGCACGCCCACGCCTGTGCGGAAAACAATGATGAAGCTACGGTGCCACGTATTCATCGGACCGGTGGAATCGAACCACGGACAATACTAATTACGTATCGGTCGAGCCAACGGGAATAGCCAATCCCGTAGGCAGGATTGGATATCCAAATTGGACATCATCTCGCGCTGCAATAAACTGTAAATGCGTTGCGTCGAGCGTAGGAGTCGTTGTACAAGTAGTCGGCAAGATCGCCGAGAAATAATTCAACGCCCCATACGGGTTTTGTGTCATCTGAGGCACCGTAAGACGTGTGATTCCGTCATACGGTGTCAGGTAAATGGTTGCTTGGGTCCCATCGGATCCCACGCTCCATACGTCGCGCGAACCAGGCGCGCCGTAATATCTGAATCGGTAGCCACCAGCTCGAAACAGAAATGCAGAACGCATCGCTCCAAAAAGCGTATTGCGCCACTGCCAGTAGTTGTAATATTCCTGGGAAGAAGCTCCTCCAGTGCCTGAAGTGTCCTGATTATTATACCAATCATCCAATTGGTTAGAACCTACTCCGGCTTGCAAAACAACATTAGTTGCTGGATTTGTAGGGAAGGGAGTGTATCGTTTGGCGATATCAGTCATTGCACACAACTGATCCGTAACACACTTTCCTTGGTCAATATCGTAGAAAAGGTTCTCTACGAAGGGCGCGAAGTCTCCCTTAAAAACTTCGCCTATTGAGCCTTGCGCCTTAAGCCGTTCCTTGCCCTTACCTTCAGGCAATTTCGGCTTTTTGCCCTTAATAATAGAGGGCAATTGCTTAGCCGCCGCGAGCGAATTCCAATCCGTTGGATAATTCGGTATTCGCGGCCAGGCAAACTGAATATCATCGCCACCCGCTACCCACATAGAAACATAGATAGTCGGATCTTGAGCCGTATCAGTAGAAGCAATCTCGGACGTACATGTTAGAGTCAGGGCTGGATAAGCCCTTGTACTCCACCACTGGTCATCTAACCACGGAATTACAAATGCATCAACTGTGTCACCTTTGACATCAATGATGCGTGTCATACCGTTGTCCGGTTCTGTTGGGGGTGTTGCGCCATAGTTAATGGCGTTGTTCATTTGAGCAGTAAAACGTGCGGAAATAAAGGAAGAAGTAAAAAAGAACAAAACTACCTTTATCGATCCTCTCCATTGATGTGAACATATAAATGCATAGTCAAGAGGTATCTTCATCGTCGCGTTATTAGGGTGCAGTTGAATCAAAAAGGTCTGATTCGATTGATTCTGCGCCGTATACTGCAAAATATTTTGTCGAATGCCAGGTATCTGTGCGTACTTACTGAGAGTCCAGTTTTCCGACATCGGCATTCTCCCCGGTGATGGGTCAATGTAGCGATCCTTATACAAGGCTACATTGACATTGGAATCTGGGATGTCTGATACAAAGAGATCAGATGATCCTTCCAAAATCATTGGGTTAGGCGTAACCGTATGATCTGGTTTGTCAAGTAAAAAGAAACCCGCTGACAAAATCGGGCCCGCTATGTCTGCGATCGCGCTTCCAACTTCGATCGCTCCACGTACTACATCTCCAATAGAGATGGACTCAACGGCTTTGATTGCTTTATCAATAGTCTTCATGCCAGTGATACCTTTTCCTTTAGTATCATTAACGAACTTCTCGTCAGGCTTGGCAGGATACTTATTCTCAGGCGGGATACCCGCCTGGGCGATCAACTGAAAGTCATCATCTTCCTGCTTCGGCTTCTTTCCTTTAATAGCCAAAACAGGTGGGTTGTGTATCAACAACCCAGTCGTCCTCGTTTCCGAGAGCGTTACAGGATAAGACAATTCGATGTCGGTAAAGCGTGCCCAGACTTGTATTGAAACAGAGCTGGGCATATTTGCTTGGGCTTGCGTCAAAGGGGCAAGCACATCCAAAAACAAGGATATCGGATACCAACTCGCGTTGGCACCAACGACTGACATCCATGGAAAAGGATAGCAATATTTATGTTTAAGAACAACGGCTTCGGAACTTTGAGCCGAAATTCTAACGGGCGATAGAACTGCCCGCTCGTCCATTCTTTGTCCAGTGCCCATTGGACTCAGGCTAGCCATAAGTGCTCCGTAATAGAATTGATTCGTGTTTAATCGTACGGTTACTTCAATGCCAGCTCGAAAAAAGTTGAACTGATTTAGTATGGCGGCGTTCTGAGAGACGCCGCATAGGGCCTTCACAACATCCACAGAGAACGTGGTTGTTTGTGGAGCTTCAGATGTCGTCCATGTTCCGGACGACAATTGGCGCATGCGAGACAGTACTTCAATGTTCTTGAAACTGCCAACCCCATGCATTTTTGTGTCGTATCCTCTGACGTCGGACTGGATGGTATCTCCCACCTCTCCGAACGTCATGGTCGGTGTATTAAAATCACTTGTGGTCGCCGGAGCTGATAACTCCTGCGGGGCGCTGCTCTGAACGCCTTGTGTTGCTGTAGTCTTAATTTCCATAGTCCCATTTAAACTAGCGATCCCCGGAACTGCAGGATGGCCAAAAGTGAACCCGTTTCCAATAAAGGAACGGGGTGATTGATTGCTGTGCCACGCTCAATTCTAAGCGCCATTTAACGTCGAAGGACGGAGTGAGTTTAGCCACATCTCAGGTGGGGGTTAGATTACAGGGCGTAATCTGCGCGTCTCTGTTCGCGCATGGACTCCCATTCTGGCAAGTCCCATTTCACCCCTAACCGACGCTGTTCTTTACGTGTCCATTCCCATATACGGCGATATAGTCGCTCACCGTGATGGTAGGCATCGTTAAGTGCGCTTCGGCAAGTCATGCCGAGATCATCGAGAGTTGCATCCTTATTACACCACTTGATCGAATTCGCGATCGAGGTCTCCTTCAAAGGTGCCATAACTCCCAGCGGTCCTGGTACGAACCTTCTTTTCAGAAAGGTAACGTTCTCCCAGGTTACACTCATCTCTCCCGTCTTATGAGGTGAGGTATAGGTCATTCCGAAGTGACGCTTAAAATATTGCTGTATGTAAGCCATATTAAAGTCGCCATACTTCGCGGGTACTGTAAACAGCGAGTCGTCCCCAACAAACGCTGTTTCAACAACTACCCAATCATCTTCCGGATGTAGCGAGCAAAAGCAAACTTTATGCCCGCACCAGTTTGAAAAAGAGTTAAATATTCCAGTTATCAAATGTCCACTGTGCGTACCAATGAACTGGAATACCAAACATCCACAAACAATCCATCCAACAACCATCCCAACCACGATCTTACCAACATAGTCTGGTCTTTCGTGGTGATAGCCGGCCATTCTGATAAACAAAAAAGCAAAGTACAGCTTAATTGTAATATCAAAGGACTCAAAATCTCCTGCTCCAAGCGATCTCATCTCCTCTTCCAATCCCTTCATGCGGGAATACAAGCGCTCCCAATCTCTTGAGTGCACATTGATCCCTAAGGCAATCGGACTTCCTGACGGATCCTTCATAGCTTCCTCTATAAACATTCCTAACTCCATTCGAGACACTATCAAAGTGTCGAGATCTCCGGAATAATAGAGGCGAGTCTTTCCTGCTTTAACTCTTTCGGCGTCGCGTATTTCATCTTTTAAATACGCTTCATACATACATGGGATCGTCTCTCCCGCGTCCATACGCCGATAATAGTCATTTACTCTTCTCTCAACAAGAGGGTGTATCATAGGGTCACCCTTTTTGTCAAAGAAAAGTTCCCTCCTCGTATTGAACCCCAACTTCTTATAGAAGTAGCCAGGGCTCGTAGACATCTTCATTTGCTTCAGACGTCCATTTCCATGCACCGCTTCCCAAATATTGATCCTTTTGACTTCTGAGGGGTCAAAAGACTTAGGCAAAAAATCCATAAGATTCTTTGGCGGCGGGGGTAATTTATGTGACATTCGCACTTTCTCGAACTTCGCAAACGCATTACCCAGCGGCGAAATGTCTCCATGCGGTTTAAGCATGGCAGGCATATCATTTGTTTCCGGGATTGGAAAACTGCGGTAATCCAAAATTGACTCTCGCAGGCTCGTCTCCGTCGGAAGCCATGTCGCAAAATGACGTGGTACTTTTCCTAGTACAGTTAATCCTCTCATACACTGTGCTTCAAGGAATTCCACACGCATTGGCGCTCCGATATTATACTTACAGTATTTCGCTTCAAAAGGTAACAGATCACTCTTGAACAGCGAAACAGCTGAAGTAGTATCAGTGGCTTCAACTCCTCCCATATGCATTCCAACAATCTTCCCAGACTTCTTGTGACAGTAAACCGACCCACAAAATCCGGGCTTGTTGGGGACTCCATAGAAAAGCAAAGAAGTTTCAAAATCATAGGGCTCTACTCCTTCCTCTTGCTCAACTAAAGTCTTCTTTGTCTTGGCATCCCACCCAAGCGCAGTGTGAACATATACACTTCCTGCTTTCTTGGGGAGACCCATTACGTGCTCATACTTTCCCCATGACGGCATAGCATCGGCAAACCATTTCAATATATTAGGTTTCATTCCCATCTCGGGAAAATGCACGAGGCCAACGTCACTTCGAACGGGTACACATACATCCAAGTCTCGCACCTTAAGAATCCAATCCTGGTGCTGTGCTAGACTTAGGTATCGCTCCCCCTCCACGCCATAATTGGCAAAGAGGAGATGTAATGGAACTAGAGCATAGTTCTCGAATACAAACAAAACCCAGCATTGGGATACTGGTTTTAGAGCTTTGACGGCTTCTGTTGACATTCCTTCTGGAGCTATTCGAACTTCCAGTATGTCTGAATTCTGTGCTATAGCCGCATAACTGTGTTGCACAAAATCTTCTCCTCCTTGAGCAACTGGATGGAAAACTTGTTCAATTCTCCTACGCGTTCCTTTAGAGTCTTTCTCTCTCTTCACATTCCGCGTTCCACGCTCTTTGCCTGCTCCTATATCATAGGCAGCTTGAGCCTTCGTATCATAATGAGCAGGAGCAGGCATTATCGCTCGTAAAAGTAACTTAACTGCAACATACCCCAATGCGAAGTGACCGATAAAAGTGAGCAAATATCCAAGACATGAATACTTCTCTCCGGACGACTTAACAATGGCTTTTGATTGGACAAGAGTCAAGCCTGTATAATTCTCATTAACAGCATTAACGTATTTCTGCCAATAGGGTCCTCGTAGTGCCATCTTCTGCATCCAATACAAGAAGACGTAATCTGTTACCTTGTTATCAGCAACAGTAGATTCACACCACTTCTGTTCTATGTCTTCATACTCCTCTCTCTTGAGCCATAGCAATCCCGTAGCCAATGCCATATATATGCCTTTATCTTTATTGACTTTAATACTAGCGGCTAAAACTTCCGGAGCTATCAATCGGGGAATTATGGTGGCATCGTACTTACTCAGTGCAGTCTCAACTGGAAAAGTGTCAAATGCTGCTCGAAGAACTTCCCTTCTCTGGGCTCGTATACGAACTGCCGGATCCACAGCAACTGCTTCATCAAGATACTCTCGATCTATTCCTTCTGCACCGAAAGCATCAACAGATTCTTCACCAGCATGATCTATAATTGCTTGCGCTCCATAAACTCTTGCTTCACGGGTGAGCTCTCCGGACAGTCTCCTTGCTGGTCCTATAGGTCTGCGTGGTCTCGCAATACTCTCATTCCATTGAATAGGCATTTCCTCCTCATCTCTTGGTCTGCTCGAACTCGCTCCATTATCTGACCTCCTCATCTGAGCATAAAAATTCTCATCTCCTTCACGCGTGAGGTGGTCGTGGATTGCAGAACGCATCCATTTGTCCTTAGCTTGGCGGAATCTATAATAGTTCTCAAAGGACTTTGTCCAAGCTATTTTCCTGAAATCCTCCCAAATGCTAATAACGTAGTCAAACCACGCTAATACATCTGCTTCCTTCTGGGCCCAATCTTGATCATGATGGTCCATTCCTGTCTGGTACACACGAGCAGAGCGAGTCACACGGATATCATGGTGGTATTCCCACAAAATCCAACTCACATAGCCACTCTCTGGCCATAATCTATGATTGTCTCCGATACCGCGTGCGTGAGCCCAGAAATTGAAATCACGTCTCCTTTGATAATCTCCAATACAATCGAGATGATAACACTGTTCTTCCAAATCCCAATCTTCTTCGAAATCATCTTCCGGCTCCTCATCGCTATCTCCTGACTTCATTTGGGCCACGAGCTTGTCCTTTCCTTTATCTTTGTCATCACTGAGCATAGGACTATCAAGAACGAGCCTTCCTCCAGAGTAATAACCATTAAAGCGAGGAATATCCTCCGGTACTTTTTCAACTTGCTTGCTTCGCTCCTTTGCAATAATAGCCTCACCAAAGATCTGAACAACCTGCTGATGCGTAAGAACATCACCAAAGCTGGAAACGTAATCTGGATCTAGATAATACTTCCCATCCTTAAGTTCTGCCGAGATAGTTATCCTTGACGAAAATGCTCTAACATCAGCTAATCCCAGGTTCTCTCCTGAAAAGTCATTTCCCATGACATTCGTAGTTGACAAAATGGCTCTACTCTTAAAATACATCTTTCCTTTCTTATCTGGATCTGCTGCCAGAAGTGGAAAGGGAGCACTCGATACTAGAGTTAGCATCGAGGCCGCAAACACTCGTCTCTTATCATTATCTGTACTTGCGAACATATCATCAATAAAACAAAAGAGTTCACAGTTGTAATTATCATGGTACTCATCCATCTGATTCATCACATAGAGCTGACTAAAATCGAAATCGTGATCGAATATATCGGGAGCATAATTCTTAAGATACCTGGCAGTATCAATAAAAATTTGCTCAGCAGAATACGATTTGCCAGCCTTGGGCAAGCCAAAGATATTGAACCATACTGGTTCCGGTCGTTTTGCAGCACAATGTGTTTTCCTCTTTAATATAATTTGATGTTTCAATAAGGCTTCACATTTGCGCGCAAAGAGCACAGCAAAATAATTGCGCATCTCTTTCTTTCTCTGAATTCCAAATTCCAAGCGCTTCTTCTCCTGTGCGAGCTGTAAATCCAGTGTTCTAGTCTCGACCGAGAACACCTCCTCCGCTACCGTAGAACTCACAAGCGTGGTATACTTATCTACATTCTCTCCAAATGCAAGTATTTCTCGCTCAAGCTTGTTCCTTCCTCGGTATTCTCCAGTCCACATCTCTATGAGCCAATTAATTAAATCTTTCATATGCTCAAAAATCCACTCAAGAGACTGTGCCAGGCGAGTGATCTTAGGGACAGCGTCTACTACGTCCCAAAATTTCTTCTTAGTTACCTTTGCGAACCCAATACGTAACATTTCCATTACATAGTACAATGGATTCTTCCACCTGTGTTCCTCCTCAAGATCTTCATCATCTTCTCCATTTCCCATCTGTGCTTTCAGCTCATCAGAGCCGAAATTAAACTGAGTCATAAGATAGGTCCTTATTGACTTAAGTTCAGAGGGAAAGAAAAATCTGGCATACTCTATTGCCATGATGCAAACTACAACAGACAACAACCCTGTTATGAATCCCTTCATTAACGGGCTGGTAGCTTTAAAAGCATCAACTAATTCTGTTAGTTTTTCCTTCGCCCAGTCCCACACTTTCTTTATTCCATCTGTTATATCCGAAACAAAACCGAACGTCTTTCCGGTTTGTTCGGCAGCGGGACCGATTTGATCTTCTAGCACGGTAGTAACTCTCTGTGCTGTGGTTTCAACTGTTTCTGTTACTTTCTTGACGTTGTCCAACAGTTGATTGACCTGGGGTTTGATTTCTACTCGATAGAACATCCACATCAAGCAAAAAATGGTTGCCATTACCCCAAAGGCATATAGCTCATAGGTCTGAGCTGTTAAAGGTCGATTATTGAAGTCGTCTTGCGTATATCCTTCATTAAGAACTTTATTAAAGTCCTTTGCAATCGTGTGACCTTTTGTGGCTAGTAATTGGATCATTACTCGCCTGTGTAATTTTCTCGACACATGTTTCTTCACGAAATGTACATATGCCGAATGGTTGGTAGGAGTCTTGACGGCTCTAAGCCAGCCTGAGTAATACTCAAGCAGGCGAGCCACGTCAGTTTCGTCCGTAAGATCGATGTGTTCCCCAAACTCCCATACCATACCATACTTCGAGATTCCATAAAATCTCTTCGCGTATGAAACGTCTTTTTTCTTATTCCTCCGTTGACGCCTGGTCCTCTTATCCAGGCGCTCTTCGTTTGTGTTGTCATATTCCATGGCTGCTGCAAATATACTTTCTTCCAAATATTTCTGTTTATTAACAGATAGCAGAGACATACCAATCATTTGACCCCGTATGACAAGAATAGGCCGTTCCTCCCCATCACGACAAACTTCCTTCCATTTGCCGATCCTATTCAATTTTCGTGCTTGTATCCTTGCAAAGCGAAAATTAGTAGGTTGCATAAATTCACTTACCGGTTCCTGGTTCTAATAACGCTTAACCTAGAATGCTGGGGGCTGCCAGCTTAGACTAGGTGTTTCAATAGAGCAGTGGTCAAAACGAATTCAGCTACTAATATCACAGTCCAAATCGCTCCTAATTAAAGGGCCGATACTGTAAACTAGTTTTTGAATAGTGGTTTAAAGTTCCTACTTCCTCCTTCGGTGGAGTCTTCCCCTATCATTGACGCCGCATAAATGCTACAGGTCAATGCCCGATATGGTCCATAATAAGAGGGTGTCAAATCCTCTATTACTTCTCCTCAACTGCGAACAGGCTTTACTGTTCACCACAGTTCCTCTCTTAGGGATAGAGAGGGCAATCTTTATTCTCTTTGTCCAAGAGTGTGACGGTTTTCCATGGCCGTACCTAAGGTAGCGATCTCTACATCGCAATCTCTCTAACATTTCTGCTAAAGAAATCCTTCCGTCTCAATTACGTTTCCATCAAACGTATAAACTTTTCTAATAAAATAATTAATAATATAAATAAACTTTTCGCTATAACTCTTATAAACTTGATCATTCATAAGTGTCATCATTCAATCTTAAAATCCTTCATAACAATCCATAAAA
>Ga0307482_1000039_pt1 | contig 9088 bp, 1 predicted proteins | sample atmos_gasesECM1C_3_FD_200506 | JGI IMG/M metagenome (GOLD analysis project Ga0307482, IMG submission 200506) | Metatranscriptome of hardwood forest soil microbial communities from Morgan-Monroe State Forest, Indiana, United States -... | ecosystem: Environmental > Terrestrial > Soil > Temperate...
CCCCGCTAACCTTCGTTATGAAGACTCGCAGTAAAAATCGCTGCGGTTCGAAAATCTACCTTGTTCAGTTTTCGCATAATCGCATAAAGCTTTCTGCACGGACACCAACTTGATATAAAAGGACCGACGTCAATTCTTTATTAAGGAAAAGATTTGAGAAACAAAACCTATGTTGTAACCCTCAATAGAGGATCGGGGGGCCAGCTATGAACCACGTTTGAGGCGGTGGTCCAATTTGAAAGCCCAAAGAGAAATCATCACCAGCTGCAAAAGACACCTGCGATACTGGAAAACTAGGAAATGCCTCACCAAAAGAAGTAGTGTAAGGCCAAAATAACCTAATTTGCCCAGGATCACCAATGCCTCTAAACGGAATAGGTGAGTACCATGGCAATTCAACCACGTTACAACTACTCTCGGGGCGAATGACCAACTTGGGATATCCAGCATTTTGCCAAACAAGACCTGTAGTAATATCTTCGTTCCATGCGTAAGTAACAACAAAAGGATTAGGGGAAGCACTCCACTCAGTATCATTAAGTTGAAATTCAACACGTAAGGAACCTGTCCAAAACACAAATGCTGTTTGCAAATACGAAATAAACCAATTATTAGCCATAATAACAGCACCATCAACCCCCCCGTTCCCAAGGGCCCCAATGGCCACAAAATCTGAAAAGCGCTTAACAAGATTACGAAAACTTAAAAAACGTTCTCCAATTGTAGTCATATGAGCCCAAAGTGAAGGATCTTTTACACAACGAAGCTGTTCACAGCTAGAACATTCAACACCATCAGAAACACCATCAGAACCAAACGGACCACCTTGAGCAACAAACTTTCGCTTAACGGGAGTAGTTGAACTACTACCTGACTCACTCTCTCCAGAGTGAGGTTTTGAGGGCTCTAAAGCAATTTGAGTATGTCTACCAGGAACGGCAAGCTCAAAATCATGACCAGCCCCACAATAGACAACTATAGACACATTACTAGCAACAGTACCAGAAGAATTCATCAAAGGATTGATGACATTAACTCGCAAGCACCCAGTATACAAGTCATGCGCCGTAAAGACGTTACCATTGAAGGGATAAAAATAAATTTGGGACCAAGCCGATTTGGCTACATAAGGAATTTCAAATTCAATAGAAGAACTCTCAGTGACATCCCAAACATACCGGCAAAGAAGAGCATCTTGATTACCAGTCGAGGGAGTATTAGCCAAAATACCCATTTGCCAGACTATTTCAAGAACACCAGTATGAAAAGCAGTCTTAGCAATACTAAGTCTATATTTAATACTCCCACGCCACATCTTAAATGTTCCACACACAAAATTTAACGGAATAGGAACTCCCGTCCACTCTGTGCCGCCGGAAATGGGATAATTCGGAGTAATTCCAGGCATAACATTCCATGACATAAGTGTACTTCCTGCAGAAGCAGAACCTAACCATGAAATGAGTCCCAAAACACCCATCCGAGAAGCAAAAGTATTAATATTCATCTCATCATTCTTACGACTGAACATCGTACGAGGAATAACAATCTTTTGAGTTTGGACTCCAGCTAATTTAACAACAGGAACCAAGGTCGTCATCTGTGCCTGAGCAAAGTTAGTAACAGGAAGCATGCAAACAAAGTGAGTATTGACAGGGGGTGCCGATGCACCCATAATAGCTGCCAATTCCCCACTAAATCCACTACTAACACTTTTCCCAACTTTCTCAGAAAAATCACCAAGAGGACCGAGGATACTGCTCTCTATGTCCTCCATCATTCCACCAATAGTTTCTACTGATGACGCAACGGAAGTCAACCAAGCTGGAGAAGTTTCATTTCTCCACTTCCACTTAACACCACGTTCAGTGTTAAGAAAATTGGAATGTGATTCAACTTTCTTCTTTTTCTTATCACCCCCATTACCAGGAGCAAGAGAAAGAATAACTTGACTAGCTGAATCCTTGCCTTGCGACGAAAAAGTAAAATTCGTAAAACCAGGTCCACGAACATGAACGTCCTCAAGCCAAGAATACACTGTAAAAGCTACACTCATAGAAGGAGAAGTAAGAGTCCACAAATCAACACTACCAAAATCAAAATCAGGTACACTCGTAGAAATAGAACCTGAAGGTGAAAAAGCTTCAATAGAACTCCAATTAACCGGAGTAACTTGTTCAAATTTCAATATAGCACTCTTAGCACTAGAAAGATCAACTTCAACACAGGGGTCACCACTGCCTTGAGTAACACTAACTGATCCAGCAAATCCCGGTCTACAACTAAGCAAGAGTTTGCCACTAACAAAAGGACCAGAAGCAACTATTACTTTTACACAAAAGCGACACCTAAAATAGACAAAATTTGCCAACTTTGCCTGTGCATTGAAATTTTTATAGAAAAATGAACTAGGAGCAATAGCTAACATAAGATTCACGTTGGCTGTAGTTCCGGTCAATCCTTGGGCAATAATGTAAGGTCTTTCAAAAATGTCACTACTGGCATATTCAACAGGATCCATATGATCACTCAAATAAGACATAGGAAGCTTATCAGTAGCAACTACAGCAGTATCAACATTAGAAATGAACTCAGCATCACCCAAATCCATAGATTGTAAAGGCTGTCCATCATCTTCAATGCCTTGAGCTTGGTATTTCCGATTGTAAGACGGAAGAATTACTTGCATTTTTTTATGATCGCGTGCAAGCTCCGCGAGTAAAATTGCAACCAAATCTTCATTAGAAACAGAAAGAAATTGATCAACACTATCAAAACCCAAATACTTAATTTGAACAAAGCACTTAGGCAACCAGTCAAACTGGCCTGTAGCATGATAATAACTTACTTCCTGTCGATAAGAAAGAATTGATTGCGGATAGACATCAAGAACACGACGAACCTCACAAAATTGCATCATCTTACTCAACCTGCTCAGTTCAAGAACAGAAACTGAACGAGTAAAATGCCTACCCAAGAAGGTATATGTAGATCGGGGCTCACAATAATCGTAAGGCTCAACCCATGCAAGACCTGTTAGCTTGTCATTCCCAGTGATTACAAAACCACTTTCAGCGGCACACTTGCTAATAATATTTGGATCATACTTATCAGCTTCATGCGCGGCTGCAACAGAATCGTCACCAAGGAAAAACATACGAACAAAAGAATCTACCTCCTCAGGCAAACAATTATACATTACTGAAAAACCATCAGTAAAATGAATAATCTGACAAACAATATTGAAAATAGTGGTCAAAAAACTACCACTAGGATGTCCACCCTTAGGTTCAACCATTTCACGCCCAATCAACAATCGACTGAACGCAAGACGGCGTATGAGAACTTTACGAATATAATCATTTTCATCGACGACTTCATCTCCAACAACATAACCCACAGCAATGGATCGTATGATACGTTCAACCAAAGTAAAGAAAGCAGGTGAAAATGATTGATCCTGTTTCTTATAATCAGCAACAAGAACTTTAGGATTTTTAAGTCCTTCAAGAAGAGCATTGTGCAAAGTACGACCATCGCAAGGCTCCAACCCAAGAGCTGAATGAATTAACATGTTTTTCTTAAGAAAAGTAGCAGCAACTCCCAAAAAAAACATGCGTTGAAGAAGAAACTCATGACCGGGAGAACCAGCAAAAAGTCGAGTATTAAACTCATCGACTTTAGATGTTAAACGAGCTTCCTCCTTAAGACTGACGGCGCAAGCATTATCGAAAACACCACCAGTCCTTATCTTATCAATCAACTCTTGAATCATTTGAACACAATCCTCATTCGGATAAGGAATATCATCAAGTCCATATTTATGTAACTCCTCGGCTGACATACAAAGAACACGTTTAGTGGGACCCAACTTATTCAACGGAGGACCAACTGCGGCTTGACGATTCAATGAAGGTAAATAACCTCCCCCACTGAAAGTATCCTCAATACTAGGCTTGTGTATAATAGCCTCCCTACACAACTTAGCGGCAACCACATTAGCAACATTTTCTAAACGAGGAGGAAGAACCACATCACGCTTACTAAGCTTCATAAGATTATCGAGACCATTAATAAGAGGATCATGACCAACGTCATCAGGTCTAAGAACTGAAACTGAATACTCATCACAACCAGGAATTCCGGGACAATTAGTCATCCCAAGTCTACCATGCGGATGGAGAGGGAGAACTGAGTTGACTTTATCACTGTCAACACCATAAAACTCCCCCAATCCACCTGCAGGATTACTCAAAGGAGGAAGACTAGTAGAAAAAACACTGTTTAAGGAAAAAACAATGTCATCAAAAACACGGAACACACGATTTTGACACGTATCATCAGCAGCAATATGAAATCCCATTACAACACCACCAACAAGATTATCTTTGTTTGACTCATTCACATTTATGTATAAAGCGCCACAAATACCACCAAAACCAGGAGCATCGGTAAATCTACAACTCTTTTTCGGAACTGTATAATTACCAGAGGAAGCAGTAGTATAAGTAACATCATCATTACAACAACGAAACAAACCATCAAATTCATGAATCTCATTGTTAGCATCGCGGTAAACCTGACGACACAAACCCTGTTGAGGAGAAACCTTTATCAACTTAGAAAACTGATTTCGAATACCATTTAACTTAAGCGACTCAAGGCAAAGCACAGAACAATCATCCTTAATGTTTTCAAGAAAAAAAACACCAGAAGTACGGCCCTGAGGAGGCAAATCAATATTTATACGGCCATTAGTAAGCTTAGCACCATAACGAAGAATTTGAGCACCAACGTGATTAGGCAAAACCAGTCGAGAATCAGTAACCGCAAGAGCATTACCAGCCATAATTCCTTTAACAATAACACAAAACAAAGAATCATAGATAGTAGGAACCTGTTGAATAGTTCGAAAATTATCTAACAATCCGGACATACGATCTTGCATACCTTGAGCTACAGAATTAGGATAAAACTCATAACCACCTTTCTTCGTAACACGAACATAAGAACGACCATCGCTATGAATTGGAACGCCTTGAGAAACATAGCAACCTTTGTCACCATCCCACCAACAATGAATACCATCAATTATTGTGTGACCAACATCTGCAATATCAGCAACTGTCTCCTTAAGTTTCTTGGCCATAGGAATCACACCAATCATAACAATAACAAGCAACAACAATGAGAATCCAATGACTTTAGCATTCATAGCGATAGCTTTCTTAAAATGGACCCATATACCTTTACGAACAATAGGCGTAACAAGTCCATCAACTATCTCATCAAAAGTCACTTCAGTTCCATCAAGACAATCACACTCCTTAAAAGCTTTAGGAGCAGTAGTATCATAAACTATCTCAACAGACTCAGTAATCTCAAAGCCTTTCTCATCATAATATTTACATTTATCTTTAGGACTCCACAACTTAGTAAAATAACTAGTGATATCGCCCCAACCCTCAGCATGGAAAGGAACAATTTCTTCTTCCTTACCTTTATCATCTATTGAGTCAAAAAGATCCATATTCATAGGCATAGAAAGAGGATCATAATTAACACAAGCACAATATTCCATATCTGCGAGATTTATTAAGGACTTCCAAGAGTGATTTCCATTAGACAAATCTCCAGGAAGAGTTTCATCACCAAACATAGTTATTTTAAACTCATACAGCTCCTCTTCTGAAACAAAAGAGTCAACAGGAACAAGCGTAGGCATATCTTTACCTTCAAGAGTAACATATTTCATTATCATACGATTCTTACTAACAAAACCTTTTTGCAAAATAGGTTTTATTCGATACTTAATGCGAGTACAGACAGCTTCTGGATCAACTTTTGATTTGACATGAGTTTTTATATTAGCATCAGTCATCTCTTGATTTGTAGCACCAATAACAAGATCAACTTTTGCTAATTTCCCTTTATCATCACAAGCTGCCATATTAAGTTTACCAGGTTGAGTAGAAACAAGCGTAAACAACAAACTCACACTCTTACTAGGTTTAACATCACTATCAATCTCTTGGCCCCATTCGTCAAACAACCAAATAGGCTGACTATCATAGCCACTGCAATACTCATCACCAACATCAACATGATAAGACGCATTGTTGTAACTAAAGATACCTCCAGGAGAAAAACGATCTTTATGCTTATTAGCTATATACTGAGACAAACGAGCAACTAAGTGAGATTTTCCAAGCTTAGTAGGACCCCAAAACATAAAAAAAGCAGCTCTGCGGCGAATATTCTCAATAGCATATATACCAGTTGTAGTGACATATCTAATAGAAGGTGCCATGAGTTCAGACATCTCACGAGAATCATGACCATAATTGCGCCTTTCCTTAAGATACTTAGCGTAGTCAGCACTTAATTGAACACGTTGAGAAGCAACACTTTCACCACGAGAACTAGCTGAAACAATATCAATATGAGTCTCCATCATTGAAATACTAGCAGGGAACATTGTGCGCAGGACTTCAATCCTAGCACTCTTCTCATCTCCGTCATAATACTTTAACAAGGTCATAAACTGATCCCACAACTGAGCGCGATTATACACACCAACTGCAGTTATCATAGCCATCATTAAATCACTTACAACACGAACATTTGGCACAGCACGACCCAACCCAACAAATATAGCAATACAAAGAGCAGTGACAACTCCACCAAAATCAGTAACGCTTTGAGCCTCAACAGTAGGTGTAAAGAATTTCAAAAGAGAACAAGCACCAGTGACAATCGCATTATCCCAAACCAATTCCAAGAGCACACTAGGGGCAGTATACCCAACAGCGATTCTGATCAAAGTCTTAATCAATGAAAAAATAACTGGTTTGAAAATAATAATCTGTTCCTTAACAAACGAACCTGCCTGGCAAGCCTTATCAAAAACTATCTGAACAATAGTATCAGTCATAAAAGACATACCACCACTAATAAAATCTTTAACATTGCTTATAACCCAACCAATAACATCACCAAACACCCTACACAACTCACCAGGAACATACGCCAAAAAATCAACAACAGCACCAAGACTAGAAGTAAGGGCAGTATAAGCATCACCAAAAAACGTTTGAGCAACAACATTATGTGGATAAAGCTCAATAGCCAATGATTCAGCAGCGGCAACCCAATGATCTAACCTAACATCAGAAGAGTACAACTTGAGAGAACGAGCAATAGCATATCTAATATGTGGTGAAGACAAAGAAACATTCAAAGGATTATCACGCAACCTAAGCAAAGAAAAAACACCACTCTCTGCAAGTTTCATATAAAATCCAATATCAATTTCTATATCACAAATTATTTCACGAAGAAGATGAGAACACATATCAACTCCGCCACATATATCACAATGATTACCAATAGTACAAGCCAAAGCAGGAATACAAGAAGCAAATTCATAGCCAGGCATAACAGGCCAATTACCAGCAATCCAAAAATCCAACAAGTAAGGACGAACCGTTGAATCTCTAATAACAAACCGTGATTCAGGCAACAAGTCATCATACCAATGCAATATTTTAACTTCACAACCCTGAGCAACAAATTTATACTTAATGTGTGAACCAATATTAAACCATGCCTGTGTCCAATTATCAGTAGCCAAACTCGTAAGAACATTAGATAACATCCAATCATCAACACACGCATCAACATATGTCTTGACCTTGGTGTCAAAAATAACATAACAGAAGGACTCGGGACAACACTGATAACAAAACATACTAATATCACCAACAGCAGTACCAGCATTTTTAAGAGCAGCATTTGCTACACCAAGACATGAATCGTTACTCTGACATCGATGCACTCCTGAGAAATGAACAACTTTTTTAAGATCTTCTACAATCTCATCATAATCAGGAATATTTTTGCGTTGCGAATCTAAATTAACACTTTGCAAAATTCCTTCAACCATAGTCTTATACATAAAATTAGAAATAGCAACCTTATGAGCATTCTTTCTACGTCTCAAATGCAACATGAAAGAACGCCATTGTCTACAAGAAAACAAAGAATAATCAATCGGCAAGACACAGCCAAGTCGAGAGCAAGAGAAACATCGCAAATTAATAATAAGATGAGCAAAAAGAGCGTTGCCAACCTTACTATCAGGATCAGTGACAGTAGTAATAGCATCATCTCCATTAGCTTGAAGAACTGAAGCAACAACAATAGGAATAAGTTCAGGACAATCAATACACGGAATTTGAGGGTCAGAATTAGGACCTACACTAGACCTTTCATCTTCAATGTCTGGCTGTTGCCAATCAGAATCAAAAAACAACCTACCAAGTAAACTAGAGGATGTTGTTGAACCTGATAATACAACAAACGGAGGATATTGACACTCAATAGAATCATTAGTATGAGACTTACTCCACTCCTTGGCTAAACGACGAATTTTCAATTGATCAATTGCACTATGGACGCGATGACAATAATCACATTCACAACCATCAGGACAATCAATAAGTGTATCACGTAACTCATCGAAATTAGCAACAAATGATTTAGGCCCCTCTCGGGGGTGGGAATCACCCTGAACAGATTTACTCTCCTCATTAAAGAGATGGGAATCACCCTGAGGAATAACCTCACTTCGTGAAACTTCGCCCACGGAAAGAGCAACATCTAAAGCCGCCGAGTTTAGCTCGACAGGGAGTTTCTTTGGTAAGAAAGCGTCCATGCTTCTGTCAATAGATGTATCCATACCTTTTATACTCTTATGGAGTGTTAATTATTCGGCTAAGTACTAACCTATTCCATTTTTAAGAAGGAGAATGGAAAAACTCACTTCACGTAAGCCCACACTTAAACAGGGAGCGTACAAAAGAACTTCGCTACAACATCAATAATCATGCGAAGCAGGAGAAACGAAATTTCCCCTATCAATATGATTGTATCCATAAAGAGATCCCATAAAACGCATACAGCAAACAATGAACAAATATCGGCACAAAGGTTAATATTGCTCTAACATTAGTACAATAGTTCGTATTGTACGAAAGTATTACAAATAATAACGTTAAATACGGACAAAGGGCCAATGCAACTATAC
>Ga0307482_1000041_pt1 | contig 9050 bp, 2 predicted proteins | sample atmos_gasesECM1C_3_FD_200506 | JGI IMG/M metagenome (GOLD analysis project Ga0307482, IMG submission 200506) | Metatranscriptome of hardwood forest soil microbial communities from Morgan-Monroe State Forest, Indiana, United States -... | ecosystem: Environmental > Terrestrial > Soil > Temperate...
CTATTATCTAACTAAAAACTAAAAGAGACCCAAACAATTAAAGGGAAAAGCATGCTTCAGGCCAGCCGGCGCACTCACGTGGGGCGCACAACCAGCCGAGCAACAATCATTTCTTACTTACTTTGTTCAAGTGTCTAAATTAATTGAAAAGTCTGTGTGAGCCTCCTCCGCTAAGAAGAGTCACTAGTTGTTCTCACACATGTTAAATTATTAAGCCGCCTACAAATTCTAGGCAGCCACGGGCAGACGAGGAACTTTGATTTCCTTCTAATCTACGCGATTTTAGGGGCGTTTTATCTGAACGTCCAAAACAGCGAGAGTTTCCTACTCTCGAACGGGATCTTACTTTTGTTATGCTCTAAAGTAATAAATCTGAGTAGTTAGTTATCCATTTATGATCCGGGATTTGGGTAGTGCACGGTATTCAACTCATATTGAGGAACTCCAAGAAACACGCCATATCTTGTCTCGTCTCCAAATGCATAGCACAATGTAACCCAGGCCTGCTTGGTGGTATCGGTACCAAACATCTGAGAAATATTGTAATCAATCTCGTACTGCGCAAACTCATTAGCATAGTACTCGGGGATATTATCGGTTCCCTGATAAATCAAGAGCGAATGGTAAATGCTCTGAAAAGGTATCTGAAACTCGCCGACTTGTGTGTCCGAAAAGCGAACCTTTGGAACGTTCTGTGGGTAATGACTATTGCCAAAGCCCATATAACCTTTCAAAGTTGTTAGATCGCTCGACGAAAAAGCTGGTGGTTGCACATTGGTCGTGCAGAATCCAGTACAAGTTGACATGTATCGATTGCCTCCAGAAACAGACTGAGTATTCATCTGTATCTTGAAATTCATAGGACCACGAAAAAGACGATACCAGTTGGCAAGATGTCCGATGAGGCCTGTTGTACTAGCCGGATCGAGCAAAAATGAGCCACCAGTATCTTGAGTCGTGAGTGAATGCTGGTTGAAAAGCGATGTTTGGTAACGCTTACACAACTCACGCAAACTCTTATAATTTTCGCCAAAATGATGTACTGGCGGATCATAAGTATAACACTCATCAACACCAAGTGGAATAATTCCAACATCGTCCTTAGTATCGGTATTCAAATCCCCGCTACCTGTTGCAACGCCAGAGACTTTCGTCTCTCCTTTCGCCGCACTCTTTCCGTCAGTCTTCTGACCAGCCTCATGCTCTACAGCTTGCGCCATAAGCACTTTCTTCGACTTCTTCTCTCGATCTTGTTTGGCACGAGCTTTGGTAACCAAGCCCCTACCTGGATTCGCGACCTTGTAGCGACCACCCCAAATTGACATGGTGTGGAACTCAAAGTCATCTCCGCAAGCCACAAACACATTCACGTCGACGTTGTTCGCCACGTTGTTCGGATTCTTAAGCGGAACAGAAACGCGTACTGAAACGCATCCTGTAACATAATCCATAGATCGAATTCCGGAATCGGAGATCGTATCCACGAGGTTCTCGCCATTCCAACAACGTTTCCATGGCGTATCCGAATGAAAAGGAATCGCCACTTCAACGGTATTGTTGGTATTACGAATAGTCTGAGAATTGACGTACTGCGAGAGCGCAGCAGCGTAGTCCGTAGGCGGTGTTGTAACCGCCGGATGATTACAAAAATCGAGACGACCTTCATGAAATGCCGTTCCGACGACTTGAAAAATGAGAACGATGCGACCTCGCCAATATGTAAACAAATCAGCGAGTGCACCTATAATTGTCGGATCAAATGAGCCAACTGTAGCGCCCATATAATGCGACGGGGAATTGATGTTCGACCAAAGAACTGTGCCAACAGTTTGTGTTGCGGCCCAGTTAAAGCGTGTAAGGTAAACACGCTTCTTTAGCAAATACGTCATATCCATCTCATCCATCGAATCGCCGAACTGATCTGCCGTAATATACTGGGCAGAAGGCTCAAGCGTCATTCTCTCCAAATTCTCAATGCCTCGATTTGCAGACATATACTGCGCGTCTTTGTGGACTAGCGGTGGCGGATATTCTGTCACCGCTGGTTTATCAAGGGCAATGCCCGCGATGGCTCCAGTGACTTCAGCCGGGAGGATATCCTCAACCAGCGAGTCCAACTCTTTGCCTACGCTTGCACCAATGCCTTCGAAACCTCCCACTTCCTTGACCGTCTTGACAAGCGTATAGCCCATCTTTTTGGCCTCGCGCTCCATGACAGATTTGAAACTGTCGCCTCCTGGTCTCGGAGTTCGAAAGTGTGACTCGTTGAACGATACAAACACTTTGACCTCAACGGACGTAGAAGCGCCAGTAGCAGCCTGAAGCTGATTCAAAACCTGGACATGGATTTGTCCAAGAGAATCACCAAAAACAAGATCAATCCATCCCTTATGAAATCGAAACGGAATCTCGAAATCAATGACTGTGCCATTTGCCGGATCGAGAAAAGCATGCTGGAGTTGAGTCCAGCGAGTCGGACCAAGATATCCAAACGTGACGTTACCTTTCGGCACCATCGATGGATAAAAGTACACTCCAAGACGTCCTTGATGAAAACGGGACGCCACAAGCTGAAAGCGAACAGTGATCGATTTGCATCGCCACCATTGAAATCGCAAGAAAGGTGTCATAACCAAGTTGTTCTGCAGAAGATCTGCAGGAACGTCGCACGGTGTAGTGCCGACGATAGGCAACTCGGTAAGAACAGCGTCAGTAAGGGACCACTGGAACGCGCTGACTAGATTAAATCTCTTCAGCATTGCGTCTAGGTCCCAATCGGACTCATTCAAGTGTGCTTGCGCACGACTTATCGATGTCCTGACGTTGCCATCAACAGCCTTTCGAACAACAGTCTGCTGCTGTTCAGCCAAATGTACTCCAACCTTGCTTGTAACTTTTGGTGTTGAGTCATCAAGTGTGGCTTCTTGTCCAACTGCAGCCGCAGGTGCGGCCGCATCGCTGGCAACGGGTTCGGTCTTACTGAGCCCATCACCACCTGCTTCATGTTCGACCTCACGCTCAGCTCGTTGTTCAGCTGCAACGCGTTCAAACTCGGCAGTTGCCTCGCGCAGACGATCACGACGACCGACCATCTGCACATAAATCTGTGCCTCCTCGGGTGACTTCATCGCATGCTCTTTCTCCAGTATCTCGCGTTGTTGTTGTGCTGATACTGGGTACTTATGCTGCTTAACATAGTCGTCCAACTCTTCGAACAATTGATCAAGCTCGTCCAAAAGAGTAATGATCTCGTTTTCACGACGACCAATCTTCAAAGCCACAGAATTAAGCTCGTTGTCCCTGCATTTCTGCTGGGCCGGCTCAACGGCAAACGCCCACTTCCTCTCCAGAAACACAAAACGCTCCGAGGCATCACGAATGACACCACAGGCTTGCATAATTTCATTAAGGGTACACTTAATTGAGGCCAACACTTTTTGAGAGTAGATATGCTCATCAATAGTATTAGTCTCATTCCATTCAGCGGTCGTTTTGGCCATTTTACAGTCGGCCACCAACTGTGCTGCATTAAGGGCAGCAACTCCTTGAACACTTATTGGATTCATAATGATTGCCCAACGCATGAGCCGATTGTCTCGAAAGATTTTTCGGCGGATGCGATAGTGCGCTCAAGCGCCCGGTAAAAGGCGTTGGGGTCTCGTACAGCGCGGCGGGTATAGCCGAAACTGCCGTACGGGTCAGGAATAGAACCATAGCCAAGATAGGCCGATTCCAAAGAGTGATAGCCAATCATGTTATACGATGGCTTATGGCTCAAAATCTTACTCCGAACTTCAGAAAATTTCTCCTTGCCATAAAAGAAGAGATTACGAAGAACATCATTGCAATTGTCCTCACACGCTTTTGACATATCATCGCAAACACGAACATAATTGAGGGTGTCCATGTTAGCATCCATGTCAAAAAGCGGCACATATCGTTCATAGGCCACACCAGTCTTGGTCTTAAGAAAAGCAAAATCGTAAATCGATTGAAAAGCGACCAACTCACCTGATTTAGAGGAGGGAGTATACACTTGATCATACGTTGCTAAAAACTGGGCAAGAGTTAAGTTATTAAACTCATCAATAAATCGATCAGCCACAGCGAGAGCATTATCATCACCAGCATACTTGTCGCGCACAAATTCCCTAAAATAGTAAAGGTCATTAAACGGTGCACTGACAAGAAAAATCCAACCAATTCGCATGAGACAAGCATTAACAAGACAATTCAAGACAAAAGTTAGATACCAACCAGACGGCATCAAACCAAGAACTTGGATAATAATCGAAAACATCTCGCTACTACCAGATAATGGCCATGTTACGCGAATAAACGCAAACACAGCATGGCAAAACAAAATGTACCGCTGAAAATGAGTCGACGTGCCAGGCTTGTCGTTGTAAAACGCATCAAAAATGCGCTGACAGCGCATGGCAATAAACGACTTAAACTTACCGTCCCAATGTTCCTGATCACCATCGAGAATCTTACTACCTACTTCAAGAAAACGCTTAATCATGCGATCCCATTCCAGAGATGCACGATTCATTCCAAGGGTCGAAAAAGTATTGGCATTAATGCGCTTAAAGAACGCGCAAAAACCACCAAAGAGTCTCTTATTGTGCATAAACGATGTTAAACTTCCTGCACAAAAGACTCGCGTCTTTCCCAAATCAACCTTCTCAATCTTACGCTTCTCATCCTTCAAAGTAGCAAGCCACATTTCCATTGGTATAACAAGACGTTGTAACATGTCATACCACAGATCATAGTGTTGTTGAGCAAATTCAGAGAGCCTTAGTTCACCAGGCTCACCATCGATAACACGTCGCTTAGCGCCCTTCTTGTCCAAAAACAAAGAATACGGGTAGCCAGACGACGTACTAAGATCAACAGATTCAACAACACCAGGTATGCCATTCAAACACTCATGAAGAGTCAACTCACGATCAAGATCTCCTTCTCGTTTATGTTGCATCAACTCTTCAATAATACTATCAATCGCCATCTCCGTTTCCCGAATGGGAAATTGAGTACACGAAAGACCGTACTTCTTCAAAGCCAACACCATGGGATCTTTCCCTTGAGTTCTACGCAAAAGTACCGGCTTTGTCGAATGTGGATGAATTACATCAAAAAGCTCAGATCGTCTAAGCTTAGTATCACCAGAAGAGGTTATATGTTGAGCAACCTCTGCCACGAAATTGGTCTTGTTAAAACCAACTCCGTCCTCATGCAAAACTTTCTCATACCTCAAAGTATCTTCAAGAGGTATTCTTGCCAACACATTAATCTGCGCAACATACATATCAATCTCATCTTTGTTAAGCATCACTGCATAACAATCATCACTACTGATAGCTCCATCGGTATGAATACCAATGATCTTGAGATTTCCATCCGCATACGCAAACAGCATATTGCCACAATCGCCTTTTCGGTGCTCTAAAGTATACTTGAGCTCACAAATGAAGCGCTGTGTCTCACCACGAAAGTTTGTTACAAGCTCATGAGAGCCAGGTTCAACATCGCACAAAAACTTCTCAGGATAAGAAGTCCAAGTGCGAACAGCATAACCAGTAGTCTTCTTGTTGAAAGTAGAAGACAAGATATACTTACGTATATCAGCATAATGGTTAATGCCAACTGGAAGAGCAATAAGAGCAAGATCGGCGCCCTTAAACTCAACAACCTGACAATCAGCCAAATCAACAGTAAACTGTTCCGGATCATTGGCACGAAAAGAAACAATCTGAATAGTTTTAGAAATTTGGACGAAGTGTTTAACAGTGATCAATATTCGACCACACAAAAACACTCCATTCACAAATTGAGCCATATCATTAACCAAGGTAACTTGATTCTTCGTTATCTTAGCAATGATAGCACTATCAGAATACTCCCCTTGTTCATGCTTCACCGGAACAGTGCGCACTGGACGCGCAAACACTGGTTGACGTGCAACTTTTGCAGTCGCACTCTGACCTGATTCCTCATCAGCAATCGTAGGCATCCAAAGACCAACAAGCTTAAAGCCGAGATAAACGACCATGAGTGCTGAAGATATAGCTGCAATGGACAGCAGCACAACCTTCATTGTTGGAGTATGTTGCTCAGCAAATCCAGAGACAATATCAACAATAGCATGAAAACCGAATCTACGTTTCCTCTTGCTATCCTTGTAAACCTCACGAATAAACACATCATCATCAGTACCGTTCTTAATGTACATCAACGACGACTTATCATAGTCGACTTGATCTCCAACTTGATGCGTAACTGTAACCGGAATAACCTCGGTACGCGCAGGCATAGCCTCCTTATAATGCTCCATAAAATCCGTCTGAAGTCGATTACGCGAAAGAAATCTATTAAATTTATCGCGCGTAGCATTCTGTTCATCAAAATGTCTAACGTACTCTCGCATAAGCAGATCTTGCAATTCTGGCACAGTATATGTAAACGTGCCATCACTCTTAACAACCGGCTCTTGTGTTCCGTCCGGTTGAGCACGTCTAACCTCATACTGAATGGCATCGTTCGTTGATCGACGATCCCACCTAATAATAATTCCAAGACGACGCTTAAGAGCAACCTTGTCAGCAATCTGCTTACAATGAGAAAAATCATTGAAATTTGTACACAAAACAACAATCGCAGAGTCAAAAGATGTGCCTTTAACTCCAACAGCTGGATCATTCAAGGATGCATAATTAGGCAGATAATCAGCATTCGAGACGATAGACATAAGCTCACTTGCAGCTTCATCGTCAACTTGTGATCCAAAGTCATCATACACAAAAATCTTATGTTTTTCCGGATTATAACCGTCAAAATAGTCAGAAACGGGATTACGAGTATACGACTTACCGCGAATGTCCTCATAATTGCCAGGGACAATTCCAGAAAGCAAAATTGGCCACGACGCCGATTTTCCTGAACCAGGTGGACCATAAAGTGTAACAACGAAAGGAATAGGTTTTGAACCTCTCGTGGATGGACGCATGATAGAATGTGCGTTAGTCATAAAATGCTTATTGAGTCGATAAACTAACTCATTAGGCTGATATTCCTTCACAATATAATCATCAGCACGCTTCCACAGAATGACAAATTGTTCGTAAGCCAACGCAGATGCGCAATTTTCGCCTTGCAACAAATTAAGGTACGCCTGATGCATATCATAAACAGGATTGCCAGATGTGTGGCATTCAACTCCATAGCGCTTTCGCGGATCCGTAACCGTAAACAATTTCTTCATAAATGATGGCAAATATTCCAGAAAATTGTTCACGAGCTCATGCAAATTCTTCCACGACGACATAACGGTATTAAAATGCTTCAACAAATTCAAAAGGCCAGGAGCAGATGGAAACAAGCTCAACAACCAATCGAACATACCTTCACCAGATTCCTTACGAGTAAACACATTAAGATTCTGGGCCGAATACATTGGTGCGATACCAAGGAAGCTAGAGATAAGGCTAACAAAACTGCTCGATGGGAGAAAAATTTCCTCAACCAGAGCAGCAATCAAAAAGCCTCTTTCAGCAGCGCTCTCGGTAACAAGCAAACGCCAAAACTGGTGCATACGTGTAAGTGTTGCACTGGCAAAGAAACGACCAAGGGATTTCTGAATTTCTACAAAATGTGACTTGATGCGAATCCAAGCGATTCTAGCAGCAGCATCAAAAATAGCACCCTCAACCCAATCAACAAAATTCGTCAATGTGGCTGAAATACTGTCCCAGACAGACTTAATCGAATCCAAAACACCACTCTCATGATCTACGAGAGTTGGCCATTCCGAACTATCAAAAGTCGCTAAAATCTTCTGCTTAGGTACCTCACCCCAAGTCTTCTCGGTAGATGGAAGACTAATCTGAGGCTCGGGTTTTGGACGAATCACAGTGAGACCTTGTGGTCGGCCTCGCTGCCAGGTACTAAATATTCTGTACCAATTATAACCACAAAATCGACAATTCAAAATATCGCCAGGAAAAGTCGAATCATGCAATGCATCAAGTGTCGGATTAGTACAATGACCACAATGATGTTGTTTGGTCAGAGCACTTTTCTTCTCAGTAACGCAATAACAAGTTGGCTCAAGATAGACAGCTCTACGATTCATATTAACAAGAGTCGATGATTGAATAACATTATCACCAACAAGACGACGAATCGGAGCATCAACAAGTGTTTGCATAGCAGCCTTAGATGAACCAGGCGTTGCCTTCAAAACACTATAATGAGTAATAAACGCAGTATGACGACGACCATGAATGCATTTATGTTTCTCATTATACTTCGCAAGACGTTGCGGCAAAGTGAGATCCAAATGTAAACTGAGATTAAGCCATGGTGACAAATTCTTAGGCACAGCAACATATTTTTCAAAACGCTCATCACGTTGAGCAACGCGACGTTGAAAATTCGCGCGCTTCGCTTGCTTCTCAACAGCCTTTGCTGGAGCAACAAATGTTTCTTGTGCTTTAAAATTTGCATTAGCCTGCAAACTTCTAGCTTGAGATTCCTTCAATTTATAAGCAATCTGTTGTTTTGACTGACGTGCATTATACAGCTTGGTAGTCGCTGTCGTGCCTTGATTAGGCACAGTACAAGGTGCAAAGTTCTTCTCGACATTGTACGGGGTTTTGTAAGTTTTAGAGTTCTTACAACTAATTACGGATGTATCCATAATGAAACGACAGATCGTACTAGTAACTTATCCTACCGCAGTAGGTGAATAAAGTTAATAAGTGACGAAAAGCCTACTCGATACTAAATATCGGTTGCACTAAATTAAATGATGGTTTCTGTTCAGGTTTCTATAGTGCTTTGAAAAACCAAACGTAAAAATATATACAAAGAAAAACTAAACTAAAGAAAGATAGAATTTTTAAAAGATATATACATACTTTCATGCGGTCATTTAAATCAATTACGACATAGATACCAAATCATCAACTAAGAACGTTCCACTACTAAGATGGACTGGGAAGTCAATGTATCAGCTTACTATGAGACAGGTGGGGGTTGGGGCC
>Ga0307482_1000042_pt1 | contig 8950 bp, 4 predicted proteins | sample atmos_gasesECM1C_3_FD_200506 | JGI IMG/M metagenome (GOLD analysis project Ga0307482, IMG submission 200506) | Metatranscriptome of hardwood forest soil microbial communities from Morgan-Monroe State Forest, Indiana, United States -... | ecosystem: Environmental > Terrestrial > Soil > Temperate...
GCTCCGTTCACGTCCAGAATCACGCTGTCTTGGACGAATTCGACCGGGCTCGAGTTGAACAGAACCTTAAGTTTGTTTTTGCGGATGCATTCCTCGATCCGCTGGGCGTTGCGATCCTTGATGCGCGAGAAGGAACCCTGGCGGTAGGAGACCGTTACCGTATTTCCGACCTGGTGCGCCAGTCCCATCGCGGCTTCGACGGCGGAGTCGCCGCCTCCCACAATCAGAATCTTTTTGTTCACGTAATGGTCGGCCTCGATCAGCCGGTACATGACCTTCGGCAAATCCTCGCCGGGAACACCTAGCTTCCGGGGGCTGCCCATCTTGCCGAGCGCGAGAATGACGTAGCGGGCACGGTATTGCGACTTGGTAGTGGAAACGGTAAAAATGCCGTCCTCGTCTTTGACGATGTTCTCGACCTTTTCCTGAGTCTGGCACTTGAAGTCTACCCGCTTCATCACTTTGAGCCAGAAATCGATCAGATTCTCTTTGGGAAGCTCTGTCTTCTTGAACTTGCCATATAGCGGAAAATCAACCAGGCTGGTCATGACCAGCTTCTGTCGCGGGTATTTGGCAACGGTCCCGCCGATTTCCGACTCCTCGATGGTGATGTAGTGGACCTTTTTCTCGATGGCGCGAAGTGATGCCGTCAAGCCTGCAGGCCCGGCGCCGACGATCAGAACATCAGCGACACCGGGAAGAGGCTTTGAACCCTTGCTGGCTTCCAAGCGCGCCACAATGGTGTCGATGCAGTCGCGTCCTTGGTTAACGGCGTTCTTGATAAGCGCCAGGCCGCCGAGTTCGCCGATAATGAACATGTTCTTGACCGTGGTTTCAAACTCGGAGGTCAAAGTGGCGAGATTGGCGCCGACACTTGGGCTGGCAAGGACCATGGTGATAGCGCCCACGGGACAAGAATCGGCGCAGATGCCGTGCCCGATGCACTTGTAGCCGTTGATGATCATGGCCTTGCCGCCGATCATCCCCAGCACATCGCCTTCCGGGCAGACCATCGTACAGGTGGCACACCCGATACAGTAGGTGTTATCGATGTGGGGATGTTGCGACTGGGGCCCATCGGAACGCAGCTTGCCCTTCTCGGCAGCAGCAAGCGCCTCTGCCTCCTTCTTCTTTTCCTGCTTCAGGTAATAGAGGAGGAAGGCTCCGATGATGACTGCAGCGATCAGGAATGAGATCAGGTTATCCATTGCCGGCGAAGCCTATATCCGGTAGCCCATGGCCAGAGCCAAACCAATGTGCACAAGCGCCAGAATAGCGAACGCGTAGCTGAATGGGCGATGCACAACGTGCCAGAGATTGAAGACCTGTTGCGTGCGCGAGAGGAAGACAATTCTTTTCGATAGCGCGGCCTGGTTCCGGGCGACGAGGATAGCGCGTTCCAGTTTGAGGTCGCGCGTTCGGCGCAAGCCGCAGATCGAAATGAGCCACAAGCCGATGCCCGCCGTTTGGAGCCGCAGCAAAGAGAGCTGGAATGGCCGCTTGATATCGATGAGGATCATCTGTACCAAGGCGAAAAGCATCGGCATGTGCGCCACATCCTCGGGGGTCGGCAGATTATACAGCTTTTCCATCCGCCTGCCGAAGGTCAGCCTTTGCTCCGCGAGCTCCTGGCGCAAAGCACTCTCGATATCGCGCATCTCCCGCATTGACAGCTCCGCGGCATTCAGGTTGCGGGGTATCTGCGAGTATAGATAGCGGCCGACGAACCCGGAAAGCGTGACCGCCAACATACTCCAAAAAGCCATGCCGGCGATGTTCCCGAATTTGAACGTGGAGTGAAAGGCGATAATGATCGGCGCCGTAGTTCCGAGCACGACGTGGAAGTCCAGCCAGTGGCGCGAATTCCCCTGCCGCCCCAGCCAACCCCACTTCTTCCTCAAGGGATACAGGTAAATCAGGAAGAACAGGAAGACTCCAAACATGCCCAGTTTGATTCCGATGGAGCCGCTGGGGCGCAAAGCGTCGTGCTTCGCAGAGAACGGGCGCTCCGTGGCGCTGAGGGTATAGTAGTCGAGTCCGTATCCCGCGATAACCAGGACCATTGCGAGCGCCAAAAGCCATGCGAGCACCACCCGTATGCGGTGCCCCCGCTCTGCATCATCGCGCGCGAGAATGCTACTTCGCGCGCTAGCTTCTGCGCTCATTGATGTTTCTCTCCCAATTCAACCTGGATGGTGGCCCGGAATCTCCTGTAATCGGTGAACCGATGAATGTTGCGCCAATGCTGCTTGGGGGTTTCCACGTCGATGATCGCGGATGCCGGCATCCAGTAAGCTTCCTCCGGGTCGTGGAATTGCACGACGGCATAATGGATTTCGCTGCGAAGATCGTGAAGTCCCAGGTCGTCCATGCTCTCATCCAGCGAGGAGTTCAGTTTTACTACCGAACCGGTATCCTGATCAATCCAGATATCACCTTTGAGCTGGAGCGGGTAGTTACGCCCGCGCAGCTGGATGGCCGCGGGAGAAGAGGCACCCGGGAGCGGCTTGAAATGAACCTTGACGAGTGTCCGGCCTTCGACGACCTCCTCGGTAACCGGCTCAAAGGTGTAGCTGGTCTCATAATTCTGGTGCAACACCAGCAGCATGCTCGCAAAGCCATTGGTGATCAGCAAGGTCTTGGTAGGATCGCGAAACGCGGCCTTCTTTGCCTCGCGGCTTTCGGCAAGCCGCAAAGAGCCGGTGCGGCTGCTGGACTGCAGCTGATAGTCAAAGACCGATTCTTCGCGGTACATCGGTTTATTGTTCTTCGCTACCAGCGTCTGGGCCACGTCTTCCGTGCAGACGACGTTGGAAGTTTCCTCGAAGAAATTGTCGATCAGCTTGCGGGCCCTGACAATCGTGTCGTTTGCCCGAGCCACGAAGGCCGGGTCAGCTGCCAAACCGGGTGTGCCGGACTCGTCCGTTGTTGCTTTGGCCGATTGCGCGTGCAGGAGCGCCGTGCAAGCGAAGATAGCTGCCAACAGGGTCAGCAGAGCGACAAAAAGTTTCTTATGCGGCTTTAGCTTTCTCATTTCCGCATACCCCCAAACCGGTACCCGAGCAACGTGGACCACTGCATATAGTTCAAAGAGGTGCCTGAGTACCAACCATAAGTTCCTTCAAAGAAAAATCGCTGGCTAAATGACCAATCCACGGTGCCAGTCACGAACTTGGAGTTGGTATTGGTGGACAGCGGTGAATTGAATTTCTGCTCGCCTCCAAGGAATTGGAGGCGCAACTTGTCCGTGACGTTTCTGGAGATGGAGAGGGCTTCGTATTGCCCACTTCCAAAAGAGCTATCGAACTTAGAGTAGTGCGCGTCGAGAAATACCCCGGTGTTGAACAGATTTCCAAAGGTGATGCCGACGGCCTCGTTCCAGGAATTCCTGGTATCGGTGCTGGCTTTGCTCTTTCCACCACTGCCATAAAGGCTGATGTGCTTGGGAAGTTCCAGGCGCGCATCAAAGCTAAGGCCGGTGAACAGATACTGGTTTATGAGTCCCGTAACGATGAGGTTGGGATCGAACGTAGGCAGGTTGCGGAAGTAGTTGTAGTTCACGCCGAACGTAATAAGCTTAATGGGCTGATAGTGGACAGAGTTGTACGTTTGAGAAACACCAGTCGGATTGCTGCCGCCATTCACCAGGGGAGAAGTCCTGGCGTTATCAACCTGCAGGGAACTGTACACACTGACGTGGCGGCCCCAATTCAGATTGTTCTCGAAGAAGGCAAACTGGCGAGCTACTGCCCAACCAATGGCGGTCACGGCGATTCCTGCAGTGCTGACGAAATGGACGTGGTCGTAGTCTCCGTCCTCGAAGCTGACAAAAGTCCCGGCGATCTTTTGATTGGGATTGTAGCTCCAGGAAGTAGGATTAGGGGTCGAGCCGCCAAAGGCGCCGACGGTGGTGATGCGTCCAATTTTGTGACCGAAGTAGCCGCCATCGATCGTGCTCAACGAGGGCGCCCAAGGAAGATAGAGCCGGCCAATGCCGACCGTGTTGGGGGAATACGGGCTCGAGTAAACGAAGCCGATGGTATACGTGCGATTGACGAGGTCCGTAAGCGTCTGCGTGGACCCAAGAGTTGAGCTCGAACTGGTATTCAGGTAGCCGCGCCAGAAGCCGGCAAAATTCCAATAGGTTCCACCAATGTGGGTCAAGTCCGCGTCAATCATCATGCCCAATTGGGTAGAGTGCATCCCGGACTCCTGGATGCCTCCATAACTGAATCCAACGCGCGCGCGCATTACGCCAACAGGCGACTCAGTGAGTGGGTTCGGCACTTTCGAGGAACGCAGCTCCTGGTCGATCGGATCACCGGAAGTGAAGCCCACGAGAATCGGGTAGTCTTCGGTCTCCTGTGCCGTCTCCGCCAGGTGCCGATCCTCAAAACTTCCCGCGGTCAGAAACGCAATCTGCCCGATCTTTAGCTCTCCAGTTGTCGAGATCACGTCGCAGACCGCGGAAGTGTCAGCCACCGAAACCACATTCAGTTCCGCCACATGGGGGTACTCGCGATACCGGATCCCCTCATTAACCACACCGTCCGGTGGCGGTTCGACGACCGACAGCTTCATGCCTTCCTGTAGGCCCGCGTTATGTCCCGCATCAATATACAGCGTCGTATCCGAGATGTACTTCACGCGAAAAACCGCCGGCTTTTCAGGCTTTGCCGAAGGCGCCGAATCCTGCGTTGGCACCGGCGCGGGAGTCTGTGCTCCGAGCAATCTCGGAAAAAGGCTCGCGGCGAGGCACGCCGTAATGATCATTGCAACGTTGAAGACGGCACTTGGGCGCATGCTAACCATGGTGGCAGTTGTAACAGGTGGTCGGCCCGTACCAGCATGCGGGAGACGGCGAGCAAACATTAGGATGCGACATGCCAGGCCGATGCGCGTTTGTGCTGGTATGGCAATTGATGCAGGTAAATTGCGTGTAGTCCGTGGAAACCTGGTGGCAATCATTGCACACGGAACCATTGTGAGGAATCCGGAACCAGGTGTGGTTGAACGTCGCTCCCAGCCAGCTCGTCGTTGTGTGGCAGGTGTCGCACGTCGTTGGATAGTTCGCCGTTATGTGGTTCGGGACAGCGCCACCCAGGGTCTGGGTGCTGTTCCAATCCGTGAGGTGGCAGCTGTAGCAAGCTGTGTTCGCCGAGGTAAGCGAGTAGTTGTTGGCAACATGGCAGAGGGCGCATGCCGTGCTCGTCAAGTGGTAGCCGGTCAGTGCCCAGCCGGTCGTGGCGTGATTAAACGTTCCGTCGACCCAGGCGGTCGTGTCGTGGCAGGTGGAGCACTGGGAGGTCGGGTATTGCAAGGCCACGTGGTTCGGCACTGTGCCCCCGAGCGTCTGCGTGCTATTCCAATCCGTGGTGTGGCAGCCGTAGCAGTCTGTGGAAGTCAGATTGTAATTGCTGTTGACGTGGCAAGACACACAGGTTGCGGGGGGTGACATGTGGGCGCCGGTCAGCGCAAAGCCTGTCACCGCATGGTTGAACGTGTTGTCCGTCCACGTGATCGTGTCGTGGCAAGTCGAGCAGTTTGCCGCAGCAAACGCAGTGCCCGCGGTAGAGTGCGTTGGGTTATTCGTCCCCTGCCACGTCGTCAGGTGGCAGCCGGAATTTCCGCAGTCGGTGGGCGCAATCGACAGCGCGTAGTTGTTGTTGACGTGGCATTGCGCACACGATGTGGACTTGCCCGCTGGGGCCATCTGATGCGAGTTGGTCAGCGGGAAGCCCGTGGTGGCGTGATTAAAGGTAGAGTTAGCCCAGTTGACGGTGTCGTGGCAGCTCGAGCATTGCGAAGTGGGGAACCCAGCCTGGACGTGATTGGGCACGTTGCCGCCCAAAGTCTGCGTGCTGTTCCAGTCCGTCGTGTGGCAGCCGTAGCAATCGGTGTTGGCGCTCGTCAAGTTGTAGTTGTTGCCGACGTGGCACTGCGCACAATTAGTGATCACGCCCGCGGGCGCCATCTGGTGGTTGCCCGTGAGCGCCCAACCGGTCACGGCGTGGTTAAACGACGTCGTGTCGGTCCAGGCAATCGTGTCGTGACAGCTTGAACAGTTCGCAGTGGCGAATGCAGAGCCCGCCGACTGGTGAGGCGGGTTGGTGGTACCCTGCCAGGTCGTCAGATGGCAGCCGGCATTCCCGCAGTCTGTTGGCGCAATCGAAAGCGTATAGTTGTTGCCGATGTGGCACTGCGCGCACGTTGTGACCTTGCCTGCAGGGGCCATCTGGTGCGAGTTGGTCAGCGTGAAGCCCGTGGTGCTGTGATTGAATGTAGAGTCGGCCCAGTTGATGGTGTCGTGGCAGCTCGAGCATTGTGAAGTGGGGAAGCCTGCCTGGACGTGGTTGGGGACGTTGCCGCCCAAAGTTTGCGTGTTGTTGTAGTCCGTCGTGTGGCAGCCGTAGCAATCCGTATTGGCGCTCGTGAAGTTGTAGTTGTTGCCGACGTGGCACTGCGTGCAGGCCGTGACTATGCCTGCCGGGGCCATCTGGTGGTTGCCCGTCAAGGGCCAACCGGTCACCGCGTGGTTAAACGTCGAGTCGGTCCAGGCAATCGTGTCGTGGCAGGTGGAGCAATTTGCCGCGGCGAACGGAGCGCCGGCGCTCGAGTGTGTTGGATTGTTCGTCTGCTGCCAGGTAGTCAAGTGGCAGCCCGCGTTCCCGCAGTCGGTCGGCGAGATCGATAGTGTGTAGTTACCCCCGACGTGGCACTGCGTGCAGGCCGTGACTTTGCCCGCGGGCGCCATCTGGTGCGAGTTCGTCAACGGGAAGCCGGTGGTGCTGTGGTCGAATTGACCGGCCGCCCAGGTGGTGATGGGGTGGCAACTCGCGCAAGCGGAAGCGGTCGAGGGGAAATTTGCCGCCACGTGGTTCGGAACGCTGCCGCCCAGAGTTTGTGTGCTGTTCCAGGAGGATTGGTGGCAACCCATGCAATCGGTCGAGTTCAGCGTGTAGTTATTGCTGACGTGGCAGGAAGCGCAGGGCGTCGGAGATGGCGACATGTGTGTGCCCGTGAGCGTGAAACCGGTCACGCTGTGGTCAAACGAAGCGGCATCCCAGCCCGCCGTGGTATGACATTTGGCACAATTTGCGGCTGCGAAACCCGGGCCGGAGGTCGAGTGTACCGGGTTGTTCGTTTGCTGCCAGGTTGTGAGATGGCACTGAGAGTTTCCGCAGTCCGTTGGCTGCGTCGTCAGATTGTAGTTTCCGTTGATGTGGCACAGAGCGCACTGCACGTTGGCGTGCCCCTGTGTCAACGGGAAGCCAGTCGTGCTGTGGTCGAAGTGACCAGCCGACCAGGTGGTGATGGGGTGGCAGGTCGCGCAAGCCGAGGCCGTCGTGGGGAATCCTGCAGCAATGTGGTTCGGCACGTTGCCGCCGAGCGTCTGCGTGCTGTTCCAGGAGGATTGGTGGCAACCCATGCAGTCGTTCGAGCTCAGCGTGTAGTTATTGTTGACGTGGCAGGAAGCGCAGGGCGTCGGATTCGGCGACATGTGCGTGCCCGTGAGCGTGAAGCCGGTCACGCTGTGATCAAAGGAAGCCGCATCCCAGCCCACTGTCGTATGGCAGTTGGCGCAATTCGCGACCGCGAACCCCGGGCCGGCGGTCGAGTGCACTGGATTGTTTGTCTGCTGCCAGGTGGTCAGGTGGCAGCCCGAATTGCCGCAGGCGTTCGGGGCGATCTGCAAATTGTAGTTATTGTTGACGTGGCAGGAAGCGCAGGGAACGTTGGCGTGGCCGTTCGTCAGCAGGAACCCGGTGGTGCTGTGGTCGAACGTGACATTCGTCCAGGCCGTCGTGTTGTGGCAGGTGGAACAGAGTGCCGCCGCAAAGGTCGGTCCGGCCTGCGGGTGCGGCGGATTATTTGTTTGCTGCCAGGTGGTCAGGTGGCAACCGGAGTTGCCGCAGTCGTTCGGCCCAATCTGCAGGTTGTAATTATTGTTGATGTGGCAGGAAGTGCAGGGAACGTTGGCGTGGCCGTTGGTCAGCAGGAATCCAGTCGTGCTGTGATCAAATTTTGCGCCCAGCCAGTTATCGAAATTGTGGCAGCCCTGGCAGTTGCCCGCGGCAAAGGCAGGCCCTGCGGCCGGGTGAGGCGGATTCGTTGTCTGCTGCCAGTCTTTCAAGTGACAGGAATCGCAAGCCGTGGAGAGTCCGTAGAAGATCCCCGTCGCAGCCGACTTGTGGCATTCCTCGCAGGGAACGGCGGCGTGAGCGCCAAACAGCGGGAAACGATTCTGGTGATCTTTTACCTGCTGGGGCGCAATATCCCAGCCTTTTACCGTGTGACACTGCTCGCAATTCGAACCCATCTGCCGGCGGTGAATGTCTGCGTGGCAATCGGCGCAATTCTTTCCCACATTGGTAAAGACCGGCTTTACGTGACACTGGATGCAAGGCACTTTTTCATGCATGCCACGGAGCGGATAGTTCGTCTTGTCGTGATCGAACTCAGGGACCGCCCGAATCGGGCGCCAGCCCACCGCCGTGTGACAGTTTTCGCAAGGAACAGCGAGCGACCCGTGCGGGCTTCGCGTCGTCTCCTTGTCCTTTTGGGACTGCGATTGGGATTGGGTTTCTGCCGGCGGTTGTGAACGCGCGCCGGAAGAAGAGGATGCGGGAGCAAGGTCTCTTCCGGAATTGCCGACAGTAGCATTTCCAAAGGACGGAAGAGCCAATAATGCCCAGAGAGCGAACTGGAGCAAAGTTGTCGTATGACACTCCCCGCCCAGGGATAGGGACTAGCAGCCCTGGGGATTTGTTGAGATTCTCAACACAGTGTGTTTATTTTACCCGCTTCTTACAACTGTACACTCGGCCAGTTCAGGGCCAGCATACTGGCGTCAGTTACTCCTGTACTGCCAAAGTCTTCGGCTGGGAGTGAAGACTAAGGTGCATCCCGCAAACCACGGGTTGCCTACCCCCATGTTCGGCGGGCGAAC
>Ga0307482_1000043_pt1 | contig 8946 bp, 6 predicted proteins | sample atmos_gasesECM1C_3_FD_200506 | JGI IMG/M metagenome (GOLD analysis project Ga0307482, IMG submission 200506) | Metatranscriptome of hardwood forest soil microbial communities from Morgan-Monroe State Forest, Indiana, United States -... | ecosystem: Environmental > Terrestrial > Soil > Temperate...
AAGCTGACGTGCAGCCCATAACTAATTCAAACGGTTTTCTCCCTCATTAGTTATGTTTCGTTTTATTTTGGCAAAGTGTAGCCTTTTCTTTTCCTCTTTATTTAAGAGGTTTATGTCATTTTTCTTTGTATTAAAGAAAACTGGACAAGAGGTTTTTGTTCCTCCTTGTGATTCTTTTGAATCCAGGGTTTTAAAGCAATGTTTTATATTGCGAGTGAAGTACATTTGTGCTTATCCCTACAATTTCATTCCTGTGCTCTTTTACGACCTTTCAATTCCATCATTGTCCCACCTTCTGACTTCTTTTGAAGTCTTGAAAGTTGAGGCAAAGAAGGAAATGATTTCTGAGCCTGTTCCTGTTCCGTCTCTTTTTCCTTTTGTTGTTAGCCCTAAAATTGGGGTTTTTCCTAGGATAGATGAAGATTGGTTTACTCCTTCGTTACCGGATGAAAACCCTCTTATTTATTCTAGGGCGACTTCTCCAATTTTTGATCCTCCTGTGGATCTTAAAGCTAGGCAGAGGAAAAAGAAAAGGAAACATGACCTGTTTGATGTTCCTTTGAATCATGTCCCTGGAACTCTTGCAGGTTATCGTTATACTGTTCCTAAACGGTTCAGAGAAAGTTCCTTTGCTTCCATTGACATGACTTTGGATGCTGCTGAAAGGGACTAGAGATCTTTCCCTGATGATTTCTCGATTGAAAATGGTTGATCCATTAGGAAAGCTTTGTTTTCCAGGTTTTTCTATGTCTTTGTTCACTGAACTTCGTTTAAAATTTGAAGATTTCCTCTGGGAAGCAACAAATGTTTGGTTCCCTGAGTTTATAAGGTCTGCTTCCGATACTTGGGATGCAGCCTTTGATAAATTTTCGCCCTTGTTTTATGCTGAGCAGGTTCATACTGAAGCTTGGCTTTATGTTGATGGCACATTAAGCCAATATGAATCATCTGACCTTCCTCAATGGAGGGTGGGTCCAGATGATTATGATTCTATTCCTCCGATTTTGTTTCAATTGTGTGCTGAATGCACATCTTTCACGAATCCTTGTAAACATCTTGTATGTCAGGCATGTAAGGACAGTGGCCATGTTGATATGAGCCATGCTTGTCCTCATGCTGACATTTTGGATGTTGAAAAGATGTCTCGTGAAGAATGGGATAAGTATTTTGCATCTGGCCCTGTTCTTGAAAGGTCTTGGTATACTAAAGTAAAGTCTTCTTTCCTTTATGGTACTGAGGCCCTTCATAGATATAGATCAAGGGTCAAGCAATGGCGATTACGCAAAATTAAAGAAGGTTCCCCTATTGGTTGGTTCCTTTGGTTGCCTTCAGAATTGACACGCATTGTTGTTCAACCGTATGCTAAAGCTTATGGTTATGCTGTCTCTTCTCTTTTACGTGGTGATATAAAGACCTTTTATGATAAAGACATAGAACAGGTCTTTGGTATTCATGTTGCTGGGTTTTATACTTCTTTGATTCCTTCAGTGTCTCTGGCTTTTGCTGGTCATGCTGTTGGTGGGCTTTATTGGTACCTTTTAACTCAATCTTTATTACATCTTGGCGATAAATTTCACGAGCGTCAACAGACAATTAGTCTGCTCACTCGTGCTGCTGAAAGACAAGGTATTAAGGTAAAATTTGATTAGTCCTACACCCCTGATGATGTGACGAATGAAACACCTTCATGGTGTAGGGTGCCCGTGACCCAGTGATTATTGAACAAATGACCAGTAAGAAATCCAAAACTTCAGGTGAAAAGAAGGTGCCCAAGTCTTGGGCTGCCTTTTTAGGTGCTCTTGTTGTTTCCCCTTTTGCTCTGCCAATCTCTGCTGTGAGGTTTGGCTTTGTGAAGGTTCGTGCCTTTTGGCAAACTCCGAAAGAAGAAAGGTCTTTTAAAGATCTTTTTGCTTCTCTTGGAGCTGCCTCTGTAGGTGTTTTGGCAACTGTTGGTGCCGTGTTCTCTGTCCACAAGCTTGTTGCTGTTAAGGCAGCTTGGGGATGGATTTCTTCTACTGTCCTTGTCGGAGGTTTTTCGACGGGTGCAGATAGGATTCGGGAATATTTCACCAGCCTTTGGCATGGTGATGTTACTCCCAAGCCAGGCCCTGTGCAAACGGAGCCTGATGATGATGTAACCCAGATTAATTTGGAAGATTCTAGGCTTCCTTCAGACCAAACGGAAGAGGATTAGATTCTCTTCTTTAATTGTAATGGCAATTGAGGACTGATGAGTGCCAACGAAATGGGCTTCAGCTCATCTCCTCATTGAGGACTTGTGTGAAATGAAACCCCGTGATTTTGCTATTAAATATTTCCATAGATCTAAATGGTTGCCTGTCCCAAAGTACATTCCTGCTGGGGCAGTTTTATTTAAGCAGGTTGCTGCTAATGTTTATGAGTCTGATGATAAACATGTCATCATATTGGACCCATTGGACACTTTATTTGCTGGCAAATGGTTTTTGTCTACAGCTTGTTCAGAATATGACCCTTCTGAAATGGAACAGAAGTTGGCCATAGACCAACCAGTTGCAGAAGCTAACACCATTGGTGATCTTCAACTTGCTGATCGCACTTTTTGGACTTCTTGTCCAAAGTGGCGTGATGCAAGGGTATCGCGAGTTTTCTTTTTGATTACTCAGGATAAGGAGGTTAACATTTTTCCTTGTTTTAAAGCTATGGAACATTTCTTCTTCCCTCATCCACAGCCTGGGGTTTATTTAAAATGTTGTCTAGCTTTAGGGATTTGGAAAATTGATAAAGAAATTAATTCCTTTAAGGACTTACCTCATTCCTTCCTCAAAACTTGTGGAAGTTCTGCTTATAATTCTGCGGCTGTTCTGGCTGCTTATAGGCGTTATATTGCTTCTTACAATTCAGAGGTTGAGGTTTATGAAAAGACTGTCTTTCCTGATAGTGTCCCAACTAAAAATTGGGATAATCTCAGATTAGACATTCCTATTGATAAGCCTTGGTATGAAAGATTTAAGGATTATTTCTCTAAATCTTTTGTTTATGTTAAAACTTGTAAAGAACCAGAGAGTTTTAAAGACAAGCTTACCTATTTATATCATAGGGTTTTAAGCTCTTTTGTTTATTGGTAGTCAATGGCCCCTGATGATTTGACGATTGAAACAGGTTTACCTGTAGGGTCCGTGTTTTGTTTATTGATCATGTGGTGGTTTCTTTCCTTTTGGTCAATTTTAGCAATTTATGTCTTTTTAGGGTTTCTTTTTGCTGTTGCCCCCTTCTTTCTCTTTGAAACAGTTTTGTCTTTGTATGGATTTTCATACTTAGGTTTACTTGTTTCTTTTGTGTCTGGAGGGGTGTTATGGACCTTGGTTGACTCTTTTGCTTCCTATCTTCTTTCGAAGTTGGAAGAAATGGTCAACATTGGTGAAGCTGATGATGAAGAGGTTAAACCATTGCGTGATTTCCTTAATTCTATTAAGGACAATCAATTTTGGGTTCGTTTAACCTTCTTTTGCCTTTTGGTTGCCTTCTTTATGGGTTTCTTGACTAAGAAGACTATAAAGAATTCATTTTTCTTAGTTAAGTTGACATTAATTATTGTCATTTCTTTGACAGCTTTAATGTTTGTTTCTCAAGCTCTTTATGTTAATTTAGAAGCTATCCTTATCACAATCTTTACAGTTGTGTTGGGTACTTCTTATTCTACATATGTTGCATTTTCTGAGGGGACAGATTTCAGGAAAAGCGTCCTGGCCATTTTGGCCATGAAAGCTTTAAACCAAGCTTATTATTTAGGCTTGATTAATTCCAGGTATCACGTCTCTTCAGGTAAATTTAAATTTTCAAAGATTTATAAATCTATGGTTCTTGTCACCGCTCAATTTATTGAGGGTGTCAGGTTACCTCAAATGTTTAGATCCCCTGCTGAAATTAATATGTCAGCAGAGACAGCTTTGAGAATTGAAGAAACAGTTCAAGGGCATCTTGATTGGCTTACGTCAATTGGTTATCCAATTGGTGTTGAGGTCACTGAAGATGAGCCTGTTCTTGGTCTTCTTGACGGAAAATTTGATAGAAACTGGTTGGTTGCTGGTTCCAATTGGAGAATTTTTGCTCCTCAGTTGAAACTTTATGCTCAACCTGAGTTTCGCAAATTTCAAGTTCTTGTTGATGAATATCGAAACTCTTTATCCTTTGCCAATCATGACAATCAGTTGAAATCAATATCAAGGTATTTTGCCGATCCTTCTGTTGATTTTCCTCTTGATGACGAAGCTTTGGAAGTGATCTGGGATGTTGTCAAAGATATTTTTGCCAACAGTCAGATCACTCCAGCTTGGTACATTTATAAGCAATGGAATAAAAAGTTTAATGTTGGGGTTTTTACTGTTGAGGATAAAAGAACGCGTCATGGCGGTTTCATTAAAATGAAACGTCGTTCTTGGATTCAACGTATTACCCCAAAAGGGGTTGTTGAAGCTTTTAATAATTTCGTTAAGTATGGTCTTGTTTTTGATACATATCAGCAATTCTTTACTAAACGAGAAGATTTAAAACCCTCAAAATGGATGAATGATGTTGTTCGCACACCGGTTGCTGCTGCTCTTCCTGAGTATGTTGCCCAAATGGTTTTATCGGCGTGGCCCAATAAAAGATTTTTGTTTGATAAGACACCTATTAAGTTAGGTATGCCTATCCGTGCCACGACCTTTGAAACGATCTGGAACGCACATTCTAGATTTAAAAAGCACTATGCTGGTGATTGCACAGCTTTTGATTCGACAATTGTCGGTCAAGTCATTGTTCTTGTCAAATCCATTCGCAAGAAAGGATTCGAGAATCATCGTGACTTCCCTGCAATTTGTAAAGTGATAGATCGGATTTATGATTCAATTGAACATGGCCGTTTAGTGTCAGCAAATACAGGTAATGTGTATTTGAAAGGCACTGGTCTTTCAACTGGTCATGCTTCGACTTCAACTGATAACTCTCTTGTCATGACTTCTCTTTATTTGGTGGCTTGGAAAGCTTTGACAGGGCGTTCTGCTAAAGAATTCAAGTACTATAATGAGTTGTCATGTTATGGAGATGACCATTTATTGTCAATAGCTGATGATGCTCCTGCTGTTTGGACTTGGAACAATATCGTTGGTCTTATGGCAACATGGGGTGTTCAGATGAGAGAAGAAGTTCCTTCAAATGGATATGGGGTACCTTTGGAACGATTAATGTTCTTAAGGAAAGTTCCCAGGAAATGTGATGGTGTCTTCCTTGAGGAGTTCTTGGAGGAATTCCCTAATGAAAGACCACCCAATTGGGTCACTTTACATGATCCAAAGCCATTACTTGGAAAAGCTATTACTAGCTTAACAACTAATGATCCTTTGTATCGTGCAAAACGACTCCAATCTTTTATGTACTTGTGTGCCCATAATCGGACAACTTATGATTATTTTCATAAGGCCCTCGAAGCAAATTTTACGAGGTATCCTAAAGTCCGTGAACAGGTGGGCAAGTACACCCCTTCATATGGTAAGGTTTTAAGGGTATGGTACAAGTCTGAACTTCCAAGAGATATTGTGGAATTGGATTCAGACATGGATGTTGAATTTGATGTCAATGGTAGGTCTCCAATTGTTCTATATGGCTCTTACGGGCTTTTAGAGCAAACATTGAATTTGATCTCAAAGATACCTGATATTGTGACACCGGCTTTAAGAAACATTGGACCTATCAATTTCATTATGAAACGTTTTGGTTCTTTGTTGTCTTGGCCTAAAGCTCTTATTGGGTTTACAAATGGTTGTAGGAACAAAGGGCATTTGGAGTCTCTTGTTTCAAATTCCAGTTATGATTGGTTGAGTAAAGATGTCCCTAGCACTACATATGCTGGTTATTCTACTCTTCTAGTCAGACACTGGTTATACCATTTGCTTTGTGATTTAAAGCCTAGGTCTTTTTCCTTTTATATTCAAGGTTGGTTTAGTCTCTTGATTTCAGGCAACTTCCTTATTAATGGATTTGTTGCCCCAACAAGACCTAAATTCACATTGTCTTATAGGAATTTGGCTTTGGTTGTTCTTTTAAATTGGATTAACTTACCAGATTTTCAGATTTTTGAATATCTAAAGCTAATTAAAATGCCCGATTTCATTGGGTATCTTGATGATGCCTTTAATTCGTTCTTCAATTATATATGGTATGTTATGTTTCCAACATCGTTTAACGATGTTTATTTAGCTGTTAATAATTCACTGTGGGCTGGGACAAAACAGACGATTATTTCTGCACCAACAGGTAGTGGAAAATCTACTAGTATGGTGTATCAAGTTTATCTGTCTCAATGTTCTATGTCCATTAATGAAAAACAGGTTATAGTTCTTGTTCCACGAGTCATCTTGGCAACTGGAGTGTCCAAATATCTACAGTCTCAATTCCCTGTCATTGTTGGTTACGCGACAGGAGATGAAACTAAAGATTTGGACGCCTCAATTGTCTATATGACTTATGGATATTTTATAGCTTCTTGTTCTAGATGGTTTAATAGGGGAAATCTTTTCATTTTTGATGAGTTTCATCTAGATGAAACAGATGCATATGTTTTAAATGAGCTTTTGTCAAGCACATCTGAAACAGTTCTTTATGCGTCTGCCACTCCAAAACCTCTCAATTTGCCAGTTGTTGAAATTGTTGTTAATAGGTCATTCACCTATGATACAACGACTCTCAAAATGGGCAATGTTGATGTTTTCAATGGATATTTGGCCCTTATTCTCCAAATAGATCGTGGTGTCAACAAATGGATGAAACATTTGATCTTTGTTGACACTAGAAATGAACTTGATTTTCTGAAGGCCAATCTTCCGGGAGTTGTGGGTGTTATCAGCTCTTGGGAAAATCGGTTGACTTCTCAGGATCAGTTTATTTTAGCAACATCAACAGCAGATGTTGGTGTTACTATTCCTGATGTTGATATTGTTGTTACAAAGACTTTTCGATATGTCATGGGCCCAGAAGGTCTTGCTTATTATAAGCTACCTCCTGAACTCATAACTCAAAGGTCTGGTAGGACAGGGCGGACAAATAATGGTTATGTTTATTTGTGTGCCCCTAATGAAGCAACTGTTGTTCATAAGCAAACTTCTTTAGTAAAATCAATTGATGTCTTCAAGCAATTTGTTAAATTAGATTTGAAGGCACCAAAAGAATTATTAAAGAAGTTGACCTTGAACAACTGGTATGTCACTCATGAATTGCAATCATTAGGAAAAATGTTTATGGACACGGCAATTTCTTATGCCAATGATTCATACACTGGAACCTTAATGAAATTCATTCATGATGGTTTTATTGATTCTTATAAAATTGATAAGTCTGAAGAATTCGTTGCTTTAATGTGTTCTTTCATTGATTGCGTAAGGGAAGGAACTCCCCCAGAACCTTATGACGAAGTTTATCGTCATAAGGGCTCAAAAGGGCAAATGTCCTTTTATTTCTGGGGTCTTCCTTGGCATAATGTCTTCTCTGAAACCTTTCACAAGAAATTAGTGAAAGAAGTATCAAAGCAAGAACCTTCCGCTTTCTTTGAAGAAGCTAAATTAAGGCAACGATTCAATTTTATGTAAAGCATTATCTGGCTGATGAGCTGCGAACGAAACACCTTAATGGTGTACCAGATTCGTCTGGAAACTTTCTTTAATGGCAAAACCTTTAACGTTTTTGGAAATTGACAAATTGAAAGAGGTTCTCTCACCTGAACTAATTGTTGAAGGTGAGTTTATTGCTGATAAGCCAGACCATTTTAGGGTCAAACTTAATGGGTCACATGATCTTTTGATCAATCGTGACACCTTTAAGGATGGCCTTGATGTGTTTGTTTTTGGGAAAAAGTCTTCAACTTTAAAGCCTAACGATATCATTCGTAGAATGGTTCGTGCTTTGTGGTGGGAGGGTTGTTTTCCCAGCTTTCAAAACACTCATCCTCGTTTGAAGGTGCTTGGTATGCTTGATTCTTCATTGACAGATTTTTCCTGGCCAAAAGATTCTGAATCCTCTGCCTGGGAAAAGACTCTTGATGCTTTGATTATTCAAACATCTAAGTTGGAGTATGTGCCTTTACAACCTTGGTACTTGAATGTGTTGCGTGCCTTGAAAAGTGTTTGGTCTGACCTCACACCTTCAGGTCGCAACCGTGTTAAATCTTTGATCTGCACGATTATTAAATTGTTGCGTGATCAAGATTCAATCACTCAAGTTAAGAAGGTTGGTTCTTGGTTCAAGGTCTCTTCACGTTTTGATGCCACTCTTGATGAGCTTGTTCGGCACATCAATAGGCATCCTTCATGGAAGGGCCTTGTCATCAACCATTTGCTTGACATTCATGTCCTTTCAGACACTGAGTCTGAACCTGATGTTACTGCATTTTTATTGAATGAAGTCGAACAGATCACTTTAGAGATGAAAGCTGTTGGATCTTCAGACAATGAAATTGCTAATGCAATTGGTTGGTTCGTCCAGATGCGTCCTGAAGGGGCAAAGAGGGCTAAGGAACAAGCTCTTTTTGCTGCTGCAAAATTTAAAAAGCAGCAAGACCTTTTGGACACTTCTTTGGCAATGTTGACCAAGGAAAAGGAGGATCTCCAAGCCATTAGAACGAAAATGGAGGAGAATTTACGTTTGAAAGACTCTACCATTAAGAGCCTAAAAGAGAAAATTCGTGAAATTAAGAAAGCCAAGGCGGACAAAGCGTCTGCCAAAGATTCTTGGTTCTCGAATTTTCTTAATAATTTAAAGGGTTGGTTTAAATTACCAGCTCTTTTTAAGCTCTGGTAGTGTGGTAACTTATTGAAAGTGAGATGGTTCTCACAAAACAGTTTGGCTCGTTCAAAGCGTTTTTATTTATTTTGCCTTAAATTGGTTGGCGGTTGTTGCATATCCTAAGTCGACAGGTCCCAGTGCGAAGTCCCACAC
>Ga0307482_1000044_pt1 | contig 8916 bp, 2 predicted proteins | sample atmos_gasesECM1C_3_FD_200506 | JGI IMG/M metagenome (GOLD analysis project Ga0307482, IMG submission 200506) | Metatranscriptome of hardwood forest soil microbial communities from Morgan-Monroe State Forest, Indiana, United States -... | ecosystem: Environmental > Terrestrial > Soil > Temperate...
AGAAAAACAAGTCATGCCCCGGTTTCAATGGGACACGTCAGGATGTTGTTTTACGAACCACCCGTCACCTCCTTGCGAAGTGACCAATGATGAGGAATTGAAACCTCACTCCCCCCGACCCTTCTAAGCCCGAGGTGGGGGAATATTTACACATACCGTAGTAAAACGGGAAAATCTCAATAAAGAGAGGTGTGTGTATGTAGAAGAGCCGTTAATATTCTACCCTAACAGTTGAAATGTTGGGTGGGAAGTTCGTGGCTGTATTTTTGGTGAAACCAGGATTCACTAGCTGTTGTTGATCATTAATGTAATAATCTCCAGTTACAGTTACCGTAGTGTCTGTACTATTTAAAGACAGAACAATAGGGGGGAACCCAGTATAAAAACCAAACTCAAAATCATCTCCAGCAGCTCGATGCACTATGAAATTTCCTGTATCAGGTGTAGCTGTAGCAGGATATGACATATAAGCGAGTCGTGGTGTGAAGAAGTTTTCAGCATAATGAGTTGGAATAAATGGTGTATAGGAATAGAAGGGAGCTTCAATTTCTAATGCACCATTTATGGGCGTCTTATTATATTGCTGGTTAGTATAACCATATTGCATAAACGAGAAGCCGTCCGTAGGAGGAGCGACAACATCAGGCTGGTAAGACGAGACCGCCAGATCTATGAGGTTATTAGTATCATAGTCGAATATTTTAGAGCTTGTCAAATTATTATTGGTGGATGAAGGAGAAATCTTCAATCTCATGGAGCCACGCATAAAGCGATAGCATCCAGCCATTGTAGAGAGAAAACTCTGCAATGACCCACCATTGGAAATGGCATTGATAGCTGTAGTACCTGAGAGACCGTTATAAAACTGCATCTGCCAGGGTTTGATGGTATAGACGTAATTGTTGGGAACATCTTCAGCATAGAACCCCGTTGTAAGGGTTGGTGCTGACCATGGCTCAAAACGTCTAATCATCTGTCTCAGAGAGGTAATCCTCTCACCTATACAGACTTGCGCCGGTATAGTTTGTATATTTGTTGGACTCAAAAGAGTTCCCAAAGTGCGATTATTATCCATGGGAATATCTCTATCAAGATTCAATTGTTCTTCATCATTGGGTTCACCTCCTTGAGCTTCTATAAGGCTCGGTGGTGGCCCAGCTACAAGAGTAGTCGTACTATACGGCCCAGTGACATTGGCATTCCTGAGGTTGCCCCCAGAGTCAAAGTATGGGAAGTACTGGTTCGGGGCAGCTAATTCGAAGTCAGGAAGAGCACTAACTTCTACTAGGATATTCACCGACTGCTGAACAGTGGAGGGAGCGCGAAGAGGGTTCAACACGATCAATGCAAGTGAGCCTATGAACTGGGTCACACTTGAGTAAGGTCGTATTGACACGTACGGTATCGTAAACTCATATTCAGTGGATGATCTTATGTCAATGATATCTCTGTGAAGGTAATTACTATTCTCTGCTGTAAAAGTGCCAAGAGCAGCGCTCTCAGGTGCGGGCGCAAACGCGGCTATTAGACGACCAGAATGAAACTCGGTTTTAACAAACTTCAATTTGATTCTGAACCCGCCTCGCCAATATTGAAAATAGCGAGGTAACATACTAACTGCGGGACCTTCAAGCACTGATGGCGCACCGAAATTGTTAACACAAAATCCTGGTGATATTGGGCCAACTGGGGTATTGAATAAAACAGTATCCTCCGGTTGACCTGTAGACCAGGTATATTGGTTGACAAATGCGGGTACCGACAACATGTGTTCAAAGCTCATTTCGTCAATATCGAAACCACCAAAGTGAGGAAGTTTCGCTACTTCATTATCTGCGAGCAGTCCCAACTTCTTACCCAAATCCTCTCCATTCACATTACCGTAGTTATGTAAACCAGAAAGAGTCTGGAAAGAAGGTGGAACCTCCTGCGAAGGTTTAGAAAAGCCAAAAGCTTGTGCTGTACCGGCTAAAATACCAGTTGCCCAAGAAAGAGGCGTCATGAAGGGCTTAAGACTAGGAACGAGAGAAAGGGCTCCAGATGCCTTAGAAACGGCACTAAGAGTATTAGAGATAGGACCAGCTTGGGCTTCAATAGAAGATCCTCCAAAGCTGGCTGGAGTGAAAGGCATGGTGGGAAGTACTATATCAACATTCTCATAATGTCCCCATATTGTGTAGTCTACACCACCAGATCCAGAAGGATCAAAAAGCGGTGAGTAAATAACACAATCGAAACCGGCCCAATCATAATTATGAGGGCTAGTATCATTAAGTGGAAAATAAGGGAAAGGAGAATAATATGGAATGCGCAGAGTGACTTCGGTCTCAGTTGAGAGATCGAGCTCTACCCTAGGTAGCTGTGTAATAGCAGTCAACGAAGGGAAGGAAGTGAATCTAGTAAATTGTCCACTATAATCACTCTGAGCCCAAGGAAAATAATACATAAGCAAACGTCCCTGCTGAAAACGATTGGCGTTAACTTGGAGACGGACTACAAAATCTGCTTTAAATCCATAAAAGCCCTGTAATTTGTCCGTGTAAATCGGAGGTAACACATCCGTAGGTACACGAGTAGTAAAAGGAAGTAAAGAAGAGTTCTGGGCTTGCGTAGTTGCAAGATTGCCAGTCGTAATAATATAAGGACGAGAAAGAAAAGACTGAATAGAATGTTTTGTTTGTTCGTCCAACGAAGTCTCGACATAGAAGTCACGTTTGAAATTAGTCATCTCAACGTGCTTCGTTGCCGCCTCTGAATGGATATTGGTAGTACCGCCTTCAATTACATCTTGAGTCTCCTCAAGAGAACGGAAAGCGTTAGTTCCCTCACCAGTGAGGTTCTTAGAGGTGGTTGATGCTGCCATCACATTCGAAACACCACTGGACCCAGAGGTTGAAACGACGGACGCATTTTCTGATTTTATATTGTTTGTAGTAAGTTTTGGAGCCTTTAATGATATGAGCACATAGGCCAATGTTACTCATATTGGTGTGCAAGACCTGGAACGATTTAACGACACATCCTGGTAGTAAATGTCTATTGTGCCCTCGGTCAGCGTCCTTAAATCTTGCACAGGACGTCTGCCTTTAAGGCAAACCATAAATGGCAACGTCGATCACAGGGCAAAGCCCGTGTCGACGACTTTGTCGAGAAGACGATTCTGTTGAACAATCTCAGGAACAAAGCCTAACTTAATCTGGGAAGCCTTCAAAATCATAGGCGCCCAATGGTTAAACACCTCTGGTGGGTGCATTGACAATTCTTGTAGAGAAGTGACTACATTCTCACAAGTGAGCTCATGCTCATCCTTTCCTTTTCTGACCCAATACGGAATATCGAGTACAACATCTAAGTCCAGGGGAGCAACAATACGATCTAAATAATCTGATTTACAGAACTTCCTCTTCAAGAAAGTGATGTCAAAAGGCGAGTAAAAGCTCGTTTCACCAATTGCATTCTTATTATCATCTGTATATGTAAGCCCAAGATCCTTCATGACCTTAGCACAAGAAAGTGCATTAAACCATGGAGTTTGAGGAGACACGTTTATAACGTTATCATCTCCATATGCAACCATCGAAACATAATCATCAAATCTCCCGGATGACATATTCTCTGGCATCAAAACTATCCAACAATACCTAAAGACGATATTATTATAGATCGTATTCACAATTGTTGTAAGCGGATGACCAGAAGGCATACATCCAGGCCACGTATAAACAGTTTTCCCGTTAATATGGATTGAAGAGCATAATTCTTCAAAAATGACTGTTCTAATCCACTGGTTTTCTTCAGAGTCTCCATAAAACTTATTGATCAACTTGCAAATTTGTCGCAAGATAAAAGCATGAAGACTACCGTCGAAATTGGAAAAATCGCCAGCAAATAACCCAAAACCATGGATGGTAAGCTTCTTAAACAGAAGTTCCCATTCATGGTTATAGACATTCACACCAACGGCAGAACCATTGTGTATTCTATTCTCCATGAACCACTTAGTAAAGTCCAAGAAGAACATACGTGTAACAATGGTTAGGGCCAAGGGAGCACACGAAATCATTCGTGTCTTCCCTTCAAGCACCTTCTTAATGGGTCTCCTCTCATCTTTCAAAAAGTCTGAGAAGATATGAAGGCTCCTTTTGCCCCGTTTGGCTTTCTCTATAATTGATTCAACCTCCTTCTTGAGCTGTTTACAATGGGGAGAAGAGAAATCAAACTTACCATCTGAGCCAAAGAAAGAATATTTACCTTTCTTTATGTCTGGATAGGCACTGGTATTATAAGGATACCCCGCTGACGTATTACGAGGAATAGCAGAAAGCCAGGGTTCACCTTCAATACCCTCGCAAGCCTCTTCAAAAGTATAAACTTTGGGTGGCGAAGTAGGTTTGCGAGAATGCTCCCACATGGAAGCATAATATGAATCTGCAGCCAATTGAGTGTCAAATGGATTCACAACAGCTCTTTTAGAGCCATATTTACCAAGTGCTTGTTCAAAAGGATCAGTAAGGATACCTTTATCATTCTTGAAATATTTAAGACAAGCAAGGGCAACTTTACAGTCTCCATAACTCTCAAAGAGCTTAGAGCGGGCAAAAGCACTCTGTGTTGGATTGGAAACACCATGGTCAACATCCCAAAGCACGCCAAATTCACCTGGATAAGGGAAGTTTGTACGTGGTTGAAAATTAGTGACATCTACAGGCAAAGCAATTGATTGGGCCTGCTTACCCATAGCTTCAAATACAGAAGTGAGCTTCTCATGTGTAACGAGAGCTCCATAACCTTCTATACCGGGTGTTCCAGCAACATGAATACTAACTAGCTTGCCAGGAGTATATTTATTCATGAGCATGCAAAGTGCACCACAATGACCCCTTCTAGTAGGGACATTGTACTGCACAACTTTAACATCTTTAATTGCTTCATCCTCAACATTGTAATTAATATTCTTGATTGTTAAGGCCTGAGCACTAAAGATGGTGCACATGTTCTTGTGGAGTGCAACATAGGACACATCGGAGTTGGGAATATGCTTAACATCTTCCTCCTTGATGAAATACTTAGTTATATCACTGTGAGCATTAAGGGCGGTCGAAAGATCAATTAAAATGAGATCTTGGTCTTTGAGCGCTCCTTTGGAAGCATCCTCACAGAAAACCTCTCCAGTGAATTTATACTCAGCATCGCTAGGCGTTCTGCAGATAGTTACAAGGGGTTTCTTAAAATCCGCCTTGTATTTGTCACAGAAATTTTTAATTAGTGTGACATAGTGTTTTGGGATCAGCCCAATAGTCCCCTTCACAAGAAGGAGTGTGCCAAGTCTAAGGCTTTGGCCAGGATCCCCGATGTACACCTGGTACATATTTTTCGATACGATAGAGCCAATGATTTCTTCACAATTGAAATCAATGCCACCATGAGCAGTGATACGATTAACCTCTTTATTATCTCGCTTTTTACCACGGATATCACGGTTGTAGTGGTTTGCCCAATCGTAAGACTGGATCTCGATGTTACGAGCACCCACAATACGGAGATCATCATCAGAATGCGGCTTATCTTCAGTCTTCTTATCATCTCTATTGAACAGAGAATAGATACCAAAGCCCACAGCAGCAATAGCGCCAAAAATGGCGATACCCTTCGTGACCATCGCAAGCGTTGACGTTTCTTTAGAAGAAAAATAACGAGCGGTACGCTTAGCATTAGCAGCCAAGGCATCTCGAAAGGACTGGGACATCCTAATAAGTTTCTCCTTAGAGAAGGGCAACTTAGAGACCTGATCTTTATAAACAACCTCTTTGATGAAATCTCCAACTGCTTTGGATTGAATGTCATCAATGAAGGCCTCCAAAACTTGTTCAAAGTCCTTAGTGGGTATTTGGGGAAGTTCTTTATAACACTCCTCTCCAAAAACCTTACCAAAAACTGCAACAAGCTGGTCAAGAGTGATTCTTATACCATACTGAGTTTGGATGCTTACACAAATCATATTGTATGGCATACCAGAATTGAAGAGCAAAAGTCTCTCCTTAAAGTCTTGGAACGCATTAGGCTCCTTCTCCTTCTTAGATTGTTCTGCTCTACGCTCAAGAATATGTCTCCAATTCTTTCTCTGATACGTTGAACCTTGGGCCTCAACTTGATCGGCTGGACCATCAATGAAACAAGCGTTCCAAAGATTCTTTTCTTCGGTATTAAATTCGAGAAGATCTGTATACGCATCTCGCCAGTCTTCCTTGATAGGAGGCAATTTAGGCTCATAACCACCCTGTGCCTCAGCAAAATAACTATCTGGAACACTTGTATCCGAAGAGATATCATCATACCAATTTGTGTCCGAGGCTTTGGGATAATCATTGGAATTCAGTTGGGCCATATACTTCTTGAAATAGGCAGTCTTGGATCGATATTCAGAAGCAACAGACTGTACAAACTCCAGAAAGTTCATACTATGTTCAAACTTAGAGCCAGTCTTATAAAATTCGTAGACATCAAAATTGACTGCTTTGTCGGAATTCCAGCCAGGATCTGCGCGTGCAAGAGCAGGATCCAAAATACGTTGATCATGGGGTGCGTGGGGATTTTTGCAGAATCTAGCTGCAGGGACAATCCAATAATCAAAGTTCAGGCGCCTGTCAAGAGCACCTGGTTTGATAATTGAATTAGGCGTAAAACGACCAGCATTAGTGCTGGCTACAATGAGGGTGGACGTGAACATAGTAGAACCCTTTTTACTAAGATCCGCCATATGGAGCGGGAAGGGAAAAATGTTACCACATCTAATAAGTCCCATGTATTCATTGTCTGGCTGACCAGGCACATCAACAGATTGGCCAAAATCATCAAATAGTGTACACATTTGACCTCTATAATCATCCCAATACTGCTGCTCAGAAAGTCGAGGATACACAAAATCATTATAGTGATCTTGAAATTTAGCCCTATTTTCATCATCAAGAATCTCGTTTAAGATAGCCTTTACTAAAAATGGGGTGACAGTAGACTTACCAGAACCCGTTTCACCACGCAACATCACAATAACAGGTTCCTGTCTAGGGCCTGCACCGTGTATATTAGCTTGATCAAAGGGTGCCTTGATAGTCTTAAGAGCATTAGTATATGAAGTGAGCATATATTTATAGCCATTGTCCTTGTCATTGCCTCTGACTTTGTCAGAGAATTGCACACCTTGGAGGTATAATCGCTGAACCATGGAATAATTGACGGCATCAATCGTCAATTTACCTTCCTGGAAGCTAATAATAGTGGCATCTACCTCCTCACGCCACTTATTAATCTCAGGAGCAAACTCCATGAGATAGATTGAGGTCTTATATCCAAAACAATTGATTCTGACAAAATTAATGGCCTTTTCCAGAATCATCGTAATATCTTGGACCCAATCTTTAATACCGCCACTCACATTTCTGTATGTGAGCATCTGTTTCAAGAAAACCCCAATAAGGCCTCCGCTAATAGCAGAACCAGTACAAACTTTTGCAATATATGCAAGTAAGAGCGTGGTGGCGATTTCAGTCAATGACTGCAAACCAGCCTGAGCCTCAATGGCTTCATTAGAAGTGACACTATGAAGTAATGCTCTGAGACGAGCAAGATGGGGAGAGATGACCTCCAAGAGATCAGCAGCAAACCAAAGGCCTAGAGCTGAAATCAAGATCATGGCAACAGTGCCATAACGGGCATCTCTCTGTTCTACTGACTTATAAGTCAATAGTGTAATTATGAAAATAAAAGGCAAAGACTTGAACAGGTTCGTTAAAGTACCTGACAACACTCCAAGATCTTTACCAAGAATAGTCATACGACCTTCCATGTTGACAGCCGCATTCTTAACAGCTTCAACAGCTTCAGCAACTTCAGGAGTCGCAAAATCTATTTTATGAGTAATAGTATCGGGAAAAAGCATTCCACTGAGATATCCAGCTTGCGCTTCAATCTCCCTAACACCATCCTCTAATATTTCATTAATTTTATCATGTTTTTGGTTCCTAGACAAATTGCGCGCAATCTGTTTAAGGGCTTTATTCTTTTTAGGATTGGAATGGATATGGGAAGTCACCAGACGATTGAATCGCTCGATAAACGACATCTCCATACCATTTAATGAGTGTTTGAAGCACCCGGGTCTTAAGATCTGGTTCATCGAAGCCATCGTATTCATCATCGCTTTCAATTGCTTCAATTTCGAACTCCGGCAAGACTTCTTTGAAGTCTGAAGGCCAGAACTCAATTTCACTAATTCGAAGTCCATGTCGCAAAATAGACGATGTAATTTCAAATCTTGATCTGTGTAACTGTCCATACGCCAAGTAGTGGACGTTATTTTCCCGTGCCGCGTCCGAGCAAACTGAGGAGTAATAAATGTGTGGCCAGAGGTTGGGCTCTGGACCTGCTCGCGTAACTCTGCTATATCCTGCTGGGACGTAGAAGGGCCAGGGGTGGTCTTGGAAAAACTGGCGCACTGCGAGTTGACGGGAATCGACGATAAAGAGATTCTGTCTTCCAAAGGACTGTCCAAAACTGGCAATAATGTCTTCTGAGAGGTAGACATATTTAGGTCCACGATATTCTCGTGGATCACTGATAATTTCGAAAAGCTCTTTGATAAGCTTGGAATACTCCTTCCAATCGGTGATGGTGGCCTTACTATCCCACGCACTGCACAATGAGACGAAGGCCCACAACTGCGTGGTGTATGGCGTAAATGTGAGTCTAATGGTAGCTGGACCATAAAAATCAGGCACTCTATATAGACTTTGTTTAAATTCGTGCCAACTAAAGAAATGTTGGCGATACTCTGGATGAATAACGGCTTTAAAAACACAGTCAAAAGGAAAGGACATTCACTAAATCAAGTGAATGAAAATGGAAGTTAAATTGGGTGAG